>Ga0247727_10002448_pt1 | contig 42437 bp, 58 predicted proteins | sample WisWelCaveWW1625_FD_202498 | JGI IMG/M metagenome (GOLD analysis project Ga0247727, IMG submission 202498) | Biofilm microbial communities from Wishing Well Cave, Virginia, United States - WW16-25 | ecosystem: Environmental > Aquatic > Deep subsurface > Groundwater > Cave microbial mat | place...
ACAGGACGTTGCACGGGAGTAAGGGGAGCCAGCCGTCTACCCTCCTGTCCCACCCGAGCTTGGTCTCACCGTAGGGCGGGTCTGTGATGACGACGTCGACGTCGACGAGCGAGGGCATGACCTCGCGGCAGTCGCCGAGGTACAGGGTGACCGCGCCGTCGTCGAAGTAGGGCTGGGTCACGCGACCCTCCGTCCCGCGAGCACCGCCCGCTCGAGCCCGGTCAGGTCCCACACCGCCACGACCGCGTAGAGGTCCCCGCCGATGTGCTTGAGCAGCGCAGGGTCACGCGGTGCCCTCGGTGCCCTCGGACGCCAGTCGGCCTCCCACAGGACGTGGTAGCCCCCGAGCGAACGAGGCCGGAGCGCGGGAGGCACGAGCGGCACCATCGCCATCCAGTACCGCCATCTGTACCCGGTTGCGATCTCGGCCCGCTCGATGCCCTGCAAGTCCCAGGTCCCCTCACCGCACGTGACGTTCCGCCGGGTCGCGTGCGGGTTCATGCCCTCGTTCCAGAAGAACGTCATCCCGCCCTCGCGCGTGATTCCCGTGCACCAGATGTTCTTCTGGTCGGCCCACGCGAGAGCGAGCTTCGGCAGCACGTAGAACCCGCGCGACCCACGCCAGTCGTCGGGCCCGCGCCGCGTGGTCACCCCGCCTGCGCGGAGCGTCTTCGACAGTTCGACCAGGCGGTGCCCGCGCGCGAGCATCTTGTAGCCCTTCGCGATCTGGGCGTCCTCGACGTCGTGGCGATCCTTGACCGCCGCGTGGTACTCCTCGAACTTCGCCTGCGCCGCCTCGACGGGCATCTCGATCGTTGCCAGGTCCATCTCTAGGCTCCTAACCACTCGCCGTCCCAGAACGCACGTACGTGCTCGGGCGTCAGTTCTTCCTCCGCCTGTGCTGGCATCGCCTTGCCTCTGCGTGCCGCGCGATCGCGGGCCTCCTGCAACACCCTATCCGGCGTGTGCACGAAGCAACGGCCCGCCGGGTTGTAGCTGGTGAGCTGCGTCGGGCAGCCCGGCGCGGCGCATACGCGCACGGTGGTCACGCCGAGACCCCGGCGAGCGGCCACTGCACCTTCGCGAGCCCCTCGCGCGCGTATCCCGGCACTTCGAGGTCGGGCATCACCGCTGGCACGTCGTAGTGGCAGAGCCCCATCATCCGAAGCATGTATGCGTCGGCCTCGTTCTCGTCTGAGCCCTCGAACCCCCAGCGACGGATCGCGGCGGCGATGACCTCGAACTTGGAGGCGTTGCCCTTGCCCGTCGTGAACTTCTTGAGCACAGCCGGCGCCACGTCGACGTAGGGGATCTGGACGCGCCACAGGTCGTAGCGGATGACGCCGCCCAGCTCGCCGAGCTCGTGCGCGTGGGCGGAGTGCGACCCGAACGAGTAGCCCTCGATCACGACCAGCTCGGGCCGGGGCTCCCCGGTGCCTCGGACCTGGGTGAGGATCTCATCGAGGCGCTCCATCCCGCGGGACTTCGAGCGGAAGCACCGCGTGCCATGCTCATCGGCGATCCCGGTCGCGGTGAGCGCAAGATCCAGACCCACGATCCGCATCGTCAGACGCTCGCCAGTTCCGGCTGCTCGAGCGTCGGCGGGGCCTCGTAGGACTCGGTCACGACGACATCGGTGACGGCCACGACGTTGAGCGTCTGCACCCGCTGGACCTCGCCCGACTTGATCGGGTGCTTCACGTTCACGGCCTTCCACCGCACGATCGCCGTGCCCTCATCTCCGAGCCCGACGATCGCCTCGGTCTCGTGCGTGCCGCCGCCGGTGATCTCGACCTCGATCTCTGAGACCTCCAGCCCCTCGAACCTCAGCTGGGTGCGCGTCATGCCAGCTCCTCCTCGCGTTCCCTCTCGATCCGCTCCCACTCGGCCTCACGGGCCTGCAGCGTCAGCGGTGCGTAGTCCTGGCCCGCACTCGCGGGCTCGGTTCCCAGGCGCGGCCAGTGCTTCGCCAGGGCGCTCGCCGTCAGTTCCGCATCCCGGTAGCGCGCCCGGTAGATCCGCGCCCGCCGGCCGATCTCGGCCGCATCGACGTCGGCCATGACCTCGCGGATCTCCGCCAGCGCCACCCCGACCGTGCGCCGGGCCCGGCGGGTCAGCGCCTCCGGGTCAGACCCCTCGGCCGCGCACAGCGCCACGAAGGCCGGGTCTCGCGGTTTTCCACGATCTCCTCCCTCTTCCGACGCGAAGCGGCGGTCAAGAGAGGTTTGCGAAGTACCAAGGGCAAGATCAAGATCAGATCTAGATCCGCGCGTAGCGGTCCGCGAGCGGATCCGCGAGCGGATCCGCGAGCGGTCATCCACGGTGTCACCAGCGGGTTCGTGCCCCGTCGTGAATCTCCCGGCTCCATCTCGCTTGACGGCCTCCGCCCCCCGATGACGTGCCGCCAGCGCGCGTGTGCGCTCAGCCAACACATGCTCTCGAGACCGGTTCCAGTCCAAGAAGTCGTGGATCTCATACCCGCCCGTGACCTGGCTCCACAGGCCAACGGCCGTGAGGCGCCCGATCGCGTGCTCGATGGCTTCGTCCTCATCGAGGCCGTGTGCTCCACTGGCTGCCCCGACCTGCCATATCCGCCGCTCGTCATCTGTCCACTGTGTCGGCACGAGACGGCGAGCCGTGCCCCAGGGGATGAAGCCGTCGGTAAGGTTCCGGCAGGCGTAGACGAGCCCAGCGGCGTAGAGCGCGAATCCGAGCACACCCGTGCGCGCGACCTTCGGGTTGTCAAGGATGCCGTCGTCTAGCTTGGCCCACGTCATCCGTGGTACCTCCGCGCCCGGGCCTGCATCTCGGCCTGCTCGTCCTGCATCCGTCGGATCGCCAACCCGGTCCACACGAACGCCCCGACGATCATGCCGAGGTTGAACCCGATGAGCACGCCGAGCCAGATCACCCCGGCACCACCCGTACGAGTTCTCCGGCCACGACGTAGATCCCGCGCTCCTCGCGGACCTCACACCACCAGCCAGAGACCGGCGAGAACTTGACCGCGCCGACGACGCCTCGCCACGGGCGGATGTTCTGCTCGCGGACCTCGACGATGTCGCCCCGACTGGCCGGTGCCGGGACCCTCACGAGCGCCTTCACGACGCGATCTCCTCGATCAGCGTCGCCAGTTGCTCGGAGGTGACATCCTGCCAGCGCGTGACCCCCCAGCGCTTGCGCGCCCGGATCGTCGCGGCAGACTTCGCCATGCCGAGCGATCCCCAGCGGCTCCACTGGTTGTCCGTGGCAGGTTGGGCGCCCGAGGAGGGCTGGTCTGGTGAACCCTCCTCGGACACCACGGGCTCCGATGTAGGGGGTGCCTGCACCGGAGTGGTAGCCGGGGGTTCGGCGCCCGTGACGCCTTCCCCGAACGTCTCGGACACCTCCCCCCCGACGCTTGCGATCGCCAGGCGCGCTGTCCAGTCCTCGATCAGGGCGGAGGCGCGTTCCTTGCTCAGGTGGTTCAGGCTCTCGACGCCGGCGCTCTCGTGTTTCGTCGCGTCGTCCCAGCCCAGCTCTCCCGCGATGGCGTGCAGCTTCACGACCTGCTCCCGGCTCGCCGCCTCCTCCGTCGGCGCGTCTTCGGCCAGCACGGCCTCATCGCCCCAGCTCGGGTCGGTCTCATCGGCGAAGGTCGGGTCGGCCGGCAGCTCGGGGCGCCGGCCCGGCAGCGGAACCAGCTCGCGCCGCCCGGTGGTGATCTCGGCGGCCGCCGGGGATGCATCGAGCATCGCTGCGAGCGTGAACGGCAGGCGGAGCACCGGCACGACGTAGTGGTGCGTCTCGCCGTCGGTCTTGGAGGTCCTCGGCTCGATCGCGAGCGTGGCTTCGGGGTAGACGCCTCGGCCCGCGACCTTGGCGAGCAGGTGCACGGTCTGGGGAATCTCGGCTGCTGCGTTCCAGCCGAGCGTGCGCACGCGCCACACGCCGATGTCTGGGATGTCGGGCAGCATCACGAGCAGTTGCGTCGTGGGCTTGCAGAGGCGCTCATCCTTCGCCGCGCAGATACACGCGCGGCCACTCAGGAACTCCGTCTGGCCGTCACACCGACGCTTGCAACCCCCGGCGGTCCACAGCTCCATGAACTGCCCAGCGTCGATGTCCTGTGGGGGCACGAGGACCGGGAGCGTGGTCGCCTCGGTCACGAGTTCGTACTGCGTGCCTTCGGTCGGCGCGCCGGACCACTCGGTGACCTGACCCCCCCACAGGCCTGCCGCCTTGTCGAGCAGCTCCTGCGCCGGCGAGGTCATGCGCCAGGTCTCGAGCCTGATGGGTCGCCGGCCCTCGAGGTCGCCCATGCGCAGCCGGCCCAGCTCCCGGTATCGCTGCTGCACGTCGATGATCGGCATCTACGCCACCCCCTGCCCGGTGACCTCGACGGCCATCGCCTCGACAGGATCGGTGATCCCCGGCAGCGTCGGTGGGCCCACGATCGAGTCGGCGGTCTCCATCGCGAAGCGGGCCACCTCTCGCACGAACAGGAAGGCCCGGAAGACCTCCTCGTCGGCGCGGACCGGGACGAACTCATACCCCTCGGGCCGGATGTGCACGACCGCTGCCGCATCGACCGCGGGCATCGGCGTCAGGTCTCCGTCGGGCAGACCGATGAACATCTCGGAGAACCGGTAGGCCGCGAGCTGCAGCCCGACCTCGGGGTAGACGCCCTTGCCCGTCTTCCAGTCCAGCAGGTAGCGCACGCCGTCGATGACCGCGATCGCGTCCATCGTTCCGGCGTAGCGGTGCTTGTCGCTGAAGCACGGCGCCTCGACCGCCTCGAAGTCCGGGGCGAAGTCCCGCAGGAACCCCAGGAACGACTCCATGAACGGGGCCTGTTCGTCGGTCCACGTCGGGTACGGACGCCCGAGGACGTGAGCCTCACAGGCGTCGTGCACGAGCGAGCCGAGGTCGGCGGCCGCGTCGCGCTGTCGATAGGCGGCCCCCTTCAGCCAGTCGATCGCGGCTTTCGGGTCATCGGCGACCAGGGCGTTCAGCGCGTCGATGTGCTCGACCGCGTACTCGGCGGTCACCTTCTTCGCCCAGTTCACGAGCACGGGCTTCGGCAGGCCAGCGCCGATCAGGGTCGTGACCGACCAGAAGCGTTTCTTTTGCCACACATACCATCTGCCCCCACGCCCGGTGGTCTCAATCTTGGGGCCACGAACGCCGCCGCTCATCCCGACGCCGTCCTTCGTGCCTCGGAACCGCGTCGGGTGTTCTCTGCTGCCGAGACCGCCTCGAAGTGCCGGTAGTTCATGCTTCCATGCACCGGGCAATCGCAGCCTTCGATGATGCAGCCCATCTCAGGCCCACCGTTCCCAGGGTCGCGCGCAGGATGAGCAGAGGTAGCCGCGCCGGGTGTCGGTGGCTTCGCTGCCCGAGACGAGGTCCCCGCACTGGCAGCACGCGCCGACGAAGTCCTCGGTGACCTCGAGGAACCCGGCTCCTGCGAGCCGTTGCTTGACCTCATCCCACGAACGCTCCATGATCGGTGCCGAGAGCGAGCCAGCAAGCCCTCTCTGAGCCCCGGCCGTCTGAGCGGCCGGGGTTTCGCTTAGCTCGTCCATCGCGGCATCTCCTCACCGCCGACAGGCGGACCCCAGCTCAGGAACGGGGACTCGCGGAACGCGATCGTGGGCGGGGCCTCCGTGTAGACCTCCACCAGCGCCTCAGAGCCGTCGGCGAGCGCGAAGACGAGCGTGTGCCGGCACCTCGCCTCCTCGGTGCCCGTCTCGGGCCTCATCACGTCGGGTTGAGCGTTCACGTCTGATGCACCCCCTCTGTCGCAGAACGTTCCCCGGTGTCGTGGAACGTGCGTTCCGTGCCGATCAGGTCGTCGAACAGCGTCAGCACCTCGTGCCGCTCGCCGAAGGTCTCTGTGGCCGCTCGCCTGAGCGCTGCTACCCGGGTCCAGAGCGACCGGGCGCGCGAGAGCAGGTGGGCCGTCCCGGCCTCAACGTCAGCCTCGGTCGCGCAGACGAAGTAGCCGGCGGGTTCCGAGCACGTCGACCCGATGAGCCAGCCGTCCTGCACGATCAGGTCGTCGATGAGCGCGCGCAGGGTCCGCTCGGAGACACCGAGGCCCCCGGCCAGCCGGGAGCCCGAGATCGCGGAGGCCCGCCCGACCGGCAGCAGCAGCATCACCTGGCGGCGCAGCTCGACCGAGAGGGTGTGCGCGTTGGCAAGGGTCATGCCGAGTCCTCCGGCCAGATCTCCCGCCGCTCAACGCGGAGGGCCCGAGCGATCCGCTCCTGGGTGAGGAGCTGGGGGACACGCTTGTCGGTCTCGGCCCACGAGATGGTGCCGTTGGTCATCTTCGCCTTGCGGGCCAACGTTTCTTGTGACCACCCCTTCGTCAAGCGGAGGTCTCGTAGGCGCTGCCCAGCGGTGCGGTTCTCGGTCGTCTGGCTCATCACGGCCGCGAGTGTCGCATATCTGCCCCATCTGTGCAAGTCCCAAGTGTTGCAAAAGTCCGGCAAATCCGGCTAGAGTCACGCCATGAAGGCGACCGCACCGCAGATGACCGACCTATCCGTCGGTGCGAGGCTCCGGCTCGTGCGGCAGTCGGCGCACCTGTCGGTCGTGGAGATGTCCCGGCGTGTGGGTGTGAGCCGCGAAAGCTGGACGGAGTACGAGGGGGACAAGCGAGACTTCCCGAGCCGCGTTCTGGCTCGGATTGCCGAGGAGTTCAACGTCTCGGCAGATTGGCTACTGTTTGGCGCTTCGCGGGTGAAGCGCGATGGTGGAGTCGCACGCTCGTTCAGAGTCCATGCAGGGCAAGGGGCGGGCGTGTCCACCGGTCAGATGCCCCTGCTGGTCGCCGCGAAGGACTGAGGCCCGACGCCGAGGGGGGTCGGCCATGCAGAGTCCCCCAGCCGCCCGAGTCGATGTCGGGACTTCGGGCGTATCGACCCGGCGCATCCCCGCGCGCACACTCGGAGCCGTGGGCACTTCCCCGTCCCCCTTCGAGGTCCTCCGATCCTGGCAATCCTGGCTCGAGGTGACCGGGCGGGCGAACGCCAACACCCGCCGCCAGTACCGGCGCTACGTGCTCGGGTTCCTGGCCGATTCCATGCTCGACCCGCTCGAGGTGACCGAGGATGACCTCATCGCCTGGGCAGCGGGCGTCGACCGCCACGGGGACATGTTCGGGATGAGCCTTCGGGCGCTCAAGAGCTTCTACCGCTACGCCGCCGACCGAGGCCTCGTGCAGGTCGACCCCACCGGGCACATGCGGACCCGGCGCCACAAGTACCTGCCGCCAGCCGAGACGCCCGACCCGGACCTGGAGCGCGTGTTCGCCGCGGCCGAGGCCATCGACCCACGCGCCCGGCCGACGCTCGAGCTGATCTTCGCGACCGGCGCACGCCTCGGGTCGATCTGCGCCGTGAGAAGCGAGGACATCGACCTGGCCCACCGGCTCATCCGGTTCTGTGTGGCCAAGTACGACGATCCGTACGAGGTGCCGCTCGGTGAGCGAGGCCTCCGCGCGGCCCGAGAGCTGCTCGCGCTCGCGGACTACCGTCCTACCCGCGTGGTGGTACGTCGTCCTACCCTCGTCGGGGTAGGCCCGAGCCGCCTCTCGCAGTGGGTCAAGCTCGCCGGAGACCTTGCAGGGGTGCAGATGTGGACGCATCGCCTGCGCCACGAGTTCGCGCACCGCGTCGCCAACGACCCGCGCATCCCGGCTCTCGTCGCGGCGCAGCTGCTCAACCACCGCGATCCCACGATGCTCCGCGTCTACGCCCGGGGCCGCGATCCGCTGGCCCGCCTTGCGGTGGAAGGGCTCTGAGGCCGCAACGCCTCGCATCGTTGTGCAACAGCGTCATACTTGCAGGCGGGATGGACGGACTCACCGCTCTGGATGCGGCTCGCGCGCTCGTCGATGCCCTGGGTCTGCGCTACGGCGAGGTCACGGTCCAGGTCGCTGGCGGAGATGTCCGGCTCGTGCGGCTCGGCCGGACCTACACGGCGGCGGACCTCAGCGAGTTCTCCCCCAAACCCACCGAAGCCGCAGATCCCGAACCGCCTGCCGGCTGATGCACAGCTCGCGAGCGATCGCCGCATCCGGGGCACCCTCGTCGAACAGCTCGAGGAGCACTCCTTCGCGAGCCTTCACCGCACGCGCGTAGCGGCCCTGCACCCGGCGTAGCCGTTGCCGTTGGTCGGGCGTGAGTTCGGACGGGCGCCCGGTCATGCCTGCCATCATCGCACGGACAAGCCCGCTTCACAAGATGGACTTGACGAGATGACGCGCACGGTGTAAAGTCAGCTTGTCAGGATGAGAGGAGGGAACATGGAAGCGACGACCTACCGCGAACGCCGGGCTCGCAAGGCCGAACGGCTGCGGGGATGGGCAGACAAGCGCGAGGCGCGGTCAGAGACCGCGTTCGGACGGGTCGAGCAGATCACGAGCATGATCCCGATGGGTCAGCCGATCCTCGTGGGACATCACTCCGAGCATCGCGCGCGGCGCGACCAGGAGCGGATCGTCAACGGCATGACGGCCAGCCTCGAGCATCGCGCGAAGGCGGAGGACTTCCGCCGACGTGCCGATGGGATCGAGCGAGCGGCAGAGCACGCGATCTACTCCGACGATGATGACGCCGTCGAGCGTCTGACCGCGCGGCTCGCCGAGCTTGAGGCCGAGCGTGAGCGGATCAAGGCCTACAACGCCTCATGTCGCAAGGGCGCGCCGGTCCTCGAGGTGCTGACGGAACGTGAGCGCGCAGACCTGGCGAGCGTCGCCCGGTATGCGCCCTACAGCCTGGGCAAAGGCGGCGCGTTCCCCGGATACAAGCTGACCAACCTGGGCGGCAACATCGCGCGCCAGCGCAAGCGCCTGTCCGAGATGACGAGGGAGGGAGACCGATGAGCGAGGAAGGCTACGACCACGAGGCGTTCGTGGCGCTCGTGGGCTACGGAACGGTGGAGACCGTGAAGCCGGCGCACGAGACCAACCGGACCGAGAGCACATGGTGGCGACACGCCCCGAGCGGAGGCTGGTTGTCGGGCTCGGCCATGAGGACGAGCACCGGCCGCCATCACGGCGCCGTCTGGCAAGCCGGCCGCCGTTCCCGCCGCTACTTCGATCAGCTCGAGCTGGGGGTACGGGTGGCACAGGATCTTGCCTGGGCTGAGGTCTTCCCCGGGATCGTCATGAGGAGAGAAGGGAGCATGGAAGCCGTACAATCGGCTGAGTAGATCCCAGCGGGAGAACCGGAGGGGTCGCGCCTTCGTGGTGCGGCCCCTTCTCGCATGTCAGGGGGCGACGTGGACGAGGCCGAGCCTGCCAGCACCGCGGTCGAGGATGTACCCGAAGTGCGGACGGAGATCACCGCCCTGGACCTCTGCCCACCGGCCGCGCGCATCGAGGCCGATCTGCTGGCCCAGCATCTAGCGGGCGCCCGCCGTCAACACGCAGAGGCCAAGATCGCGTTCCACGCTCAGCGCGCCGGGATCAAGGGCCTCCCGCACGGGAACCAGCTCAAGGAGGCGGTCCGTGAGACCGCGGCGGCCCTGGAGTTCTTCGAGCGCCTGGCCCGCGAGGGGATAGCTGAGCCGCTGGGCGGAGGAGTGCTCTACCTGCCAGGGCCCGAGGACCTAGATGCCGGATGAGTGCCCGTATGACCGCCGGCAGATCGAGGGCCTCATCACCGGCTACTGGACCGATCAGGCCGTCACGCGGGTGCACTTCCGCGCCGACAGCTGGGCTCAGCTGCGTTCGCGCGCCGAGACCTTCGGCCAGGTCGACGAGGACGGCTGGGTCGAGGTGCTCGATCTAGAGCGCGCGCTCGGCCTGCTCGCTGCCCCGCTCATGCAGCGCCGCCGCGGCCATGAGATCGAGCGTCAGGCGCGCGTGGCCGCGGCGCTGATCGCGACCCGGCTCCTGCTCGGCTGGGGCGAAGGCGAGATGCGACCGCTCGTGCGCCCGGGCGATGATCCGGAGCGCCTGATCCGCAAGGGTGCCGCGTGGATCGCCGCCTACCTCTCGGGACAGAGCATCGAGGGCGCCGAGGCAGCGTTCCGCAGGGCCCGATGAGCGCCTGGGCCTGGGTATCGCTCGCACTCGTGGCCACGGCGCTGGAGGTCGCAGCCCTGGCGCGCGGTGAGGATCGGCTCTATCCGCTGACGCACTACCTGCGCAAGCTGCCCGACTGGCGATCGCCCGTGTTCTGGATCGCGCTCGGGCTGTGGGCGTGGCTCCCCGTGCACATCTGGCTGGACCGGTGAGGACGTGCGCCCGCTCTCGCCGGTCGCGCAGGCATGGGTCGAGCAGGCCGACCCCGCACTCGTGCGCGCGATCGCGCGCGCCTTCTGTCACCACAAACATCGGTGCGACTGCCTCAGTACCCGCGACCGCGAGATCCTCACGGCCTGGGTCCATCGGATAGTGATGCGAGGGTGAAGACCTGCCGCACGCCGGGCTGTGAGCGCGACGCCTCGCTGATCGTCGAGGCCGAGGCCGAGGGCCGGTGCTACCTCTGCCACAAGTACGCGCACCAGCTGTGCGAGCCCTCGGACCAGGCCATCCGGCGCGCGCTCGGCATCCGTCACGGTGGCTACACGCCCAAGCTCAAGAGCATCTCCCCCGCAGACGTGCTGAGCGATGAGCAGATGGAGCTGGACGCGCTGATCCGTCGGCTCGCCTCAGGTGCTTGAGGAGGATGTCAGAGGGGGTGGGATAGGCTAGAGACGTGAGGCTATGCACCGTCTGTGGGAACCGGCTGGTGGGAAAGCAGCGAACCGTCTGTTCGCGGCCTTGTGAGCAGAAAGCTTGCCGCTGGCGCAAGCACGGGTGGGTCCCCGGAGACGCGCGACCCGCTGAAACCCGAGGTCGACCGGTGGGTTGGAGAGCACCGATGCCCGACCGGTTCTGGTCGAAGGTCGCCATCCGGGGGATCGACGACTGCTGGGAATGGCGAGCCGGTCGGAGACCCAGCGGGTACGGGATGTTCGCACACGAGGGGAAGATCTGGGGTGCACATCGCTTCGCGTTCACGCTCATGATCGGCGAGATCCCGGAAGGCAAGTTCGTCTGCCACACGTGCGACAACCCGCCGTGCTGCAACCCCGGTCATCTGGTCCCCGGAACGGCACGTGAGAATGCGCACGACGCGGCAGCGAAGCATCGGCTCGCTCGCTCACACGAACCAGGGTGGGATGGCCTGTTTCAAGCGATCACAGGGAAACAGCTGGTCAGCGGGGGTGCTTGGGGTCCCGGAGTAGAATGAGAAGTGTAGAGGGGAGATCGCGCAGGCACGCCCGTGGACCTCTCCCCATTCACCGCCTACCTCGCCGTCGAGCGAGGGCTCGCCCCTTCGACCGCCCAGGCCTACGCACGCAGCGTGCGTGAGCTGGGCCCCGAGCCTCTGCAGCTGCAGTCGTCCGACCTGCGCCGGATGCTGCACTCCCGGGCCGGTGCTTCGGCGACCGTGGCCCGGCGCCTAGCTGCATGGCGCAGCTTCTACGGATGGGCCGTCCGAACAGGTGAGCGAGCGGATGACCCGACCATCGACCTGGACCGCCCCAAGCTCACGCGGGGACTTCCCCGGCCCGTGGACGACCTCGAGGCGGTCCTTCACCTGCTCGATGCACAGATGCAGTCCGTGGCCGTGTTCTTGGCCGAGACGGGCCTCAGGATCTCCGAGGCCTGCTCCGTCGATGTCGGAGCGGTGCCCGCAGACCTGATCGTCCGTGGCAAGGGTTCCAAGGAACGGATCGTGCCGCTGTCCGGCCTCGCGCAGGATGCGCTCGCCGAGCTCGGCGGCCACATGCCCGTGAGCGCGCGTACGATCCAGCGTCACCTCGCCTCGGTCGGCATCACGCCTCACAGGCTGCGTCACACCTTCGCCACCTCGCTGGCCGAGGCCGACGTCGATCTATCGGTCATCCAGGATCTGCTCGGGCACGCCTCGCCAGCCACGACCCGTGTCTACACCCGTAACCAGACCGCGCGGCTGCGCGCCGGCATCGAGCGCCGCGGCCGCCACTAGTAGGGACCCGTGATCGTGGAGCTGACCGTCTCGACCGCCCGCCTGCGAACGCTGCTGGCCGACGTGGGCGTGCGGCTCGATCAAGACGCGCTTCTCCGCCTGATCGCCGATACGGCCTCACGCGACCTTCACTGTGAGGTCGTGCAGGACGCAAGGCCCGCGGCGGTCCGCCAGATCGCGCCGAGGGAGGGCTACCTGTGAACCTGTGCCACTGCGGCGCACCTGCCACCGCGAACGATCGCGAGTGCCCGGAGCACTTCCGGGCCCGTCTGCTCTCGCTCAGCATCGACGCGGCGAACTTCGAGCAACCGCAGGGCCGCCGCAACCACTACGACCGCCAGAGCGTGCACGACGTCTTCGGTGAGGACGCGCGCGAGCAGATGCTCGAGGAGACCCGAGGGCTCGGTGCGATCCAGACCGCGCGCGACGGCTCGGAGTGGGTCTATGACGACCCGTCCACCGGCGCGATGCGACCACTGGAGACCTCCGACCTCATCGGCGGGTACCTGCGCGGGCCCGTGATCGACGAGGCATGACGACCGAGCGCAAGCTCGCGGCGCTGGCGGCCCTCGCCGAGGGGATGGGCCAGGCCGAAGCGGCTGAGGCCGCCGCCGTGCACCGCACGACGCTCTGGCGCTGGGCCACCGACGATCCGGAGTTCATCGCGACCCGGGCGAAGATCGCGGATGCAGCCGTGACGGCGATGGTGGCCGAGCTGCGATCGCTCGCGCCCCAGATCGTGCAGGCCTTGCGCAGGGGACTCGCATCCGAGGATGACTCGCTCGCCGTGCGGACCGCAGACCTGGCGGCCAAGCGCATCGCCGAGTTCAACCCCCGCTCCGAGGTCGAGCTGTCGGCCTCTGAGCAGCTCGCCGACCTGATCCGGAGGCTGGATGACGACGGCGATAGCAGCGAGCCCGACGCTCCGAGCGGACCACCTGGCGAGGCTCCGGGCTGACCGGCGGCTCCATGCGCGCACGGTCCTGAAGATCAAGACGAAGCCCAAGCTCGGCGAGCCCTCCAAGATCGCCCCTCTCATCTACAACCGGGCGCAGGAGCTGGTGGAGGCCAAGGTCGAGCGCCAGAGAGCCGAGACCGGGCGCATACGCGCGATCGTGCTCAAGGCGCGGCAAGAGGGCATCTCCACCTTCGTCGCGTCCAGGATCTACCACGGCTGCACGCTGTGGGCACATCGGCGCGGGCTCGTGGTCGCGGACAAGCTCGATCGCGGGGGCGAGATCTTCGCCATCTACGAGCGCTTCGATTCCGAGGCCCCGTTCACCCCGCCGAAGGCATCGACCCGGCGCGCGCGCGAGCTGGCGTGGAAGACCGACTCGCGCCTGACGGTCGAGACGGCGAAGGACACCGACGCAGGCCGCAGCGCGACACTCGACTACGTGCACGCCTCAGAGTTCGCGTCCTGGGCCAACCCCGAGGACACGCTCGCCGGCCTGCTCGATGCGATGCCCGCCGATGCGGGCGAGTTCTGGATCGAGTCCACCGCTCAGGGCGTGGGCAACGCCTTCCACGAGATGTGGGAGGCAGCCGTCGCCGGCGAGAGCGAGTGGGTCCCGATCTTCCTGCCGTGGTTCGTCGACGAGGGCTACCGGCTCCCGCTCGCCGACGCCGAGGCTGCCGAGATCGCGGCGAGCACCGACCCGTGGGAACGCCGCGCGTTGGATGAGGGCATCGAGTTCGAGGGCGAGTTCGTGCGCCTCGAGCCCGAGCAGCTCGCGTGGCGCCGGCGCAAGATCCGCGAGAAGGGCGATGAGCGCGTCTTCCGCCAGGAGAACCCGTCCACGGCCGAAGAAGCGTTCCTCGTCTCCGGATCGCCGTTCTTCGATGAGGCGGCGCTCCTGGACCTGGGGCGGCGCACCGAGCGTCCCGCACAGCGAGGGAACTTCACCCGGGCCGGTGAGGGGTTCCTGCTCACCGCCGGCGAGCGGGGCTACGTGCGCATCTGGGAGGAACCCGACCCCGACGCCCACTACGTGATCGGGGCCGACACCGCCGAGGGCAGGCTCGCCGCGGCGCGCGACTCCTCGCTGTCAGACCCCGAGGGCGAGCGCGGCGGGCGTGACTTCTGCTCGGCAGATGTGGTGAAGGTCTCCGAGCTCGTGATCCACCCGAGCAAGCCGACCGAACGCCTGCGGGTCCCGTGCCTTCGCCAGGTCGCGCAGATCCATGGACGCATGGCACCGGAGGTCTTCGCCGAGCAGGTCTTCGGAGCGGCGGCGATGTGGTCCTGCCCGGGACCGCCGAGCCAGCGGAGCCGGCGGCGCCTGGCCCTCACGGGGATCGAGCGGAATCACTCCTCGGGCCAGACGGTCATCCGCGAACTGCGCGAACGCTGGCGGCACGCGAACCTGTACGTACACCGACGGATCAACACCCGCTCGGGCTCGGCGACGAGCGAGGTCGGCTGGGTCACCGACGGGCAGACCAGGATGCCGATGCTCGATGCGCTCGCAGCCGCTGTGCGCCAAGGCACCGCCGGGATCTTCTCGGCCGAGACGATGCGCGAGCTGCGCACCTTCACGCGCGGGGACGACGGCCGGCCGGAAGCTCAGGAGGGCTGTCACGACGACCGCGTGATCTCGCTCGCGATCGCGCACCAGATGGCGCGGCACCACTCGTGCGGGCCGGAGGGACCGGCCGGCGCGCAGCTCACCCCCGAGGTCGCCGATACACCGACGGGGATGTAGGGAGATCACGTGGACGAGTCGATAGTCCCGCTGTACGACGAGGGCGAGCAGTCTCCGCTGTCCGAAGTCGAGCACGCCGAACGGCTGCGCACGGCCCTGGACTGGTTCGATGCGTCTGACCGCAAGCGTCAGGCCCACGTGGACCGCTGGCGCGACTGCTATCGGCTGTACCGATCCTGGGCGGGCCCTCGCAAGAAGGGCGACTGGCGCCCGCGGATCTTCATCCCGATCAGCTTCCACATCGTGGAGACCGAGATGCCCAAGCTCGTCGCGCAGCTGCCCTCACCGATCGTGCTGCCGGTCGGGCCCGAGGACATCGAGGCAGCCGCGCACATGGAGGAGCGCTTGAGCTGGGCCTTCGACCAGTGCGACCTGTACGTGCAGCTGCAGGCCACCTACCGCTCAGCGCTCAAGTACGGGACCGGCGTGCTCAAGGTCTACCCGGGGCGCCGCGACGGCTGGCGGATGGGGCAAGAGCCGATCTTCACCGAGACCACACGGGAGTTCCTCGAGCCGGTGCTGGGCCCCGCCGGCGAGCAGATGCTGGACCTAGACGGCGTCGCGCTGACCGAGACCCGCACCGAGACCGAGCAGGTTCCCACGGGAGAGATGCGGCAGGTCCGCGAGCGGTTCACCTACTACCAGGGCCCGTTCGCCGAGGCCATCGACATCGAGGACTTCTGGCCCGCGCCGGAGGCCTCCTCGATCAGCGATGCGCGCTACGTGCTGCATCGCGTCTGGCGCGATGAGAGCTACATCCGCGACAAGCTCTCCGACGGCACCTACCGGCTTCCGGCCGGGATGGAGCTGGGCGACCTGTGGGAACGCGAGGACTCCCCGGCCATGGCGCGCCAGGGCGAGGTTGGCCTCTCCCAGGAGCCCGACCCGAACCGGCAGGCCGTCGAGGTCTGGGAGTTCTGGACCGATGACGAGCTGATGACGGTGCTCAACCGTCGCCTCGTGGTCCGCGTGGCGCCCAACCCGTTCAGCCACGGGCAGAAGCCGTTCGTACGGGTCCTGGACCACTTCCAGGAGCACGAGTTCTGGGGCGTCGGCGAGCTGGAGCCGATCATCGGCATCCAGGACGCGATCAACCAGCTGTGGAACTCCCGCATAGAGAACGTGCGCCTCGTGCTGCAGCGGGTGTTCGTGGTGAACCCGGCGAACCTGTACGACCTGCGCGACCTGCGTTTCGGACCGGGCACCGCGATCCGCGTGCAGGGCGACGACGCAGACCCTCGCAAGGTGATCTACCCGCTGGACATGCCCGACGTGACCTCATCGGCCTACGCGGAGGTTCAGGCCCTCATCGACATGGTCGAGCGGGTGCTCGCGGTCAGCGCGTATCAGGCCGGGACGGACTCCCCCACGCTGAACCAGACGGCCACCGGGGTCGCGCTCATCACCGAGCAGGGCAACAGTCGGTTCGCGCTCAAGGTCAAGATGGGCGAGCTGACCGGCGTGGTGCCGCTGACGCGCCAGTTCGCCGGCCTGCTGCAGCAGTTCTCCCCGGCCGAGCTGATCGTGCGGCGTGAAGGTGCGGAAGGCGGGTATGAGTTCACGCAGCTGCGCGCCGAGGACATCGCCGGCGCGTTCGACTTCGACATCGAGACCGGCTCCTCGGCTCAGACCGAGTCCATCCGCAAGGAGCAGGCCGCCGGGCTGTTCAACATGCTCGCCGGTCGGACCGACGCGCAAGGCCTCCCGCTCGTGAACGACCGTGAGCTCCTCAAGGATCTGCTGCGAGCGTGGGGGAAGAAGGACGTCGACCGGATCCTCATCGACCCCGAGGCGATGATGGCCCAGCAGCAGCCCATGGGTGAACCCGGGATGTTGCCGGGGATGGAACCGCCACCGAGCGTCGAGGAGACGGCTGAGCAGGGAGCGATGCTGTGAGCTTCCGTGACCTCGAGATCGACGAGCTAGACGAGACGGAAGGGGCGGCCCAGCTCGAGGACCTGGAGGCCCGGATCGCAGAGATCGAGCGGGCGCTCGTGCCCTTCGAGCAGCTCGGGGCCTTCGAGGTCCTGGATCAGATCGCGGCCGAGCACGCACGCCAGCTCACCGGGCTCGCACACGCGGCCTACACCGCCGAGCAGCTCTGGCAGGCACGCGGGCGGGTGCAGGCGCTGGCCTGGGTTCTCGCCCGGCCCGAGGATCTGCGGGCCGAGATGAGGCTGTTGCTACGCGAGCTGGCGGCGCTGACCGCCACCGAGGATGAGGAGGAGACCGTTGGCACCTGACAACGCTTTCGGCTTCGATGACGAGCCCGACGAACCCATCGACCTTCAGGGCGGGCCCGATGACCCGCCCTTCGCAGACGTGCAGGCGAGCGAACCCGAACCGGTCAGCGACCCCGTCGAGGCCCTCGAGCAGGACGCCGCGCCCGTCATCCCCGCCGAGCCGGGCTCCGAGGAAGAGCCATCCGAGCCGGTCGAGGTAGCCGCCGAGGAGGCGGAGGCCTTCGAGTCGCGCTACGTCGGCGAGGGCCGCAAGTACGCCGACCAGTCCGGGCTCGAGCAGGGCTACGACAACGCCCTCTCGCTCGCCCAGCGGACGGCCGAACGCCTGCGTCAGGCCGAAGCCGAGCAGCTGCAGATGCAGCAGCTCCTCCGTCAGGCAGCGAGCGCGTTGCAGCAGCCGGCCCAGCGAGGCCCCGCGCCGCTGGATCCCGCGCTCCTCGCGCAGGCGCGCGAGGCCGGGGTGGATGAGGACACGCTGCGCCTCGCCCAGGGCCTCGCCGCTTCCGAGGCTGAGTCGCGCACGCAAGCGCTCCGGCATCAGATGCTCACCGAGCAGCAGATCGGCGCCGAACAGGCGCAGGTGCTCGCGTTCCAACAGGGCGCCCGCTCCACGATCGAGAGCTTCCGCGCCGCCCATCCCGACGCCGCTCCGGGCTCCGCCCTGGATACGCAGGTCGCCGCGATCGTGACGGACCTGCAGCTCGACTTCACGGATGGAGCGATGCTCGAAACCGCTTACGAGGCAGCCAAGGACGAGCCCCTCTACCGCGTCCTTCGCGCCAACCCTATCTTCACCGAGACCGACGAGGGCATGCACCTCGCGCGAGCACTGGCTCACCCCGGGACACCCGCAGCCGCGGCCCCGGTCCCCCAGCGCCCAGCGAGCACCGCGACGCCGCACGTCGAAGCCGGCGGATCAGGGCTCCGGCCCGAGGCCGCCGACGCCGAGGAGTGGAGCGTGCTCAAGCTCATGCGAGACGAGCAGAAGCACGCCTCACCCCTTGGCATCTAAGGGACACCCGCCCCGAGCGGCCCCCGCCTACCTGGGAGACCCGGAGCACCAGCATCCGGCCCCCATCCTCGAAGGGACACGCATCACTCGTGCCGTGCCCCCTTCTGCCCCGCCACGCGCGGACACGCCCCCCTTGGCACGCATCTGACCAACCAAGGAGTCAGTCATGCCTACGAACATCCGCGTGGCCGAGAGCACGAAGAACGTGCCCGCAAGCCGCGCAGTGCGTGACGTCTCCCGGGAGATCCACTACGTGGATCCGAACGCGAGCCCCTACGTGCTGATGTCCAAGCGCGCGGGCAAGCGGTCCGTCTCGAACACCGAGTTCGAGTGGATCGAGAAGCAGCGTCCCGGCGAGACGGACCAGGTCAACGGCGCCCAGACGAACGTGGACACGGCCATCGAGGTCGACAACCCGACGTTCTACTTCGTCGATGACCTCGTGATGAACATGCGGACACGCGAGATCTTCCGCGTGACCGTGGCGGGAGCCTCACCGCTCACCGTCGTCCGCGGCGTCGGCTCGGTGGCCGGCACGGCGATGAACGACAACGACGACCTGATCATCATCGGCCCGGCCTACCCCGAAGGGGCAGACGCCGGCGTCGAGCGCTCGGTCCAGGAGTCGTTCATCACGAACTACACCCAGCCGTTCCGTCATCCCTTCGGCACCACGGGAAGCGAGGCCGCGACCGAGAACTATTCGGGTCGCGACCGCCCGCGCCTTCAGAAGGAGTTCGCTCGCGAGCACATGATCGCGATCGAGAAGGCGTTCCTGCTGGGCCAGAAGAACATCGACGCCTCCGACACCGGGAAGCCCCGGCGCTACACCGGAGGCTTCGACTACTGGATCCAGCTCGCTGGAACCAACGTGGTCGACGCCCTCGGAACGCTGACCGAGCCCGAACTCGAGGACTTCTCTCGGCGCGTGTTCGAGGCGACGGGAGGCTCGGACACGCGGGTCATGTTCGTGTCATCGAACGTGGCCTCGGTCCTCAACCAGCTGGCGGCCGGTCGGCTGCAGACGGTGCCTCGGGACAAGGTCTACGGGATCGCGATCTCGCAGTGGGACACGATCCACGGAACCCTGTTCATCGTGAAGCACCGCCTGCTCAAGAACGGTCCCGGTGGAACCGGGTTCGGCGAGCGGATCTTCGCCGCCGACCCCAAGAAGCTCCGGTACACGGCGCTTCGCACCCGTGACACCCAGCTCAAGGAGAACATCCAGAACCCCAGCTACGACGGCTGGAAGGATGAGTACCTCTCCGAGGTCGGGTTCGAGATCTCCAACCCGGAGGTCCACGGGATCCTGAAGGGCATCACCGCATAGGTGATGTGAACCGCCGAGCCCTCGCGCTCGGTTCCTGCGGGGCGGAGGCCGCACCCCTCGGGGCCTCCGCCCCGCACCCTCATCGAAGGAGGAATAGATGGCATCGACGCTCACGCTGCAGGCCGACTCCCCCGGAGCCGGCGCCAAGCGCCCTGTCAAGGCACGTGGAGGGCGCCAGGTCATGGTCGCGGTCTACAAGATCGCGTTCGGCAACCCCTACGTGGTCGGCGGGGAAGACATCTCCGCGATCTGGACGGGCGACTTCGCCGACGTGCTCGCGATCAACGTGTCGCAGAACGACGCGACCGTGGCGGACCGCCGCGAGTTCGTGGCCGACCTTGCGAACAAGAAGCTCCTGATGTTCACGGCCTTCGGCACCGAAAGCACGGCGATCGACCAGTCCGCGGTCGCCGACGTCCGGCTGACCGTCGTCGGCTACTCGAAGTAGAGGGGGGGAAAGCTCCATGCGGTTCTTCTCGAAGTACCGGCCCGCGCGCTACATCGTCGAGCCGAGGCGCTACGAGGTGCTCGCCAACGGGCAGAAGCAGCTACGAGACGACGTCGGGATCGCGGCGGACTTCACGCCCGCACCCGGCGGCTCGATCTTCGACTCGGTCGAGGCTCAGGGGAAGCTGCACTGGTCCGATGACGTGCGCGAGCGCGTCGAGAACCACCTGCGCACCCATCCGGACTTCGGCCACGGTCTGTACCTGGCCGATGCCGATCCCGGGGTTCCGAGCCCAGGCTCAGACAGCTGCAAGGTCATGATCCCGGTAGCAGGGGGCGTGCGACTGTGCGCGCGCACCACGGACGGCTCGGACATCTGCACCGAGCACGCGCAGCTGCTCTCCGCCGGTGAGGTCCCCGAGGTCGACCTGCCACCCATCGCCGACCTCGTCGCCGACGACGAGGAGCTAGCCGAGGCGGTGAGCACGGATGCCGCGTAGGCGCAAGGAGCCCGTGCTCGATCCGCAGCTGGCGTCAGACCCTGAGCCGGTGGACGAACGGGCTCACGCCTTCTCACCGAAGGAGGGCCCGGTAGCCTCGCGCGTCGATGACGTGCGCGGCATCGTCACGGAGGGTTGGCCCTGCGTCACCTGCGGCTGTCTGGCCGACGTGCACGGGGCGGTGAGCTGACGTGGATATGCGCGAAGGCCCCGTCCAGCCCAAGGGTTATCAGCAGATCACCTCGCTCGCCGCTGCCGTGGCACTCACGGTTCCGACGGGCTCGCGCTACGCGATGCTCAAGTGCACCGCGCAGTCCGTGAGGATCCGCGACGACGGCACCGATCCGACGACTGCGATCGGGATGCTGATCGACGTCGGCGACGAGCTGTGGTACACGGGCAAGCTCTCCCGCGTCAAGGTGATCCAGACGGCGGTCTCGGCCACCCTCGACGTCCTGTACTACGGATGAGGACCGCCTACTCCCGTTGCACGCAGCATCCCAGCTGCCAGGCGATCTCGGAGGTCTCTGAGGCTGGCAAGGTGCTCGCGGTCTCTCACGTCGCCTACACCGAGCCCCATCCGGCGAAGCTCCCGGCGCACCGATCGCGCGCGCCGCTGCCCGCCTGGGCGCTCGTGGCGCTCTCGCTCGGGTGGGTCCCGGTGCTCGTGGTCGCCGAGCTGCTGCGATGAAGATCCTCTCTCGCGCCGTCTCCCGCCTGCGCCTCGGGGCGGCACAGCTTCTGCGCGGCCACATCCGGTTCGTGGACACGGCCTCCGTCACCTGGACGCTCGTCGATGATCCGACCAACGATGAGGTCGAGGTCCAGGCCACGTCTAGCGGTTCGGGGGCTCCGGCCGACGCTGACTACCTCGTCGGCACCGCGAACGCGGGACTGTCCGCCGAGATCGTCGTCGGCACCGCGCCGGGCGGCGAGCTGGGAGGGACCTGGGCCGCGCCCACGGTCGATGCCACGCACTCGGGCTCGGCCCACCACGCGCAGGCTCACGACCACACCGCGGCGGATTCCTCGGGCGTGCTCACGAACGATGAGCACGACGGGTTCGGCGAGTACGCCGAGATCGCTTCGCCCGCCACGCCGGCCGCTAATAAGGTCCGCCTGTACGCCAAGGATGACGGCGCGGTCTCCAAGCTGTTCTACAAGCGTGATGACGGCACCGAGATCGGCCCGCTCTCGGGTCCAGGCGGCGGTGCCACCATCACGGTCCAGGCCGACGACGTAACCGTCGATGCGGCCGTGACGACGCTCGACTTCGACGGCGACGCCTTCGAGGTCACCTCATCCCCCGCCGGCGAAGCGAACCTCGCGCTCGCCTACGGCTACCTCGTCGCCTTCGGAGGCTGAACGATGCCAGCGACCCTCAAGCGCGCCTACACCGGTCAGCCGGGCACGACCGACACGCTGCTCTACACCGTTCCGGCCTCCACGAGGTTCCGCGTCCGTGAGATCCACGTCGTGAACACGACCGGCGTCATAGCGACGATCACCCTCGGCCTGCACGCAGCCGCAGCACTCGCGGCCGCCAACCACTTCCTCTCGGCGCTCGACATCCCTGCCAAGGGCGTCTACACCGGAGGTGAGGGTCAGGTCCTCGAGGCGGGCGAGACGATCCGCGCCTTGCAGGGCACGGCGCTCGCGCTCACGGTCCACATCTCCGGCGTCGAGGTGACGTGATGGCAGAATCCGTCTACCCGCCAACCGTCGACACCGAGTTCGAGACCGCCGCAGCGCTCGCGGACAACCAGGCCAACCCGACGCTCCCGCGCCTCGGGGCGTTCCTGCACGGCCTGGACACCGACGGGAACTGGGACCGCCTGCGGTCCGAGGGTGACGACGCCGACGCGCTCGCCGCGATCACCGTGGGGGCGCTGCGCACCCTCGGCGAGGCCTACGTGTTCAACGGCGCGACCTGGGACCGCCTGCGCGGGACCACGAACGGCGTGCAGGTCCAGGGTGCTGCGGCGCACGCCTCGCCCGTGCTGGGCAACCCCGTGCTCGCCGCCGGACGCGCATCCGCCGCGATCCCGACCGACGTCGGTGCGGATGGTGATGCAGCGAGCCTGTGGACGAACCGCAACGGTGCCCTGCTGGTCGGCGCCGCGCCCCATATCGGGCTGAACTCCGACCCGTGGAACCTCGTTCACGAGGCCGTGCAGTTCACGACTCAGCAGACGAGCGCCACGATCGTCCTGGGCGGAGCCTCGGAGAAGATCGTGGTCATGAAGTGCCAGATCCAGGCGTTCGGAACCACAGCGTTCGACTGCCAGGTCTACTTCGCCGCAGCCGCTGCGTTCGCCCGTGGCACCACCAGGGCGGTGTTCGATGGCACGTTCAAACCATCGGCGACGCTGGCGCCCGGTGTGGTCCTAGATGGGCCGTTCATCGCAGGAACCAACGGCGATGACTTGCTACTCACCACCTCCGCTGCGGGAAGCGTGACCGTGAACGTCTGGTATTACGTCATCACGTAAGGTGTGCGCCGATGCCGACCCCGATCTGGATCGACAGCTTCAAGCACAAGACCGCAGACACCGGGGCCGGACCGACCGCTGGCAGCGAGCTGTACAACTCGGTGAGCCGTCCGGCGGGGATCAGCTTCGTCGATGAGGCCGACGGGGTGGTCGCGATCCAGATCGTCGAGGACGGCGTGACCGCCACGAACGTCGGGCGGAACATCGCTGCCGGTAACGACATCATCGTGGCGTCCTTCGTCTTCAACGGCTCGGCCGCTCCCTCGGTTATGTCGCGGTGCTTCCTGCTCGTCGCCGACCTCGACGGGCGCATCCACCTCAACACCGACGGGACGATCGGAGCGTCCTGCGGCGGAAGCGGGCAGACCGGCCCGAACGTGGTGGATGGGGCGGACCATCGCATCGACCTGCGCTACGACACGACCCCGGCCACACACACCCTGGACTGGTCGGTGGACGGGACAGCGCAGACCCAGGCGACCGGTGCCGGGGTCGCCGGCTCGGACATCACCGCGTGGCGGATCGGGTCGAACCTCACCGCGCACACCCTGACGTTCAAGGCGAAGCATCTGGTCCTGTCCGCGACCTCCGGGGACCACCCGATCGGAGCGCACACCTGCCTCGGCCTCGTCCCGAACGCCGACGGAACGCACAGCCCGAGTCCGTCCGTGCAGTTGCAACGCGCCTCCGACGGCGCGGTGTTCGGCGCAGGCGTGACCGCCTGGAACCTGCTCGACGAGTGGCCCGCGACCACCGGGACCAATAACGCCGATACCGTGACGCAGGCGGCGTTGCAGGCCACGGAGTACGTAGAGGTAGCCTTCGCCGACCTGCCCGCCTGGGCGACCTCGACGCTATGGGGGGTCGTCGGAGTGGGCGCCCTGCAAGCCGATTCAACCGCCCTGAACAACGGGACGACGCGGATCGTGGACTCGGCCGGGACGACGCTCACCGACATCTACGCCGGGGACATGTCGCAGACCACGGCGTTCTACAAGGCCGCGCTCATCACCGCGCCCGGCGGAGGCTGGACGCCGACGAACTATAACGGCGCCAAGGGCCGCGTCGGGTTCTCAGGGGACGCGACGCCGGACCCGGAGTGGCTCTCGCTCATGCTCCAGGTGGCGACGCCTGACGTGCCACCGGCGGCCGTCGACGTGCCCTTCCCCTACGTCGGTGGCGGGTACTTCCCCGCCGGGGGCTAGCGGACCCAGCACGATCGCTCCCTTGAGCGCCGTGCGCCTTGAGACCCGTTCCACACGAGGAGGTTAGGCATGGCATCTGGTTGGTACAAGAAGGGCCTCGAAGCGATCCTCAACGGCGACGTGGACTTCCTCGTCGATGACATCCGGTTCGTCGCGGTCGACACGGCTGCCTACACGGTCAACCTGAGCACCGATGACTTCCTGGCCGACATCGCGGTGGGGGCCCGGATCGCGACCTCAGCGGCGCTCGCGGGCAAGTCCACGACGCTCGGCGTGTTCGACGCGACCGACCACACGATCGCCACGGTCGCAGGCGCATCGTTCGAGGCGGTCGTCTTCTACAAGCACACGGGCGTCGATGCCACCGCCATCCTGCTCGTCTACGTGGACCAGGGGACCGGCCTTCCGTACACGCCCAACAACGGCAACATCGACTTCGTCTTCGACAACGGCGCGAATAAGATTGCGGCCCTGTAAGCGATGGCGCTCGTCAACACCTTCGAGGGCGGGCCCGAGACCAAAGCGACTGACGCCTTCGGGCGCCAAGTGATCGACGGCTGGGCCTCGGCCGACATCGGCGGGGCCTACACGATCGACCTCGGCAGCGCCGCCGACTTCGACGTGGCCTCGGGCGTGGGCACGGTCGCGCACCCCATCGAGGACACGAACCACATCGCCTCGCTGGCCCAGAGCATCGCTGACGGCGAGATGCTACTCAAGGTCAAGACGGACAAGCTCGCTGCGGGCGCGGACCAGCTGACGTCCGCGTGCTTCCGCTACCAGGACGCCTCCAACCACTACCTCGCGCGCCTGGAGTTCAACCCCGACCAGACGCTCCAGCTTCGCGCCCGCAAGCGCGTCGCCGGGGTGGATTCCACGATCGGCCTGGACGTCACGCCTTCGGGCACGCACGCGGCCGGGACGTTCTTCTGGCTCCGCACGCGCTGGGACACGTCCGGGACGGGCATCCGCATCCGGATCAAGGCGTGGCAGGACGGTTCGGGCGAGCCCGCCACCTGGCAGCTGGACGAGACCGACGCCACGGCTAGCTGGGCCTCGGGCACCGTCGCGATCCGCACCGTCCTGACGGCCGGGACTTCCAACGAGCCGGTCGTGTTCTCCGTCGACTCGCTGACGGTCTCAGACATCCTCATCACGACGGCGAACTCGGGCGGTGCTTCCGGGGACGCCTTCGATACGATCGTCGGAACACCGGCGTTCTCACGCGATGATCCGGCGCACGGCTCGACGGCGTGCGTGATCGACCCGCCGGCCTCCACCTCGGAGATCCTGCGGTGGAGCGCGCTCGGCACGCAGATCGACGAAGGACTGCGCGGCTACTACAAGTTCTCCGCGTTCCCCGCCTCCTCGCTTCGTCTCATGCGGTGGCGCAACGGGTCCGCGCTCGCCGGCGCGGTCCTGATCGGTACCAACGGCGCGGTCAGCATCATCGACTCGCTGGGCGTGAACGTGGCGACCTCGACGCAGACGATCCCGACGGGTGCTCGGTTCCGCCTGGAGGCGCGCCTCGTCGCATCCGCGTCGTCGGGCTCGATCGAGGTCCGCATGTTCACTTCGCCGGAGTCCACCACCCCGGCCTGGACCCTCACCGCGAGCACGATCAACACGAACACCCAGGTCACGAACACCGACTTCGGGCAGACGAACACGCACGTGACACCGCCGGGGGCCTACCAGCTCGACTCCATCGCGGCGGCCGTCGCCGCCTGGCCCGGACCGTTCGTCGGCACGGTCACCTTGACCGGTGTGACCTCACCCGCAGCGATCGGCTCGCCGACCCTGTCCGGCGGCGGTGCCCCGCCATCGCTGCTGCTCGCGGGCATCACCTCACGGCTGACGGGCAGCAGCTCCGCGGCGGAGAAGACCTCGCACCCGGAGCTGCGGATCATCAGCGTCGGGCTCTACTGGAAGGACTTCGAGCCGGTCAAGGGCACGTTCGACTACGGCGCTTTGCAGACCTCGATCGCGGACGCGCACAACCGCGGCTACCAGATCTTCCTGCGCTTCTTCGCGGGAGCCGATGCGCCCATCGGGAGGCCGGGCACCTCTCAGCCGTCATGGCTGGCTACGCATCCGAGCTTGCCCGTGGCGAGGGTTCGCACGTTCGCGAACGAGAACTCCCTGGAGTGGCCCACGCGGAGCCAGGGGACGCTGGAGATCTTCGTCCCGAAGCCCTGGGACGCGAACTACCGCACGCACTACGCCGACGTGCTGCGCGAGTGGGCACGATGGATGAACTCGCCGTGCCCGGTGCAGGCCTCACACCCCGTGCTGACGCACATCCATTCGTTCACGGCCTCGTCGCCCACCGAGATCGGCTCTGAGGTGCAGCTCGGCTACGGCGAGGGGCCCACGGTCTACACGGGCTCAGCGACCACCGCGGATCAGCTGACGTTCGATGGCGCACAGATCCCGCTCTCGCTCAGCGTGAGCGGCTATCCGCTCATCGCCGCGCTCTACAAGATCACCGACGGCGGCTCGCAGCTCTCCGGTGGCAACGATGAGTTGATCGTGGCCACGCGCTCGGGGAGCACCCTCACCGTTCTGCGCCGGGGCCATTCAGGCACGAACGCCACCGCGCACCTTCCGGGCAAGGTCGTGGCCTACGCGGGCTCGAACTACCAGCTCGCCAGTTACGACGGCTATCCCGCCAGCGGGACAGTGCCATACGACCATGTCCGCCAGAACCAGCGGGCCTGGCACGACGTCGCGACCGGCTCGACGTTCGCCACCAGGGAGACCGACCTGCGCTCGCGGGTGACGCAGGCCTGGAAGGACTGCATCGACGATTGCATGGCCCTGCTGCCCCCGACCGTCTCGGTCAGCTTCGCCGGCGGCGGAATCTTCGCCGACGGTGTCGCTGGCTCGGACGACGTCGTCCAGGACAAGGCTGCGGTCTACCGCAAGCGCCTGATCGCGATGACGACGAACCTGCGGGCCTCGGGCTCCCCGCCGCTTTACCGCAACGCCATGCCCGGGCACGACGACTTCCTCGTCAAAGCCAAGGCGGCCGGTGCCCTGATCGGGTTCCAGTTCGCTGGCACCGCCGTCATGCCGCACCTGTCCGATACCCAGCAGGAGGTGATCGACGCCTGCGAGGATGCGCTCACCGCGCGCTACACCCCGATCTTCATCGAGGTGCAGCCGGGCAGGCTCGATGCCACCAAGCTTCATCCCACGGGTGCGCGCGGAGGCTGGCCGGGCGGGGCCGTCAGCCAGCACGACTACCTGCTTCAGACCGCGATCGGTCCCGGAGAGGTCAACGACCGGATCGTGGCGCCGACCTCCCCCGGCTCGGGGACGGTGCTCCTGCTGGGCGTGCCCTCACCCGCAGCCGTCGGAGAGATCACGCTCCCGCCTTCGAGCGGGCAGATCCGCCTCGACGGCGTGCCATCGCCAGCCGCCATCGGCTCGCCGCTGGTGCAGCAGTCCCCGAGCACCAAGATCCTTCTGATCGGTGTGCCTTCGGCCGCCGCGATCGGCGAGATCAACGTGCAGACCCCGCCGGAGCCGCCCCCGCCCCCCGGCCGCGGGCACGGCCGCGGCCACGGCAGCTACGTCTTCACCCGAGCTCCACGACCTGCGAGGAGGCGATCTTGAACCGAGGCGAGCTGCGCGCGCGCGTTCGCGAGACGATCCGGGATGAGTCCTCCGCGTTCATCCTGGACAACGAGATCAACGACTGGCTGCACGAGGCCTACCTGGACCTGTGCGCCCGGCTGCGCCTGCTTCGCAACCGGGCGACGGGCACGACGACTGCCACAGGAACGATCCTGCTTCCTGCCACCCCCGTCGTGCTCGACGTCACGCGGCTGCGCATCGCCGGAGATAGGACCGACACCCAGCCCGCCGATGACGGGGTCTTCATCTCCTGGCAGCTCGACGGCTCCTCCCCGCCCGTTCGACTGTTCCGAATCTTCGACGGGACGATCGAGACCCACCCGGCCGCCGTGAGCGTGACCTACACGCTGGAGTACGTGCAGGAGCCGGTCGCGCTGGCCGATGACGGTGCCTCCCCGGAGATCACGGAGCACCTGCAGACCAAGATGGTCCGCTACGCCCAGGCCCAGGCGATGCTCAAGTCCGATGATGCGGGGCGGTTCTCAGCCTACGAGCACCTGTACGAGGATGGCCTGCCGGCCCCTGCGGGGCTGGTGCACAACGATCGGCCCGGCCCGATCACGATCTCGCCGGAGATGGGCTACTTCGACTCCGGCGAGTACCTCACCTGATGGCGTCGCAGGACATGATCTGGTTACCGCTCAGCTTCGAGCGGGGGCTCAACGAGTTCGAGCAGTCCACGCTGCTCGTGCCCGGAGATGCGGCGGCGCTGGAGAACTTCGAGTGGCTGCCCGGTGGTGGGATCACCCCGCGTCCGGCGTGGAAGGCGGCGGGAGCCTCGCCTACCGGGGCGCCGACCGCGAAGCGTGGGCGGGGGTTGTGGACGAACTGGTATGAGGCCGGGGTCCGCAAGATCGTGATCGCAACCTTCGACGCCGGAGGCGGCACGTCCTTCCTGCTGCACAAGACCAACGTCGCTGACCCGACGACGTTCACGAGCTACACGGCCATAGGAGGCGCGGTCGCCGTGGCCGCCGCGCACCGCGATCGCCCGGTCGCCTTCGCCGTGGGTAACTCCAAGCTCATCCGCACGAACCCGGGCTTCCCCTCCGGGCAGATCCGGCGCTACGACGGCACGACGGAGGACGCGATAGCGACCTCGAACATCGCGGGGCGGTGCCTCGCCTATCACCTGTCGCGCTTCTTCACCGGAGGGGCTGACACGAACCCGACGTACCTGCGCTATTCCGAGGTCGCGGACGAGACGTCCTGGACCGTGACCGAGAACTTCATCCCGGTCGCCCAGGACGACGGCGAACCCATCGAGGACCTGGCCCTCTGGCAAGACGTGCTCGTCATCGGCAAGGCGCACTCGCTCTGGTACCTGGCCGGCACCGGGCCCGACAGCTTCGCGCTTCGCAACATCGACCCGGTGCACGGGTGTGCGCCCGGCCGATCGCTCGTCTCGACGCCCGAAGGCGTCTACGTCGTCGGCCTGGACGGCAACGTCTACCTCTGGCGCGGCGCCGGCCTGGAACGGCTCACCGAGCACCTGGCGATCGCCGACGCGCCGGCGACCGGGTACATGAGCGCGGCCGTCACGGCTGACCGGCTCTATGTGACGGCCTCGCACCAGGGAGCCACGGCGCACTGCTACGACCTGCGCGCGAAGGCCTGGCGCAAGGAGACCTCGGCGCTCGGCGCAACCGACGGGCCACAGGACCTCGCGGGCTTCGACGATCGCTACCTCATCTCCTCGACCGTCAACGGCTCGCGGCTGCTCTCGGTCCGCAAGGAGACCGGCCCCTACTCGCTCACCGGCTACCGCGACCCGCGCCCCGATGACGGGGTGGCGGGCACCTATCTCGCCGAGACGGGCCAGGTCTTCCCCGGGGACGCGCGAACCAACGGCGTGCTGCGTCACTGCTACGTCCGGTTCCGTCAGTGGTTCGGCTCGGTGAGCGGTGAGGGGCTCACCGTCACCCCCGTGGTCGACGGGGTCGCCGTGACCGCAGCGGCGAAGGTGATCGGCAAGAGGGCGGCGGCGGGCGTCTACATCGAGCGGGTGGACTTCGGCGAGGAGGGACGCAGCTTCGGAATCAGGTTCAGCGCGGCCCCGGACTCATCCGAGGACGACACCTACGCCGTCGAGGAAGCCATCGCCGGCATCGAGGTCTCACAGGGAGCGCGGTAGTGCCCGCGGGCGGGGACTTCTTCCCTCCGGTGCTCGGAGGATTCGCGGCCGATGAGGACCTGCACGTTCGCAACTGGCGGGCGCTCAGAGACTGGCTGCAGGGGCCCTCGCGGATCGGGATGAGCCGCTGCCGCATCCAGCGCCTCGGGGACCAGACCGGGATCGTGACCGCCACGGACACCGTGCTCAACATGGCTGGGCTCACCGTCGAGGTCGACACCGACCGTTACACGGCCGACAAGGCTAACGACCGGCTGCGGGTGCCGTTCGCCGGGCAGTACCTGCTCATCTGCCACGTGCGATGGGAAGCCAACGCGCTGGGGGACCGGCGCCTGTTCGCCCAGCGCTCGACCGACGCCGCAGCCTGGACCCCGCTGAAGGAACAGGGCTTCCTGGACACGCGCCCCACGGTCGCCACCGCCGGGTGGACGACCTCGAACCTGATCGCAGGGGTGATCTCGCTGCCCCGCCTGGAATACATCCGCTTCCAGCTCACGCAGACCTCCGGGACGAACCGGACGCTCGAGGACTGGAACGCGGCCATGTTCTTCCTCGGACCGAGCTGATAGGAGGCACACGATGGTCATGGACAGTCCCTACGCGCCGATGCGGCGCCGTCGCAGGCAGAACCAGCCAGACGACCGCGGCCCCACGCCCGGCCTGGGCTACGGCGCAGGTGGCCGCTTCGGCTTCGGACGCCGGCGGCGAGGCCAGACCCCGCCGTGGAACCCGAACCCCAACGCCCCCGGTGGCGGCGGACGCGGCACCCCGCCCCTGCCCGGGCAGACCCCGCCGTGGAACCCGAACGGGCCCAGCGGTGGCGGCGGCGGCGGCTACGATCCGATGGCGAAGCTGGCTGGCCCCGGAGGCCCCGGCGGCGGCGCTCCCAACGTCCCCGGCCCGACGCAGTGGCCCGGCGGTGGAGGTGGTGGCGGTGGCGGCGATCGCAACCGTATCGGCGGCCTGCCGCTCGATGCGATCTACGAGGCTCAGCGACGCGCCCTGGATGACCAGTTCCAGTCCTCGCTCGACGTGCTCGGGCCGCTGCGCGAGCAGATACGAGCGCAGCAGCAGCTCGCGCTCGCCCGGATGGAGACCAACCGGGGCTATGACACCGACGCGATGATGAACGACCTGGCCGCCCGCGGGATCGTGGGCTCGGGCATCCAGGCCGGTGATGAGGCCGACCTGGCGACCCGGTACCTGCGCATGACCCAGGACCTCGGTACCGCCACGGGAGGCGCGCTGTCTGACGTCGCCAGCCAGCGCGGCGACCTGCGCGGGGACTACCGCAACCAACTCGCCGAGCTGCTGCTGCAGCTCGCCCAGCGCTCGGCCCAGAGCCCGTACACCCCGCGGCGCGGGAGACGATGATGGCAGAGAACCCCAACGGCCCCCTGTCCGGCGACGCTCGCCGTGACGTGATGCTCAGCTACGGCCCGGCGCTGGACGCGCTGCGCCGGGCGCGGCGTCAGTCCAAACGCGACTTCCGCCGCTCTCGTCGTCAGGTGAAGGGCGTCTACAGAGGCCTCGGCCAGGAGCTCCGCGGGCTCGGTCAGGGCTACCAGGGCGAGTCGCGAGAGATCGCAGGCGACCTGCGGGGTGACCTCGCCGGGCTCACCGGACTGCTCGGCTCGGGCGTCGCGGGTGTCCCGTCTTCAGAGATCACCGCAGGCGCCGGGCTGTTCGGCTCGATCGGTGCCGGGGCGCTCGAAGGACTCGCAGATGCGCGGGCCCGCGGCCTGGCCTACAACACCTCGGCGCGGCGTCAGGGCTCGATCGAGTCGGCGCTGACGCAGCGCAACATGCTGCAGGACCTCGGTGAGTTCCGCCGCGAGCTGTCCCAGCAGAAGGTCGACCTGCTGCGCCGCACGCCTGCTGAGATCCGGGCTCGCCTGGACGAGCTGCGCCGCATCGCGTTCGAGCAGGGCCTGAGTTCGCAAGAGCTGGCGCTCAGGGCTCGGGCGCTCAACCAGTCGGGGGCCTCCGACGACGCGCTGGGCGGGATGATCGCGGGATGGAGCCCGGAACAGATCATGCGCTACATCCGATCGATCCAGGGACAGTAGGAGCCGACGATGCCAGGACCTTCGAGACCACGCCCTCCACTCTCGCTCTCCGATCTCGTGCCACCGCTGCCTCAGCACCCCAGCACCTTCGGCCCACTGCCCCAGCCCGAGGTGCAGCGGCGCACGTTCGCCGACTTCGTGAAGCCGGTCGATGAGTCCCTGATCGCCTCGATCCAGGGCGCGATCGGTCAAGGGCTCGATGGGCAGACCGCGCTGGCGCTGCTATCCGGCGTCGTGGGCGGCATCGACGAGCGCTTCGACGCCTACCGCACGCGCCGAGCCTCTCGCCAGGATCAGATGATGGCGCTGCCGGGAGCGCTCGAACAGATCGCGGGGCTCGCTTCGTCCGGTGTTCCGTCCGGAGCGGTGGAGGCTGCGTACTCAGGGTTCCGCGGACCCGCAGCGCAGGGCCTCGATGACGTGATCGGGGGGATCTACGGCGGGCAGGACGTGAGTCCGATGTACGCGGCGGCCTCGGGATTGACCCTCACGCCCGAAGACATCGCTACCCTCGTGAGCGATGCCCAGATGGCAGCCGTGAGCGGGATCGATCCCGCGACCGGCCAGCCGAGCCCCTCGATGGGACTGCACGACCTACGGATGCAGCACATGACCACGTTGCGTCTGCAGGGCTACCCGGAGGCCGAACTCGCGCGCGCTTACGACGTGCTGGGCAAGGCCTACGTCGCCGCCGGCGGGGACCCAGGTGGCACCCCCGTCACCTCGACCGACCGGTCGCTGGCCGTGGATGCCGTTGGAGCCGCACCTGCGGGACTCGCTCCCGCACCCTCGGTCGGCCAGCGTGGCGCGCCGCTCGGCCCGTACGGCTTGACCCGCTGAGCCGCCCCCTCGCCGATCGCCAGGAGGATCAGGCCCATACCTATACCCAGGCCGACCATCAGGGCGCGACCGGCGAGCGGCGGGGACTGAGGCAGCGGCTCCGAGCACGCGGAGCCGAAGACGCTCTTGACGGCTGACTCGGCTTCCTGTTGACACCGCAGAACGTCTAGCGGCGACGGAGCGGGCACACGGTCGGGTAGCAAGGCTGCGACGGCGAGACCGGTTGCCATCACCGTGAGCGCGGCAGCGCGCCAGAACTTGAGTCCCACCCGGACATCTGACCACCGAAGACAGGAGCTACGCAAGGCCCCATGCCCGTCTCATCCATCTTCGCTCAGCCCGCAGGGGCCGCATCAGGTGTGCGCAGCATCTTCGGTGGTGCCAGCGTGGCACCGTTCCTCCCGCCCGCGCCGCAGTCTCCCTCCATCGGTGGCTTCCTCGGCAACCTCGTGGGCGGCGCCGGCGACGTGCTGCTCGGGCTGGGAAAGCTCGGGCTCGGGGCGGTCTCCGACGTCGGCGAGCTGGCCCTGGAGGGAGTCACCTTCGGAGGGGCCGAGACCGACCCGTTCACGACGGTGAAGACCCTCGCAGGGCTGCCGGCCGCGGTCGTCTCCGACGTGGCGCGGCGCTACGGGCCCCTGCTGCCCGGTGGCGAGCCCGCCTCCCGCACGCTCGGCTACCTCTACGAGGAACCGCTGAGCTTCGGACTGGACGCGCTCGCGATCGCGGGCGGAGCAGGCGCTGCGGCTCGCACGGCCGGGGTCGGTGCCCGCGTCCCGCTCACCGCAGGGCGTCTGGGTATCGGGCCGTTCCCCTCGGTCGTGCGTGGCCTGGATGACCTCGCCGCTTCGCGCGGCGCCGGGACCGCCGCGACGGTCTCACCCGCCATCCGCGCCGTCGACGCGCTGATCCCCCGCACGACCCCCCGCCTGATCGGGTATGAGACCAGTCTGGTCTCCGAGGCCCGCAACCCACTCGTCAGATCCCTGGCGCGCCCCATCGAACGGGCCATGACGCAGCCTCTGGACGACCTCGAGCGCGCCGCCGGCGAGCTTCGCGGAATCGTCGAGGGCGGCTACGCGCTTCCCTCGGAGTCCGCCGAGCTGGCGCGGCTCACTAAGACGATCGAGGCCGCGCGCTCCGGCGGGGTCGAGCGGGTCTACAAGCCCGCCTTCGCCACTCATCGGCTGCACAAGCTCACGGACCGGATCTTGGGCCAGCACTTCGTCGCCTCGGTCGGCCGTCGTGACCAGCTACTCGCCGAGGTGAACGAGAAGCTCCGCCCCCTCGTCGATGAGGGCCTGGATGACCTGGCCGAGGCTGAGTTCCAGAACCTGTCGGTGAGCGTGCCTGGAGCGATGCACCCGCAGTTCCTTCCCGAGACGAAGGTCCTGGACGAGACCGGGGCACCGAAGCCGGTCTTCCACGGAACGGCGAAGACCTTCGAGAACTTCGACATCGGCAAAGCCGATGAGGCAGCCCTGTACGGGCGCGGCCATTACTTCACCGAGGATCCCGAGATCGCGTCGGGCTACTCGCAAGGCTCGCGCCCGAACTACGTCGAGGACCTCGACATGCGCCGCGCGATCGTGAAGGACGCGCTCTCACAGCGTTCGGCCCGAGCCGCAGAGTACGCGGAGGACAACGGCATCCATGAGACGCAGCGACTCGTGGACTTCGCCGAGCATCAGATCGAGCGCTTCGAGCGGAGCGGCGAGGTCTCGCAGCTCCTCGCTACACCTGGGCTCGACGTTCCCAACCTCTTGCTGCGCCACGGCGTCTCGATAGACGCTCCCCAGGTCCGCCCCGTGCACCTGGACATCCGCAACCCGTTCGACTTCGACGCACCGGTCTCGCCCGAAGACCAGGCGCGCTTGATCGAAGCTGTAGCGGCCAGTGGGCGCGCGAGTGAGGCGGACCTCTCGACGCTCGCCAAGCGGATGCCGACCGCCACGCGAGGCGAGGAGGCCTGGGCGTTCGTGAACTCTGCAGCCCACGGCACCCGTGAGACCACGCGCCAGATCATCGAGGCCGCCGGCTTCGACGGGATCACGCACCCTGGGGGTCGGCTCAGCGGGGGCAAGCCCCACCGCGTCTGGATCGCGTTCTCCGAGGAGCAGGTGCACCCGGCCTGGACCGAGACAACGGGGTTCGGGCCCGAGCCGACCGACGTCCTGTCTCGCATCCCCGAAGCGCTACGGACTCAGACCGGCACACCCATCGCCACGACCTCAGCCTCGGAGATCGGCATGACATCGCGGTCCCCATCCAGCCCGGACATCGACACGCCTGCGGGCACCCAGCCCTTCTCGGGGAGGAAGATCTCGGCCATCGGCCAGCGCTCCGTGGGATCGAGCACCCGGAGCACCGCGCCGGTGTCCCGCCAGTACCTCGGGCCTGAGACTGACATCGCTCGCATCCCTCCTTTACAGCGACATCATACCTTGTCAGAACTCGATGCGGCAGCCCCTGCGGCCGAAGCCGAACTCCGCTCGGCTCTGGCGGAGGTCTTCGGCCCCGACGCGATCATCGCGACCAGGGTGAAGGAGCTGTCGGCCGCAGAGAAGAAGATCGCCCGGAAGACCGCCCGCGGGCTCGACTACTCCGCAGCCCAGCTCGCGGACTACGTCGGCGCGCGCGTCCAGATCGGGAACTGGCGCGAGGCGCCGGCCGCTATCGAGAAGCTCCGGGGCGTCGGGAAGATCCTGGAGATCGACGACCTCGTGCAGAACCCCTCGCACGGCTACCGCGGCTATCACGCCACGGTGCAGCTGCCCTCGGGGTTCAACACCGAGATCCAGTTCCACACGCCGCTTTCGGCGCAGGTGAGCCAGGTCATGCACCCGATCTACGAGGAGTGGAGGTCTCTCGAAGGCCGGCTCAGTGCTATGAGAAGCGCAGGTGAGGACGTCCCTGAGCATCTGCTGCGTGAGGCCGAACTCACCGAGGCCTACCTGCGCACCGGCTTCGAGCCGGTGCTGACCGAGATGGAGGAGCACCTGCTCGGCCGCGAGGTCCCCACCCTCACGCGCGTGAAGGAAGACATGCGGCTGTGGGTCCAGGAGAACCTCGTGAACCCGATGATCGCCAAGGGGATGCTCTCCCCGGCGGGGGCGATGGAGCGCGCCTACCTACCGCTCAGGATCCAGTCCGGCGCGCGCTACGACTACCGCGCCGGCGGGTTCAGCGGAGGCACCGACACCCTGGAGCTGCATCGGATGTTCGACGAGGCCGGACATTCCGCGCCCGTCTACTTCCCCCACCTCGACGTGCGCCACATGAACTTCAAGGACTTCCTGACGCTGTCCAAGTCGACGATCGGGGCCAGGCGCGCCGCGGAACCCCGCTACGCCAGGCGCAGCACCGGCTACCTGTTCGAGAAGGGGCTGTACGAGCGCGACGCCGCGAAGGCCTACTCCCAGCGCGCCGCGCAGGCGGTCCGTTTCGAGGAGACCTATCGCCTGGTCGATGAGGTCGCACGGCGCTTCGGCCGGCCGGTGTCCTCGCTCGATGAGATCTCGCCGGCGACGGAGCGTGTCTACGCGCCCGAAGGCTTGGTGCGGTTCTTCCGGATGCAGATGCACTTCTCCGATGAGGTCGCCGACCTGACCGCGCGCCTAGCCTCCGATGACGAGGCGCTGGCCCAGGCGTTCAAGGCCGTCATGGAGCCCGTGCAGGACGAGATCGGGCGGGAGGTCGCGCGCTCGGGCGTCGGTGTGACGACGAAGGGCCTGGAGCTCTACGCGCTGCCCAAGGCGGTCGCCGAGCGCCTGGAGGCCCACGTCCGCCCGCTGCTCGGACCCGGGACCGAGCGCAACATCCGCCTGTTCTTCGACACCCCGACGAACGTCTGGCGAGGCCTCGTGCTCGCCGGCTCGCCCCGCTGGGTCGTCAATAACCTGTTCGGCAACGTTGTGTTCGCGAAGATGCAGGGGGCACGCCTACGCGACGTCATCGCACAGCTCGACCGTAGCTGGCGCTCCAAGCTCGATGAGGTCCCGGGCGTCACCGAAGCCACGGGCGGGTTCTTCGCGGCGGGCACGCAATACCTGCCCAAGCGCGGCACCGCCAACCTGACCCGAACGGGGCAGTTCTACGAAGCGCTCGCCGCGACGCGGCCTGTCAGCCGAGCCAAGCGGATCGCTGCCACGATGCGCCACGTCAACGGCGCGATCGAGGACGCCTTCCGTAAGGCCTCCTACCTCAAGGGGCTCGAGCGTCGCCAGATCGAGGCCGGCGTGCGAACCACCGGGCGGAGCTTCGCCTCCTCCCAGGCACGCCTGGAGCGGATCGCGGCGGGCATCCCCGATGGGCCGGCCGGCGAGCGGATGATCCGCCAGGCACTCGATGAGGTCGACCACTTCCTGAACGACTACGTCACGCAGTCACCGTTCGGTCGGAAGGTCATCCGTCGCTTCCTCGTGCCGTTCTGGTCGTTCTATCGCCACGTCGCCAAGCTCGCCGTGACCTGGCCGCTGGAATACCCGGGGCGCGCGATCGTGCTCACGCAGATGGTCGATCTCGCGAACGAGATGACAGCCGAGTACGGAGAGGTTCCTTCCTGGCTCGAGGGCGCGCTCCCGGTGGGCACGAACCCCGACGGGAGTGTGCGGTTCCTGACCTCCCGGGGTGCGAACCCGTTCTCAGCGCTGCTGCAGACGCCGCTCTCGCTGCTGCACCCCGCGTGGAAGCTCGTCTACGAACGCTCGACCGGTCGCTCAGCGTTCACGGGTAGGGAGTTCTCCGACCCCGACGTCGTGACCCCGTTCGGCTCGGACCAGCGCTTCCAGATCCTGCGCGACCCCGCCGGCGTTCCCATCGGAGCCGAGCCCATCGACCGAGTTGCACCGGGCATCCTCGAGCACCTGCTGCAACAGGTGCCGCAGTACGAGCTGGCGAAGGACGTCATCGCCGGCGGTGCCACCTACGGGACAGCCGGGCTGGAAGACGTGCTCTCGGGCTCGGGTGTGATCCGAGACCCCATGACCGGGGAGCCGCTGTACCCGAGTTCGCGCGTGCAGGAACTCGCGGCCTTCGGCGGGATCCCGACGCTGGACTACGACCTCGCCGGATACCAGCAGCAGCTGGCCGAGGACCAGATCGCGGCACTCCGCGAGGCACTACGCCGCAGCGGCTACGGAGGCTGACCCGATGGCATCGCTCACCGACACGTTCAACCCCCAGCTGCCCTCCCTCGAGGAGCTGCTCGCCAGCGTGCAGGGTGCCGCAGGCTCTGGCAGCCCCCAGGGACTTCCCGGGGCTCCTGAGCCCTACGCGGGCGGGGGCCTCGACGTGCTCATGGCCCTGCTCGCCAGCGGCTCAGGCCCGCCATCGGGCGTCTCGGGAGGCTTCACGCCGACCGGGAGCCCGGGCTCGGCCGGCGACTACGGGGCCCCCGATGACCTGCTCATGCGCCAGGGCGTGACCGGCGTGCCGGCCGCCGTCCGCTCGCTCATGCGCGGCGAGCGTCAGACGGGGGCCGACATCAGCTCGCAGGTCGTCTCGGACTGGCGAAGCCGCGCCGAGCAGCAGGCCCTGTACGCGCGCTACCTGGCCGGGGCGGGCAACCTCGCGGCTCCGCCCGGGCACTCCATGCACGAGGTCGGGCGGGCCTTCGACATCGACAGCTCATTCCTGGGCGCGCAGCCCGAGGTCCGCGACTGGCTCACGGCGAACGGCTGGAGCTTCCCGGTCGCCGGGGAGCCATGGCACGCCGAATGGGGCGGGCCCCAGGGTCAGATCGCGCCACCTGCCCCACCGGCTCCAGCACCTGCGCCCGCCCCGCTTAGGCGACGCCGCGCCAGCCCGCCGAGCCTGGCCGCCGTGCTGGCCCACCGATGAGGCGAGATGACGCGCAGGGTTGGCGACCGCGAGCAGCTGCTCACCATCGCGATCCGTGACCTGGAGGAGATGCTCGCCGTGACCAAGGACCCCGCCCAGCTCGCGGCACTCCAGCGGGACCTACGCCGCCTGCGCGGACGGCGGCTGTGGCTCCGCTGGCTCGACAGGACCGACGTGAAGGAGGATCCATGAGCGCACCGCTGTACGACGGGATGCCGCCCACCGAGCGCGAGTTCACCGTGCCCAAGCCCGTCGAGGGACGCTGGGGCCGGATCATCTGCGGCGGGACCTGCCGCGATGACTACGCCCGGATCGAGATCTACCACCAGGTGCCCGGTGTGCGCTACGTGAAGCTGCAGCGCGCGGCGCTGCACTCGTTCCAGGCCGCTGAGCAGGTGCTCGGGTTCCCCATCTTGTTGACCGGGGTGGCCTGGCGCTCCTGCGCGGTGCAGCGGTCGCTCTGGCTCTCGGACAAGGCCCGCTACGCCCACCCGGATGTGACGGCACACACCCGAGGCCTCGCGATCGACGTGGATCAGGGCCAGTCGGCGGTGCGGCTCGCGAAGATCCACAAGGCGCTCATCTACCGGCACTGGCACCAGAGCCGGCCGGACGAGCCCCATCACCTCAGCTTCGGCATCGAGACCTGATGAGCCCGCAGCTCGTCCTCGTGACCTATCTCGACCCGTGCTTCGAGTTCGAGGAGGGCGAGCTGTCCACCCCTTGCATAAAGACGGTCGTCGGCTGGGACCTACCCGGCCGCTGGCCCGGCTGGTGCGCCGTGGCCTCCGAGCAGCCCTCGGAGGGCTTCACCTGGCGCGCGGTCACTCACATCCCACTGGCTGCCGTAGCGCAGCGCGTCGAACTGGAGGTTCCCTAGATGGAGGAGCAACTACTCGCGATCATCCGAGAGGTTGGATCGCTCGGCCTGCTCGCCATCGTGGTCCTGTGGCTCACGCGCTCGCTCTCGGCCAAGCTGGACGCTCTGGCATCGACGTTCGCCCAGAAGGCCGACGCGCTGACGCAGGCGATCAAGGAGCTTTCGGAGTCCGTGCGCGCTTCCGAGGACCGGCCGACGACGTCGCGCCGGCGTTAGAGCCCTCGCGCCACTGGCACAGGCACTGCCACGGCCTCCCGCCGTGGTAGGAGTCTCCGAGGTCCAGGTGTCCGCACCGCAGCCACCGTGCGTCCCGTGTCTGCACCAGTTCGTCCTCGGTCGGGTAGTCGCGAGTCCGCTCACTCACTCAGTACCTCCCACGCGGGTTTCCTGAACTCAGCGCGGTAGCCAGCTGGCAGCGTCCCGGTCGTGTACGGCGCGTCGTGCCAGGTCTCCCAAACACCGCCGTAGGCGTACTGGTGTGGGAGTGGATGACCCCACGTCTTATCGCAGGGATTCCCGAGCGGACTCACCTTGAGGCACGGCGGCTCAGTGGTCATCCTTCCTCCTGTTGGGTGGAGAGGGCGGCACCCGGGACGTTCTCGATCCAGACCAGGGAGGGTCGAGCCTCGTCGATGATGCGACGGAACTCGGGCCAGAGGTATCGCTCGTCGGACTTGCCTCCTCGCTTGCCGGCGGTTGAGAAGGGCTGGCGAGGGAATCCGCCGATGATGAGGTCAACGTCCCCCCTTCGCCGAGTACGTCCGTCAATGTCAGCCCGTCGTGATGGCCCATCCGCGCAGGCGTCCGCCGCACCGCCGTCCGGTTCCGCACCGCCGTCGCATCCAGGGTCACGGGGGTAGGTAGCAACATCACCCCATCGTTCGACGTCAGGCCAGTGTCGTTCGAGAACAGCGGAACACGATCGGTCCCACTCGATCTGCGCGACGCATCGGAACCCGAGGGCTTCGGCTGCGAGGTCGAGACCCCCGACACCGGAGAACAGCGAGAGGTAGGTTCCTCGGTCATCCACGCTCCAGCCTCGCTACGTAGTGCCCCCCGCGTTCACAGCGACCACGGCGCCCATCCCCCGGCGCGCACCATCTTCGCCGTCACGAGCACGTTGGCCCGAGCCTGTAGCACCGGGACCTGCGGCCACGCCCGGGGGAACCAGCGCGCCCGCAGGAAGACCTGCACACGCCCGGGCCAGTAGCGGGCGAGGTGCTGCCGGGCTAGGACAAATGCACCCAGGTTCGGCGCCTGACCAAATCGCAGACGGTCGCTGGGCTCACGCCGAACTCCCGCGCCAATGCGGCGCCGCTCGCCCCGGTCACAGCCCGTGCCCTGATCTGCAAGACGCTCTCGGTCGTTAGCTTCGCGTTCCCGTGCAACTCTCCTGACGTGCGCGCCCCGCTGTAGCACGCGCATCCCGGCTGCTGCTCGCACCCCACGCGATGACGGCCCCGGTGGTGTGGCGTAGGCGCCTTGTCCCTGCCCTTCGCTCGCATGTCCGCGAAGTTCTCCGCGGAAGACCCAAGGAACAGATGCGCCGGGTTGACGCATGGCGGGTTGTCGCAGCGATGACACACGCAGAGCCCCCCTGCAGAGACCCCGTGGGCGAGCTCGAAGGCCACTCGGTGCGTCAGGAGGTTGCCGTTTCCCTTGCCAGGGGCGCGGATGAGTCCGTAGGTCGGGGGAGATCCCATCCGGCGCACCCGTGCACCCCGCCATTCCCAGCACTCGTCGGGACCCCGCACGTCGACCTTCGGCCAGAACCGGTCCTCTATTGGTCGGGGTGGGTATCCCATCACCGTCGATGCTAGGTGTTGGCACCGACACAGCTACCCACCGCAATAGTCCGGCGCCGTCCAATCACACCACCCCCTCGCTCGTACCATCAGAGCGGCGATCAGCACGTTGGCTCGTGCTTGCAGGATCGGCACCTCGGGCCACGTTCGCGGGAACCACCTCTCGCGAAGATAGGCGCGAACGCGGGTGGAGTGGAACCGGGAGAGTTCTTGGTAGATGCCGCACGAACCGTAAGAGGTCTCCGACCATGGCCGGCAGGCGGCTGCCTCGTTCGGATTCTTCGCCCAGGGGTTGAACCCGCTCTCCCTCTGCGCGATCACGAACGCCGTGTCGATCTCCTCGGGTATGCCGAACCGGGTGAACGCGCACCGGATCAGCGCTCGCATCTTCCGCTCACGCACGTCGGTCGGCGTGGAGCGGGTGACGTCGTAGCGGTCGGCGGAGCAGGGGCCGCGGCCGGTTGCCTGGGCTGTCGTTTCGATCATCAGACTCGGTCCTGTAGTTAGGGTCAGGGCTAAACAGATGTTGATCCAGCGCTTCTTCATGGTTCGCACCTCCGGATCGTCGGCGCGCCGCTTGATAGGCGCGCTCGGTCACGGTGTGGTCTGTTGAGCGATCACCTCCCCAAGCACGCCCTGCGACAACCGACGCGCGGCTGCCTCCGCGTACAGCTCGTCGATCTCGATGCCGATGGCACGCCGACCCAGGAGCTTGGCCGCGAGCAGAGTGGAGCCGGACCCCGCGAACGGGTCACACACGAGGCCCCCCCCCGGACACGAGTAGTCGATGAGCGGGGTCAGGATGCCGAGCGGCTTCTGGGTCGGATGCATGGCACGCCCGTGCTCGCTTCGCACCTTCATGACCGAGCGCATCAGGCGAGTCCCGCCGTCCTGGCTCACATAGGGAGGGCGCTCGATGTCTCCGGTGTGTGTCGGGCGACGCTTCGACCTGACCGTTCGCGCGACCGCGTCAGGTGTCGTCTGTGGCTGCCTGAACACGTCGGCCCAGCGCCCCCGGTAGAACTGCACGACCAGCTCGTGCACGCGGCGGAAGCGGTCGGCGTGGAACACGCTCCCGTTGTGCTTCTCCCAGATGACCTCCTGTGCGTGGTGCCAGCCCTCGAAGTCCACGACGGTCTCCCTGAACATGCGCAGCGACCCGAAGCACCACAGGACGTTGCACGGGAGTAAGGGGAGCCAGCCGTCTACCCTCCTGTCCCACCCGAGCTTGGTCTCACCGTAGGGCGGGTCTGTGATGACGACGTCGACGTCGACGAGCGAGGGCATGACCTCGCG
>Ga0247727_10002449_pt1 | contig 42432 bp, 44 predicted proteins | sample WisWelCaveWW1625_FD_202498 | JGI IMG/M metagenome (GOLD analysis project Ga0247727, IMG submission 202498) | Biofilm microbial communities from Wishing Well Cave, Virginia, United States - WW16-25 | ecosystem: Environmental > Aquatic > Deep subsurface > Groundwater > Cave microbial mat | place...
ATCGCTAGAATCCTATTCCAACTCGCCGCCAGGTCGCGCAGCCGGTGGGTACACGGTAGGATGGATCGAGACACGTGAGCCGGCACCTGAAGTGCGTGAAGCGCGATGTTTGCTGGTTTTCTGCGTCTCTCAACCAGCGGCCCAAGCAGACATGCGGGCTGTGGCCTTGCCGGAACGATCCTTGCGTGCCGTAGAGACAGTAAGAGGGGTTATCAGATCCGGGGATGTCGGCGCCATTACCTTATCTGGACAACGACCTTGCCCTTGGCTCGACCCTGCTCGAGATACGCAAGCGCCTCCTTGGCTTGCTCGAACGGAAATACCTTGTCGATCACCGGGCGGATAAGCCCCGACTTGAGAAGCTCGCCGATCTCTGCGAGTTGGCTGCCGTCCGGATGCACGAACAGGAACGAATAGGCGACGCCGCGCTTCTTCGAGAGGCGAATTATCTTGCGGCTGAGGAACTCAAACACGGCCACCATGAAGAAGTTCATGCCTCGCGCGCGAGCGAACGCGGCATCCGGTGGCCCGATGAGCGAGACGATGGTGCTCTTTGGCTTAAGAATGCGAAGCGATTTTTGGAGCGCATCGCCCCTGACAGTGCCGAGCACGGCATCGTAGTCCCGCAGCACATCCTCAAACTCCTGCTTTTTGTAGTCAATGACCTCATCCGCGCCGAGGCTCCGCACCAGATCGACGTTTGCCGTGCTGGTCGACGTCCCCACCTTCGCTCCAAGGTATTTAGCGAGCTGGATTGCAAACGTGCCTATACCGCCCGACCCGGCGGGTATGAACACTTTCTGGCCGGGCTCGAGGTTGGCACGCTCCTTGAGCGCTTGCCACGACGTCAGTCCGACCATCGGGATGGAGGCCGCTTGCACGAAGTCCAGATTGGTGGGTTTGAGCGCGGCGGCCTTCTCGGGCACGACCGCAAATTCAGCGAGAGCGCCCGTGCCCAGGTCGAAGATACTGGCAAAGACAGCATCACCCGGCTTGAAGCGGGTTACCCGGCTTCCGACCTCCACCACAACACCCGCCAGATCGCTGCCCAGAGTAGCCGGAAGCTGAAACTTGAGGATGGGCTTAAACGCGCCTTTCGCGCTCATGTAGTCGATCGGATTTAGGCCAGCCGCGTGGACCTGCACGAGAATTTCATCCGGCTTAGGCACTGGCCGAGGAATATCGGTGAACGTGACGTTGTCACGTTTGCCATAGCGGTTAAGGATGAGCGCCTTCATAATTGTGTGTCCGGGTTGGGCAGCTCAATTGAGCGGGCGCGCAAGGAAATCCATCGCCTTCGGCACGAAGTCCGCGTGGAACTGGAACACAGCGCCGTGCCCGGAATCCGGATAGATGATGAGTTCGCTATTCGGCAGACGTCGTGCCAAATCGTGTGTGTTACTGCTGGGCACCATGCGGTCGCTGTCGCCGTTAGCAACAAGCACGGGATGATGCACCTTCGAAAGGTCCGCGGGTCGCTTTGAGCCCCAGCTGCGTAGCGCCTTCAACTGCGCCTGCAGCGCGCCGATGGTGATTTCCTTGTCCCGGTTCTCGGAGCGCTCCTTCAATCGAGCCAGGAATTCTTTGCCGGCGCGGATGCCGCTGGGTGTCCTGGTGAAGAAAAGGAACTGCTTGGGGTCCTGGAAGGTGAGCCAGCCCCGGACCATGTCGAGGTACGTTACGCGGGCAACCTTGCTGATGCCCACGCCGCCAGCCGGCCCCGTCCCCGTGATGATCATCTTGCGTACGAGCTGCGGCTCCATCAGCGCGATTTCCTGAGCGATCATCCCGCCCATCGAAAACCCGAAGAGGTCGACCTGCTCGAAGCCCACAGCCTTGATGAAGGTGATCGCGTCCTTGGCCATCTGCTCCATGGAACTCGCCGGTGAGCCGCTGGAGGCGCCGACGCCTCGATTGTCGAACACGACCACGCGATATTTCGCGGCGAAGCCGTCGATGACGCGGGGGTCCCAGTTGTCCATCACGGCCGCGAGATGAACGAGGAATACGACCGGCGTGCCGGGATTGTCCCTGCCGAGCTCTCGATATGCGAACTCCACTCCACCCGCAGTGATCGTCCGCGTCGGCACATTCTTCCAAGTGACACTATGGTCCTGCGACGTACTCATGGTGCGGTCCTTCCGCGATGAAACGACTGTGAACTGCCTCGCGCCGGAAGAATTGCCGTCTCCAGACATGGTTCAGGTACCAGACGGCGACGGCGTCAGGACGTCGAGCCGCAGGTCCTTTGGAATCCCGGCGTCCACCACGCCAGCGGGCGCAAATCTGCGGAGTAATCGCAGGCGGCTCGCAAGCGCGATCTTCCCTTGATCTTGGCCATGACCTTCTCCTGACGACGGCACCGATCGCTATCGTTGCTGTTTGATGACGATCGTAATTATTGAATTAGATGACGATCGCAATTATAATTGTCAAGACCCCACGTTGAGCCGAGACCTGCGACATGCGCGTTTCAAAGGAACAAGCTGCCAAAAATCGCGAGCGCATCCTCAAGGCCGCGTCGCGTCTCATTCGAGAGCGCGGCATCTCAAGCGCAGGCGTTGATGCGCTGACCGAAGCAGCCGGGATGACCCATGGCAGCCTCTACAGTCAGTTCGGCTCCAAGGAACGGCTTGTCGAAGAAGCAGTGGCCTACGCGATAGCCGCCAAAGGGCGAGAAGTGCCTGACGTATTTGCTCTCAGCGACTACGTTTCAGAATACCTCTCGGCGGCGCATCGCGACGGGCCAGGCAGCGGCTGCCCCTTTGCAGCCCTGGGTTGTGAGATGCCGCGCCAAGGCCAGGGCGTGCGAGATCGTTTCACATCCGGGGTGCGGGGCATGATCAGGCTGCTGAGCGGCAGAATGGAAACTAGGCTCAAGCAACGTCAACGCGACGAGGAGGCGCTCGCGACTATCGCGTCTCTGATCGGAGCACTCGTGCTCGCCCGAGCCGTGAACGATCCTAAGTTGTCGGACGATATTCTTCGCTCGACCAGGAACAGGTTGGGCGGCTGATCGCTCATAGCAATGAGAGCGAAAAATATGGTTACGTCGATCGTCTGGCAGCCGAGAAATGCAGCGTCCAATGACGGCTTCTGGCACGTTGCGAACCCCTGGCGTCCGGCAGGTTTCGGGGCATTGCTGCCGTGGGGTGACGGCACAGTGAGGCTGCTTGGATATCCACCAAACCAGCACGCACCAGGCTGGTTTCAGTTTTCGCGCACCAGCCTCAGCACGTCGGCGCCGTAGCGCTGCAGTTTGCTCTGGCCGACGCCGCTGACCTTGGCCAGGGCATCGGCGTCGGCGGGGCGCTGGCGCGCGATGGCCGCAAGGGTGGCGTCGTGGAAGATGACGTAGGGTGGGACGTGCTGCTCGGCGGCGCGCTCGCGGCGCCAGGCGCGGAGCGCCTCGAACAAGGGAGCGTCGGCCGCGTCCAGGGCGGCCGGGGCGTCGCCGCCGCGGCGCTTGCGCGAGCGGTTGGAGCGGCCACCGGAGGTCGCCTCGCCGGCCGGCATCCTGCGCAGCGAAACCCGCCGCTCGCCGCGGTAGACGGCCTTCACCTCGTCCACTTCGCCGAGATCGATCAGCGGTCGGCCGTCGTTGGGGCTCTCGCGCAGCAGGCCCTCGAACAGCAGCTGGTCCAGCAGGTCGCGCCAACCGCCGGCGCCGAACTCGCGGCCGATGCCCCAGGTCGACATGCGGGTCTCGGACGCGAACGCGTTCTTGGTTTTGCCGAGCAGGTGGTCGACGACGCGGCCGCGTCCTAGGCGGCCGCCGAGGCGGTGCACGGCCGAAAGCGCCTTCTGCGCGGCTTCGGTGACGTCGACGGCCTCGGGTTGATTGCGGCATAGATCGCACACACCACAGGGCTCGACGCCGGTCTCGCCGAAATAGCGCCGCACCGCAGCGGCGCGGCAGCCGGTGCCGTCGAGCATGGCGTAGAGCTGGTGCACCTTGCGCATCTGCACGGACTTGACCGCGGGGTCGATGTCGCGGCCGTCGATGCGGCGCAGCGCCCATGCCATGTCCGAGGATGAGTAAAGCGTGATGCCCTCGGCCGGGGCGCCGTCGCGGCCGGCGCGGCCGATCTCCTGCCAGTAGGCCTCGATCGCGGCCGGCGGATCGGCATGAATGACGTAGCGCACGTCGGGCTTGTCGACGCCCATGCCGAAGGCGATGGTTGCCACCATCACGGCCGCGTCGGCGTCGAGGAACTGCTCCAGCCGGGTGGCGCGCACGGCCTTGTCGAGGCCGGCATGGTAGGCCAGCGCCGGCACGCCGGCGGCGAGGAGCCTCTCCGCCAGCTGGTCGACGCCGTCGCGCGTGCCAACGTAGACGATACCCGACCGCTGCGGTCGCTCGGCCACCAGCTCGAGCACGCGCGCGTGTCCCTTTCCGCCCTTGCGCTCGGCCGACAAGGCGAGCTCGGGCCGCGCGAAGCTGGCGACGAACTCGCAAGCGTCCTGAAGCCGCAACTCGGCGCGGATGTCCTCGCGCGTGCGGGCATCGGCCGTCGCCGTGACCGCCAGGCGCGGCACGGCGGGGAAGACCTCGGCCAGCCGGCCCAGCATGCGGTACTCGGGGCGGAAGTCGTGGCCCCACTGGCTGACACAGTGCGCCTCGTCGATGGCCACCAGCGCCAGCGGCAGCCGCGACAGCCGTTCCAGCATCGCCGGCTGCATCAGGCCTTCGGGCGAGAGGTAAAGCAGGTCGAGCGTGCCGCCGTCGATCTGCCGCCAGGCGTCGCTGCGGGCGCCGGGGTCGACATTGGAGTCCAGCCTTGCGGCGGCCACGCCCGACTGCCGCAGGGCCGCCACCTGGTCGGCCATCAGGGCGATCAGCGGCGAGACGACGAGGCCGAGGCCGGGCCGCAGCAGGGACGGGATCTGATAGCACAGGCTCTTGCCGCCGCCCGTCGGGAGCACCGCCACCGCGCTGCGCCCGGCCATGACCTCGCCGATCACCGCGGCCTGCAAGCCCCGGAAATCGGCGTGGCCGAAGGTGCGGCGCAGCACATCGCGGGCAGCGTCGAGCATCTCGCGCGAACCGGCTTCCAGGCATGAGGATACGACGGTCACGCCGCTTTATGGAGCACGCGCGCCCGGGCCGCAACGGTCCGCCGCTTTCCGGCGCGCGCCTGGTGCCGCAAAGCATCGACTGGTACGCGCCGGAAGTAGACTCGGCGCGTCCGCCTTACGGAGTTCGATGCTATCTGACCCGACTCATCGACTTGATCCGAGAACGCGTCCGCCCTGAGCGTTCGGCGATCTCGCGGTCTTGCGCTTCGATGACGTCGCGTGCCGGGGCATCGCCCTCCAGGCCGCCGAGCACGGAGTTCGGGACCTTGCGATTCGACGTAAGCGTCCCGTCCTCGTAGACAACGTCGAAGAAAGCGAACTCGGCCCTCGCTGTGGGTTTCTGCCGTCCCATCGCGACCTCCTTGCCTTGCGCCCAACCTATCGGCTGGCGTCACGTTCAACCGCGGGTGTCACGCCGGCTCACGGCGGGAAAGCTCGCTCTCCTTGGCAACGCGTTCGAAGGTTTCGGATCTGCTCTTTACGCGGTACAAGAACTCACCGGCCTCGACCGGAAGTAGCCGAATGACTTCGTATGGGCGCCCCGATATTGGGACGCCGGGTCGGGCCGGCGCGAAATCCACCAGCTGTCCAACTTTGAACTTGTGACGCGACATGCCGATCTCCGCCCATTGCGGTGCGGGGTCATTGGCAACCTCGCGCCGTGTTGTCCAACTGCAGTCGTGCAGGCCTAGCGTGATCCTGTATGGCGCGGACTTCGTTTTCCCGGCTGGTGGGGCGTCGGACCGGCCGCCTGCCCCAATCGATTGGAACCACCGTTTTGCTCGCGGCGCCGGTGGGCCGATGCTGACAGCTGAGGTCTCTCACTGGGGGTTAGTCGTCCTCGACGCACAGCGCTTCCGCGGCCAGACGGGCTGGGTCCGTCGCGCCGCTTCGGCGCTCGATCTGGGCAACCGCCTTGACGGCACCGGTCCTCGGCGGGGATCGACTGACGCGTCAGTCGCTCAATATCGCGCAGCAACCCGATCTCGTCGCCGCCGCAGAGCGAAATCGCCGTACCGGCGGCGCCGGCGCGCGCGGTGCGCCCGATGCGGTGGACGTAGCTCTCCGGCACGTCCGGCAGCTCGAAGTTGACGACATGCGTGACGTCATCGACGTCGATACCGCGGGCAGCGATATCGGTCGCGACCAGTGCCCGTATTTTCGAAGCGCGAAAGGCTGCGAGCGCCTGCTCGCGTTGCGACTGGCTCTTGTTGCCGTGGATGGCGGCAACGCGAATGCCCGCGACCTCTAGATGGCGGGCGACGCGATCGGCGCCGCGCTTGGTTCGCGTGAACACCAGCGCGCGCGACATCAGCGGATCGGCGAACAGCTCCACCAACAGGGGGCGCTTGTTCTCACTCTCGACGTGGATGACGCGTTGCGCAACGCTGTCGACGGTCGATGCCACCGGAGTGACCGCCACCCGCACCGGATCGCGCAGCAGCTCGTTGGCGAGCTTGCCGATCTCGGGCGGCATGGTGGCGGAGAAGAACAGGCTCTGCCGCTTCGACGAAAGGTGAGAGACGATGCGGCGGATCGGCGGCAGGAAGCCTAGATCCAGCATCCGGTCTGCCTCGTCGAGCACCAATACCTCGGTGCCGGCGAGCGTGAGATTGCGCTCGGCGAGGTGGTCGATCAGCCGCCCAGGCGTGGCAACCAGCACGTCGACGCCGCGCGCCAAGGCTTGGGTCTGAGGCCTATGGGCGACGCCGCCGAAAACCACCGTCACGGTCAGGCCGAGATGACGGCCGTAGGTGCGGAAGCTCTCGGCGACTTGAGTAGCAAGCTCGCGGGTGGGCGTGAGAACAAGAACGCGGCAACCCTTGCGCAGGGCCTGCCGCCGGTCGGTCGAGAGGCGGTGAATGATCGGCAGCGCAAACGCAGCGGTCTTGCCGGTTCCCGTCTGGGCAATCCCGAGGAGGTCGCGGCCAGTCACAGCGATGGGAATCGCCTTGGCCTGAATGGGAGTAGGCCTGTCGTAGCCTTCGCCGCTGAGCGCGCGGAGTATGGGCTCGGCCAGGCCGAGTTCGGAAAACGTCTTCAATTGCATGCTCTTTCTTTGCCGCGCACCGTCGGCGGCGACGACATCTGGGTCGCTGCGCAGCGCCGAGCGCGGTCAGGTTCTTTGAGACACCCCGCGTGTCCTGGGCTGTCGGATGGAATTGTTCGGGGCGCTCAACAGGAGGACAAATCGGGCTGACGAGCCCACACCCTGTCCTTCACGCGGCTGGAGCGCCGCAAATCGCTCATGGAGCGGTAGCGCCTTCTCGCATGTTGCAGCGCACAAGTCAAACGCATTCTCCCGCGGCCGTCTCGAGTTTGGTCGTTACTTCGCAGACGATCTTGCCGACGTTGGGCAAAACGCTCTCGACCCTGCAAGGGTCGTTCGAGGCTACCGCGAGGTTCAGTCGCAGGTTGGACATGGGTTCGTCTCGGTGCTGCGCTGTGGGCGCTGACAGATCCGGGCCCCGCTGCTCCCTCAACTCTGGTCGTCGCCGCCAAGACCGCTGAATTGCGCAAAACACCGCGGCTCTGCGACACCATCAGTCCTCAAGCATCGCCAATGCCGCCCGACGATCGCTAGGCTTCAATCTCAGGAACAGTGCCCTGGCATTTTTGATGTCTCGCTCAGAACCACTCCCGGCGGCCGCCTTGAGGGCGACCGTTGTAGGATGATCCGCGCCACAGATGAAAACCAAAGCTTTCGCCAAGCGCTCTATCGCTGTGCGATCGATTGTTCTTTCGTCCATTCGAACCTCTTCTCATGCTGTTGATGCACGAAGCCAACTCCGCCTCGCCCGGCTCGGTGTCCGCTTTTCACTCGCTTGTCACGCCTTCGGCGACTGCAACAACGGCGCCAGGATCGCGACCCCAATGGCAACAGGCACAACGACAAAGCGCCTCTGTGCCACCGTACCACCATCGGCTCCCGACAATCACGCAACCACCGCTCGCCCGCCGGCACTCGGAAACCTCGGATTAGCGCCGCGTAAAGGCGGCGGTGCTCGGCCCGGCCGAGCAGCAGGGATCGGTCCGCAGCTTGCCATAGGCGTCCATGAGCCGGCGCGCGCGTTCGCCGTTCTTGTCCATGTAGTCGGCGAGCATTCCGGCGCTGCAGGCGCGCCACTCGGCCACCTGGTCGGGCGTCAACTCCTGGAGCTTCACGTTCTTGCTCTTTGCAAAGGCGCTAGCCCTGGCCTCGGATTCCGACTGGTGGGTGCGGATCTCGATCTCCACCTTGCCTGCTGCCTGCGCAATGACGGCTCGATGGGCAGGCGACAGCGACTGCCAGGTCCTCTCGTTGATGACGAGGAACAATACGATCGGCGAGTGCGAGGTGAAGGTCACGGTATCGGTGAACTTCCACAGGCCGAAGGCCTGCAGAGCGCCGAAGCCCGCCATGGCCATATCGAGCGCTTCGTCCTTGAAGGCGTCATGGAACTTCTCGATGGTGAGCGCGGACGCTTTGCCGCCACACCACGCGACGAACTGCGCCGGCAGCTTGCCGGGCGAGGCCACCCTCTGGTCCTTGAGCCGCGCCGGGTCGGCGACGTCCCGGCCCTTGGAAAGGAACGCGAGGTTGCCGAGCGTATGCCACCACAGAACGCGCGCGCCCACCTCGGTCAGGATCGCCTCGTCGATCGTCTTTCTGATCTCGCTGCCGGGGCTTGCTGCAGCGCTGATCAGGGCCTGGAAATTGAACAGGAACGGCTGTTCTAGGATGCCGACGACCGGGGCCTTGTTCGAGAACTGCTGGGGGGTCGTCATGGCGATGTCGACGGCGCCCGACGACACCGCGCCAACGACCTGATAGTCGGCGAACAACTGCGCCTTGTCGAAGATCTCGATGGTGACGGCGTTGTTGGACTGCAGTTCGACCTCCTGCTTGAAGCGCGCCAGGCTCCCGCCGAAGACAGGATTGGAAATCGGGAACTGCAAGTTGGCCTTGAGCTTGACCTGTTGCGCGCCGGCATCCCCTGCCGGGAGCAGTAGCAACGCCAGCATTAAATAAGGCAAGCGAACTATCATGGTATCCCCCAAAGCAACATCGCGCATGACCTGCACAATTAAGGCAGCAACATAGCCTCCACCTCTCGCGGAGCGCGGTTCTGTACGATAGCACGCTGAGCGCTCGCCAGGGCACGACCGGCACGAATGGTACCGCCCGGTCGCGCCGCGCGGAAGGTCAGCGCGCGGTGAAGGCAAGCCCTCCGCTCGGCCCCGCGGCACAACAGGGGTCGGTCCTGACGCGACCACAAGCCGCCGTTGGCATGCAAATCGGTGATGCCGCGGCTAAACTGCTGCCTGGGGCAGCAGGTGCATCCCTGCGAGGTCGCCGGTGGGGGTCGACGCCCCTCGGGCGCCCCGCTGGGCTGCCGGTCGCAGCGAGACAAAGGGTCCCGAATTTTAGGCGAGTGTCACCTGGGCGCGACAGCTTTTGCTGCAGAGTCCGCGCAGGATGCGGATGGCGGGGGGTAGGGCGTGTGGCTATGCCACCATTCGGTTCGAACACGTTGCGGCACACCGGAGCAAGCCCTTATGTCGCAAAGTAAGTGAACCGGTGCTCGAGACAATCGTTCTAGCTACCTGCCTGATCAAGTCGCCTCTGATCTGCAAGGAAGTCCACCTCCAAGTTGCGCCCGACCACGGGGCGTCTCTCCAGCTTCCCTACTACTGCGCCAGGCACGGCCAGATCGAGATTCAGAAGTGGATCTCGGGGAATCCCGACTGGCGCGTCGAGAAATGGTCTTGCCCGCCCAACGGCAGGGTTGGCCACAAGGCTTGAGTGGGCGGGCCCCTGATGGACCGACGGGCCGGCGAATTCACGCTTGGCTGACGGCCGGCCTTTCCTCCTTGCCTGGAAGCGCACATTGTTGTGCCTGGAAGACGGCTCGGGGCGCAGCCCCGGCAGAGCATGGAGGTCGGCCATGATAGCGGTGATCTTCGAAGTTTGGCCAAAGGACGAGCGAAGGGACCAGTATTTCGACATCGCAGCGGAGCTGCGCCCCCAACTCGAGGGCATCGATGGATTCATCTCGGTCGAACGCTTCGCTAGTCTGTCGGACCCGGGCAAGATCCTATCCCTGTCGCTCTTCCGCGACGAGGCGGCTGTCGCGGCGTGGCGCAACACGGCTGCGCATCGCGCGGCCCAGTCGGCGGGACGCGCGGTGGTTTTCTCCAACTACAGGCTGCGCGTCGCCGAGGTGATCCGGGACTACGGCATGCACGCCCGCGAGCAGGCTCCCCACGACAGCCGGGCCCTACATCGATAGATGGTCCAGAACAGCTAGTCGAGAACAGCGCGCTCGAGGTTCTTGGCGCGGTCGAGGTTCAGCGCCTTGTCGCGGCCACGCGCGCCCGCGAGCCGCGTCGACGTGACATCGGCACTGTCGAAGTCGGCGCCGGCAACGTCCGCCCCCTGGAAATCGGCACCGGCGAGCTCGCTGCCGTTGAGCCTGGCGCCCTCGAGGCTTGCATCTCTGAGCGACGCGAACTCGAGGACCGCGCGGGATAGATTGGCGTTCGCGAGGCTTGCGCCGTCGAGCGTCGCCGATCGCAGGACGCCCCGCATCAGGCCCATGGACTGGTTGCGCATGTCGGCGGAGAGATCGGCGCCATCGAGGCGCGCTCCCTTCAGGCTTGCCCGCGACAGGTCGGCGGTGATGCGGGCGCCGGAGAGATCGGCGCCGTCGAGCCTGGCGCCCATGAGCTGGGTAGCGAACAGGCTCGCGCCCCGCAGCCTGGCGCCGGTCAGGTCGGCGTCGAGGGCCCAGGCCTGATCCAGTGTCACCCCGTCGAGATTGGTCCCGACAAGCCTCGCGCCATTGAGGCGCGCCGCCTGGAGTGTGGCGCGCCTGAGGTCCAGTCCGGACAGGTCCAGACCATTGAGCCGCTTGCCGGACAGATCGACCGTGCCGCCCACCGCGGCAAGTGCGGCTTCGATCTCCGGCCGCGTCATGTCGGCCTTGGTGAACTCCTCCGACTTGAGGTCGAGAAACCGCAGCAGGTCTTGAGGTGCGGCCGCTTGGGACAAGGCAAGCGCAAGCGCGAGCGCGGCCAGAACGCCCTTCATCCAGCAGCTGGGGACCATGGGCCGCCTCCAGGGCTGGCGCCGGCTAGCTTTGCGTGCGGAGCCAGACAGCCGGTGTTGCTTTCGCCGGAGCCGACTTTGCGCCGGCAGGGTCCAGGCCTATCATAGCGCGAACGGAGAACCGCATGGTGTTAACCAAGTGGGTTTTGCGATCGGATCTACCGGCAGAGGCAAGCAGAATGGCCCGGACCGTTTTCGCGCTCGCAGCGGTCTTGCTTGTTGCCAGCGGGCCCGAGGCTGCCGAGCCCGCCAACGACTATCCCACCGTAGTGCGGGCCGACTATGTTTTCGGCTGCATGCAGGTCAACGGCCAGACCCGCGACGCGCTCGAGAGATGCTCCTGCTCCATCGACGTCATCGCCTCCCTTCTCCCGTATGAGCAGTACGAGGAGGCAGAGACGATCATGCGCGTGCGCCAGCGCGGCGGCAAGAATGCGGCCATGTTCTTAACCATGCCGATGCTGCGCGCCAAGGTCGATGACCTGAAACGCGCGCAGGTCGAGGCCGAGCTGCGCTGTTTTTGAGTTCCCGGTCGCTGGCCCTCACACGCTGGGCGAAATCCCACGCTGCGCCGGGCGCGATCCGTCAGTTCGCGCCCGTATTAACTTGCGGTTGCGGGAGAATGGTGCCTACACTCGCCCTCTGGTAGCACCAGCACCCAGGAACGCCCGTGATCACAAGTCACACCGTTCCGCTCGCAAGCCCCGGACATGCATGGGGAGGGGGCGCGGCTGCGACGTGCCAGCGATCGCTACCATCCAAGATCAGCCCAAATCCCAAGGAGTGGAGCCATGCACAGACATGCACTTGCGGGTGCATCGCTGGTCCTGATCGCGCTCGCGACCCCAGGGACAGCCAATCAGGATGTGCTGCAGCAGACGGCAAAACCCGAGCAGTGGGTGCTGCAGACGGGTGATTACTCCAACCAGCGCTATTCCAAGCTCGACCAGATCACCCGCGACAACGTCAAGAACCTGAAGGTGGCCTGGACGTTCTCGACCGGCGTGCTGCGCGGGCACGAGGGCTCGCCGCTCGTCGTCGGCAGCACCATGTACGTCCACACCCCGTTCCCCAACATCGTCTACGCTCTCGATGTGAACGAGGAAGGCAAGATCCTGTGGAAATACGAGCCCAAGCAGGATCCATCCGTCATCCCCGTGATGTGTTGCGACACCGTCTATCGCGGCGTCGCCTACGCTGACGGAACCATCTACCTGCACCAGGCCGATACAACGGTGGTGGCGCTCGACGCCAAGACGGGCAAGGAGAAGTGGAAGGCCGTCAACGGCGACCCGAAGAAGGGCGAGACCAACACCGCGACCGTGCTGCCGGTGAAGGACAAAGTCATCGTCGGCATCTCCGGCGCCGAGTTCGGGGTGCGGGGCCACGTCACGGCCTACGACGCCAAGACCGGCAGGCGGGTGTGGCGCGCCTACACGCTCGGCCCGGACAACGAGATGCTCGTCGATCCGGAGAAGACCACGTCGCTCGGCAAGCCGATCGGCAGGGACTCCTCGCTCAAGACCTGGACCGGCGAGCAGTGGAAGATCGGCGGCGGCACGGCCTGGGGCTGGTTCTCCTACGATCCCGAGACCAACCTGTTCTACTACGGCACGGCCAACCCCTCGACCTGGAACCCGGTGCAGCGCGCCGGCCCGGACGGCAAGCCGATCGACCAGAAGTGGACCATGTCGCTATTCGCCCGTGACGTCGACACCGGCATGGCGAGGTGGATCTACCAGATGACGCCGTTCGACGAGTGGGACTACGACGGCGTCAACGAGAATATCCTCGTCGACCTCAACGTGGGCGGCCAGAAGCGCAAGGCTCTCGTGCACTTCGATCGTAACGGCCTCGCCTACACGCTCGACCGGGTTACGGGCGAGCTGCTGGTGGCCGCCAAGTACGATCCGAAGGTCAACTGGACCACCGGCGTCGTGATGGACAAGAACAGCCCGCAGTATGGGCGTCCGCAGGTCGTCAAGGAGTTCTCGACCTTCCAGACCGGCCAGGACAAGAACACCAAGGGCGTCTGTCCGGCGGCGCTCGGCACCAAGGATCAGCAGCCCGCGGCCTTCTCGCCACGGACCAACCTGTTCTACGTGCCGACCAACCATGTCTGCATGGACTACGAGCCGTTCAGGGTCTCGTACACGGCGGGTCAGCCCTACGTCGGGGCCACGCTGTCGATGTTCCCGGCGCCGGGCAGCCACGGCGGCATGGGCAACTTCATCGCCTGGGACGCGAGCGAGGGCAAGATCGTCTGGTCGAAGCCGGAGAAGTTCTCCGTCTGGTCGGGCGCTCTCGCCACCGCGGGCGGCGTGGTGTTCTACGGCACGCTCGAAGGCTACCTGAAGGCCGTCGACGAGAAGGACGGCAGGGAGCTCTTCAAGTTCAAGACCCCGTCGGGCATCATCGGCAACGTGATGACCTTCAGCCACGGCGGCAAGCAGCACGTCGCGGTGCTGTCGGGCATCGGCGGCTGGGCCGGCATCGGCTTGGCGGCCGGCCTGACCAACCCGACCGATGGGCTCGGCGCCGTCGGCGGCTACGCGGGGTTGCGCGACTACACGGCTCTGGGCGGCACGCTCACCGTGTTCACGCTGCCCTAGCGGGCACACAAAGTGGGGCCGGCGCAGGACGAATGGCGCCGGCCCCGCCCAAGCTTCAGCCTCTTGTGAAACACCGATCTTCGGAGTTGCCCGTGGGGCGAGCCGAACCTGCTCTGGCATTCGCTGTCGCGCTCGGTCTCGCGCTGACGCTGCAGGCCGCGGGCCAGACGGCGAAGAAGGAGAAGGACGGCAAGTGGGAGCTGCCCGACGGCACCCCGACCTACAACATCGCCAGCGACGGCGCGGTCGATTGGTACACCTTCTCGGGTTTCCGCCGCTATCACTCCGAATGCCACGTGTGCCACGGCCCCGACGGCGAGGGCTCGACCTACGCACCGGGACTTATCGAGTCGATGAAGACCACGAGCTATCCCGATTTCATGCTCGTCGTTGCCAGCGGCCGCGAGATCGTGCGCGCCGACAAGCAGAGCGTCATGCCGGCGCTCGGCGATAATGCCAACGTGATGTGCTACATCGACGACATCTACATCTACCTGAAAGCGCGCTCGGACGGCGCCCTGCCGCGCGGGCGCCCGGCCAAGCGCGCCGAAAAGCCGGAGGCGGCGGACAGGCATGAGAAGGCTTGCTTCGGCAGCAAATAGGAGCGCCGCCGCGCTGCTGGGCCTCCTGCTCGGCGCCGGTCTCGCGATCTGCGCGCATGCGGCCGAGGGCCGGCGGGTCGACCTCGTCAACCGCCTGTCGCTGCGCGTCTGCGCCGACCCTGCCAACATGCCGTTCTCGAACGACAAGGGCGAGGGCTTCGAGAACAAGATTGCCGAGATCGTGGCTGCGGAGCTCAAGGTGCCCGTCGAGTACGTCTGGTTCCCGCAGGCCATCGGCTTCGTCCGCCAGACCCTGTTTGCCAAGCGCTGCGACGTGGTGATGGGCTACGCCCAGGGCGACGAGCTGGTCCTCAACACCAACCACTACTACCGCTCGGCCTACGCGCTGGTGTATCGCAACGGCACCGGGCTCGACGGCGTCGACCGCCTTTCCGATGAGCGCCTCAAGGGCAAGCGCATCGGCGTCATCGCCGGCACCCCGCCCGCCGATATCATGGCCGCGCTCGGTCTCATCGAGCATGCCAGGCCCTATCCGTTGATGGTCGACCGCCGCTACGAGTCGCCGGGCGAGCGCATGGTCCGCGATATCCGGTCCGGCGATATCGACGCCGGCGTCCTGTGGGGTCCGATGGCCGGATATTTCGCGGCCAACGACGGCGAGAAGCTCGTGGTCGTGCCGCTGCTGAAGGAGACGGCCGGCCCCCGCATGGCCTATCGCATCACTTTCGGCGTGCGCCAGCTCGAGGACGAGTGGAAGCGCCAGCTCAACGTGCTGATCGCCAGGCTGCAGGGCAAATTCGACGCCGTGCTGCTGCAGTACGGCATTCCCCTGCTCGATGAGCAGAACAACCTGATCACCGAGCCCAGGCGCTGAGGCGGACCGCGGCACCGACCGTAGGCTGTCGGCTGGGAGAGCCACGTAGCACCTCCCAACCGACGTCCCCGCACCGTAAGGCGTCAGCGCCAGATGGCTCGGCCGCTCCAGCTTCCTTCCGTGGAACAAACGGCGCAGCAGATCAATAGCGCTATCTGGCCGCGCGGTTGGCTTCATGGCCGTATTTGGCTATTTTCGCACGGGGAGGACACGTCGGATGAAATGCGCGCCGGAATGGCCGCCGCGAGATCCAGGGCACAAAGACTATTTGAAGCTCGCCCTGCAGATCCTGCGGGAGCGCCATCGGCATGAAAGCGCGGCGGCGATCTTGAAGGCCTACAGCCGGCCTGAAGAGGGGCTCAAGCTCTCGACGCTGAAGCTCTTTCTGAAGGCGGATCACAAGGGCCCGGTGCGGGACGGCACGCGGCATGCGCTCATCAACGCTGGGCGCCGCGCGTGGGGCATGCACTGCCAGCAGGCGGTGCTGCATGATCAGCTGGCGGCAGTACTGCTCGGTCCTTCGGCTCGGAACTCTATCGAGCAGTTCTATGGCAAGTATCGATCGGTGGATCGCAGGAAGGATGAAGCCCACCAGGTCACCAACGCTCCAGCCGTCATTGGCCCCTGTGCAAAATGCAACCGCCCCCTCTTCCAAATCAAGCCGAGGGATACCTTGCGTTGCGGTTTTGCCTTCAACGTCAATACCAGGCTTTATGTCTTCGCCGCCGAGCGCAACTACATGCGCATGGCGATCCTCCGCAGCCCGGATGTTCCAGCGGCCGACCCGCTCGTGGGCATCCTGCTGGCCGAAGAGAAAGACCCCTCCTCACAAGTCGTCGCATCCAAGACTGCCCTCATCCCCGAGCAGTCGCCCTGGTACGGACGTGCCGATCTCCAGCAGCGCATGAGCAAGATACTCGTCAACGAGCTCGAACCCGGCGTTCCGGATGGCACGCTCACCGGCTGGAGAAGCCTTCCGCTGCCGCCTCGGTAGCAGGTGTGCAACGCGGTCGCCCAGTGGCCCTGGCTGCAGGCGGCGTCACCCTAGTCCTGCATGCGCGACCGGATCTCGCGGCCGAGCTCGAACAGCCGCTGCTCGATCAGGACCGGGATCTCGCACGCGAGGGGCAAAGACTGCTGGCGCTCCGTGAAGACGCGCACATCCCAGTTGTACCTGTCCTCGGCCGCGGCCAGCTCGGCGCGCGCCTTCTCGTCGCTCGCTGCCTTCTCCTTGAGCTGGCGGATCGCCACTCCCTGCCGTTCGATCTCGGCCGCCCGTGCCCGCTGACGCTTCTGGAAACGCTCGACGCCGCTCATGACGATGGCACGGTCGTTGTTGACGGTGCTGAGCAGGCCTGCGAACAGCAGCTTCAAAGCGTCATCGCGTTTGTCTTGAGGCTGAGCCGCGGCAAAGGCGTCGATGGCCGCCGCCGCCTGCTCCACCGGCACGCGCCGGTTGGCGAGGACGGCGATGAGCTTGCCGATCTCCTCGTTGTTGGGCCCTCGCGTGAGATCATCGACCGGTGGCCCGTCCCACATCTGGGCCGAGGTGAGCGCCGCAACCTTGCGCTGCACGCACGGCCAGTCCGGAGCCGTCGGGTTCGGCTCGGCTGCAATGGCTGCTCCTGTCCCGAGCGCCATCAGGATCGCCGCTGCGAAGAAATTGGCGATCGAGATTGAGCGAGATGCTGGCCGCAACGTCCCCTCCCCCCTCGTGGGGGAGGGACAGGGTGGGGGGGATTCCAGAACATCGGCCGTTGGGGTTCCCCCCACCCCTAACCCCTCCCCACAAGGGGGAGGGGAATCCGGTCGCGGCTGTCGCAGGCGAGCCGCTTCATTCGCTGCGGGTCGGCGAAGCTGGTGGCCAACCAACTGGTCCGCTGCTGCGCTGGAGGGAGCCATGTCAGCGGCCTCCGCCGGCGGGCTCGCCGCGCCGGGCGAGCAGGCCTTTCGATGGGTTGTAGGCGTAGATCGCGGCACCGAGGAAGAGGGCGGTGAAGCCAAGCACGGCCGCCAGCGACGCCGGCTCGAGCTGGCCGTAGAGCGCAAAGCGGATCAGCTCGACGGCGTGCGTGAACGGGTTGACCCGGCAGATTTCGTACAGCAGCGGGCTCGACTCCCTGATGCGCCACAACGGGTAGAGCGCCGAGGAGGCGAAGAACATCGGGAAAATCACGAAATTCATCACTCCAGCGAAGTTCTCGAGCTGCCTGATGACCGACGACATGAAGAGAGCGAGTGCGCCCAGCATCAGGCCCGCGAGCACCAGCGCCGGCAGCACCGTGAGGTAGCCGATCGGCGGCGGCTCGACCTCCCAGAGGTAGGCGACCAGAAGAAACGCGTAGACCTGCAACAACGCCACGGCCACCCCGCCGAAAAGCTTCGAGACGAGCAGAAAGGAGCGGGGAAACGGGCTCACCAGCAGCGTGCGCATGGCGCCCGTCTCGCGGTCGTACACCATCGACAGCGACGACTGCATGGCGTTGAACAGCAGGATCATGCCGACCAGCCCCGGCGTTACGAACACCTCGTAGAGCACATAGGTCTGGTAGGGCGGGATGATGGATACGCCTAGCACCTGGCGAAATCCGGCGGCGAAAATGAACAGCCACACCAGCGGCCTGACGAGCGCGGCCAGAAAGCGCGCGCGCTGATGCAGGAAGCGCAGCACCTCGCGCCAGACGATGCCGCCGAAGCAGGCGAAATAGCCTGAGGCGTCGAGACGCCGCGGTGTTGCGGTGGCGGCGGTCATGCGGCCTCCGCGCGGGCATCTTCGGTGACGCGCATGAACGCGCCGCGCAGGTTGCCGGCCTGGGCCAGCCGCAGGAGGTCCGGCACCAGCCCCGCGAAGTGGACGCGCCCCTTGTGCAGCAGCACCACGCGATCGTCGCTCGCGACCTCGTCGACGAGATGCGTTGCCCACAGCACGCCCACGCCGCGCTCCTTGACGAGCCCGCGCACGATCGCAAGCGCGCTCTCGCGCGAGGCGACGTCGAGGCCGACGGTGGCTTCATCCAAGAGCAGGCAGGCCGGATCGTGCAGCAGCGCCCGGGCGATCTCGACGCGCCGCGTCTGGCCTCCGGACAGGGTGCGCACCTTGGCATCGGCGCGATCGGCTAGGCCGATCTTCGCCAGTGCATCGATCGCCAGGCTGCGGCCCTCGCTGCGGCCGATCCCTTGCAGCGCCGCGTGATAGGCGAGGTTCTGCAGCACACTCAGGTCGGCGTCGAGACTGCGGCTCTGGAACACGACACCGAGCTGCCGCAGGGCCGCCGTCGGCTGCCGGCGCACGTCGTGTCCGAGAATGCGGATCTCGCCGCTGATGTTGTCGTAGAGGCGGGTGATGAGCGCAAACAGCGTCGACTTGCCCGCCCCGTTCGGTCCAAGCAGGACGACGAAGGCGCCGCGCGGCACTGCGAGCGTCACATTGTCGAGCGCCACGACCGGCCCAAAACGATGGCTGACGCTGCGCACCAGCAGCGCGTCCACTGTCTCCTCGGCTGATTGTTGCGCCACGCGCGTCATCACTTCACGATGAACCTGCCGGCCATGCCCTTGCCTTCGAGGCCTCTGCAACCCCAAGCATACTCGCCGGGCTTGATCGGCACGAAGAAGATATCGGCCTCGCCCTCCCTCTCCATCTCGATCTCGTAGACGTGGCTCGCCTTGATCTCCACGCGGTTAACCTCGATCTTGCGCAGCCAGATGAAGTTGGCGAATTCGGGCGCCCGCCAGGCGCACTCCTTCTGTCCGGTGGACTTGATCTTCAGGCGGTAGGCCTTGCCGGTCGTGAGGGCGAAATCCTTTTGCGAGATGCCGTAGCCGGTCTCGCCCAGGCCGAGCACCAGGTCGGGCAGCTTCTCGGGCTTTTGCGCCAGATAGCCCTCGGCGCGCACGAGGTTCGGTAGGGCGATAACGCCAGCGAGGATGAGGCAAGGCAGTCGGCGCATGCGGGCTCCTCCAGGAGGTCACCAGATGCCATGTCCGTGATCCAGGTCCGCTAGAACGGGGCCACGACGACCCCCCAGGGATAGCGTCCGACCTTGATCGAGCGCACGACGCGGAGCTTTTCCACGTCTATCACGGACACATCGTTAGAAGTGCCATTGGTGGTAAACAGCAGGCGCTCGTCCGGCGTGAAGGCGAGCTGCCACACCCGTTGCCCGACCAACAGATACCTTTCGACCTTGAGCGTTGCCGCGTCGATCACGGCAACGCGGTTGGCGGGCCCGAGCGCGACGAAGGCGCGCTTGCCGTTTTTGGTGATGCGCACGCCAACGGGCTGAATGGCATCCTGGTTGACGCCCGGAATCTGAAATTCGATCTTACCCAGGATCTTGCGCGTCTTCGCATCGATCACCGTCACTGTGCCGCCGATCTCGGCGCTGACCCAGACCTGGTTGCCGTCGGCCGTGAACTCTGCGACGCGCGGCCTGCTGTCCACCAGCACGTTGTCGATGGTCGTGTTGGTCGCGGTGTCGATGAAGTGCGCCATGTTCGTCGTTTCCGACGTATTAACCAGCAGCTTGCCGTCCGGGCTGATGCCCATGCCCTCGGGCTCGACGCCGACCGCGATCTCCGCCAACACCTTGTCCTTCTCGATGTCGACAACGGTGACAAGGTTGTCGTCCTCATTGGCGATGTAGAGCGGGTTGCCGGACGGATGCAGGACGAATAGCTCCGGATCCGGCCCCGACGGCAAGGTCTTGATGTATTCCATGGTGCGGGCGTCGAACACCTGCACGTTGTTGTCGTCGCTGGCGCAGATCAGCAGCCACTTGTGGTCCTTCGAGAGGATCACGCCGCGCGGCCGCTGCCCGACCTTGACCGTCCTGACCACCTCCAGCTTGGTGCTGTCGATGATGGTTACGGTGTTGTCCTTCTCGTTCGTGACGTAGACGGTGTAGGCGCCGCCGGGCGCGGCGGCCACTAGAGCGGCCGCCAGTGCCAATCCCGCTGCCAGGCTACCCTTCCATGTCCCCAACGCCACCTCCTTTAGTTGGCAGTAGGCAGTGGGCAATAGGCAGTAAGCGCTGGAACGGGCTCGCCGCCAACTGCCTACGGCCCAATGCCCACTGCCTCACTCACGGCGCGTACGCCCTGCAGGCGGTCTCCGGCCGGTCGATTCCCAGCGTATCGAGCTCGGAGAACTGGTGCAGGAAGCCCGGTTGGGGCGAGACGGTGACCGGCAGCTTGGCGGTCGCAATCAGGATCGGCTGGCGCAGCTGCCCGTTCCAATTCCGATAGGTGAGCTTGCGTCCCTTGAAGGCGGCAAGGTCGAAATCGCCCGACTTCAGATGCGCGATCAGAGCCTTGGGTGCCTTGGACTTCGCGCGTGTGGCGGCCTCGCCGATCGAGCGGACGGCGACCCATACGTCGTAATCGAGCGATCGCATGGGGCGGTTGGCCAGGCGCCGGAAGCGGTTCTGAAACTGGGTTGCGCCCCACTGCTCCAGCGCCGGATGCCAGCTGGTGGGCACCAGGCCCTGCGTTCCCGCCACCGGCCGCGCGTCCCATGTCCGATAGGGGAAGTACTCGCCGAACTGGCCGCCTTCGTCGGCAACCAGCAGCACGTCGTAGGCCGGCGCACCTTGGGTGAAAGTCGGGATCTGCTGCTGGATCTGCTCGTGGCCGCCGTCCGCGCGCCGGCTGCCGGCTTCGGCTGCGAAGGTGCGCTCCTCCACGATCTTGCCGCCAAACCGTTTGGCCGCGCGCCGCAGCGCCTCGGCGAAGGCCTCATCATCGCGCCCGGTCCCGCGCACCAGGAACCAGCGGCGCCATTGTTTCCAGACAAGATACTGTGCCAGCCCGTCGGCAAGCATGGCGCGCGATGGCGCCGTGTGCACGACATTCGCCCGGCAATCCGTCTCCCGCAGCCGGTCGTCGGCGGAGCCGGCATTGATGATCAGCGCATCGCGGCCCTTGAGGGCATCGGCGAGGGCCAGCACGGTCTCAGCGCTGGTATCGGCAACAATGAAGGCGGCACCCGCATCGACACGCTTGGTGACCTCCAAGACCAGCTCTGGTGCGGCCGCGCTCTGGATCACATCGAGCGTGAACTCCTGCTGCAGAAAGCGCCCCGTGGTGTTGTTGTCGTTGATGGCGAGACGCGCGCCGGCAACGCCATCGTCCGGCGGCGGGAAGTCGAGCAGCGACAGCGGCGGCGGCAGGTCGCGCAACTCGCGGGCGAGAACGATCGCAATTTGCTGCACCGTCGGCGCCGCGGAGACTGGTCCAGGGGGGCCCTGCTGCTGGCCCGCGGCCGTCGGCGCAAGGGTCAACTGCGCAGCAATGGCGGCCGCAAGAAGCAACGCACTCAACGCTACGCTGCAGGTGGAGCCGCAGCGCGGTCGCTCATTGGCGTCTTCTCCCATGCGTCGACTCCGGATGTGACCGGGGGCTTGCGGATGGGCGCGATCCCCACGACATCTACTTGAATCTTGGCGGACTCGCATCCGAGATCGGAAGGTCCGCGCTGCCTAACAAATGCAATGCGCGACCGATATCGCGCGCCGGGTCGCCAACGGGGACCGTTCACATCCATGTGAAGGATATCGGCAGCGGTAAGCTTACCAAGGTTTACTAAGCCGATATCAAGGGCAACACGACGAGATCTGGCTCCGCGGCATCCCCTGGCCGGTTGCGAACGGGCTCGTCGGGCGCGCGTGCCGCTTGGCCAAATCCGTTTGCTCGCTGCCCGGAAATGCAGCATATTTGCAATTGCTTGCCCGGGATGCTGCGCTGAGGGATTCATCCCGGCAGGGTGCCTATCGAGACACGAACGTGCCGAATAGGAGGAGACAACCATGAAGAAGGTCTGGAGCAAGCCGGAGGTGACGGAGCAGGAGGTCGGTCTCGAGGTGACGAGCTACCTGCCGGCCGAGATCGAGACTACCTGACGCTCCGCGATTGCCTCGACGACTGGTCGGCACGGCGGGTCGGCGCGCTACCGCCGCCGGTCAAGGGAGTGTCGGGCCTCAGAAAACGACATCGCATGCGTGGCTTCGGTCGCCCGTCACGCACGGGAGCCGATTGACAGATGAAGCCGTGAGCGAAACCGATCCCATAGGGTCGAGGGCGAAGGATGCCTCAACCTGCCAGCGCGCGCCAATGGGGCTGCTCGCCGAGCTGACGCATCGCTGCCCGCTGCAATGCCCCTACTGCTCCAATCCGCTTGGGCTCGAAGGTGCTGGCACCGAACTCGATACCGGAACATGGCAGGACGTGCTGCGCCAGGCGGCGCGCCTCGGCGTGCTGCAGCTGCACCTCTCGGGCGGCGAGCCGACCGTGCGGCGCGATCTGGAGGACATCGTCGCGACTGCCGCCGAGGCCGGCCTCTACACCAACCTGATCACGGCAGGCGTCCTGCTGAACCGTTCGCGGCTCGAGGAGCTCGCCGTGCGCGGCCTCGAGCACGTGCAGCTTTCGATCCAGGATGTGGACCCGGTCAACGCCGACCGCATCGCCCACTATGACGGCGCGCACCGCAAGAAGCGCGAGCTTTGCGGCTTGGTGCGGGAGATCGGTCTGGCGCTCACGATCAACGCGCCGGTGCACCGCCAGAACCTCGACCGCCTCGACGGCATCATCGATTTTGCCGTGGAGATGGGGGCTGGGCGGCTGGAGGTTGCGCACGTCCAATACTACGGCTGGGCCCTTGCGAATCGCGCCGCGCTGATGCCGACACGGGCGCAGGTCATGCGCAGCATGCAAATCGTCCAGCAGGCGCGCGAGCGGTTGAGGGGCATCCTCGTCATCGACTTCGTCGTGCCCGACTACTACGCCACCTGGCCGAAGCCGTGCATGGGCGGCTGGGGGCGCGGCATCATCAACGTGACGCCTTCCGGCAAGGTGCTGCCCTGCCACGCGGCGGAAACGATCCCGGGCCTGATATTCGACAACGTGCGCGACAAGCCGCTGGCCGAGATCTGGCTGCACGGCCAGGCGTTCGAGAAGTTCCGGGGGACCGAATGGATGATCGAGCCCTGCCGCAGCTGCGAGCGGCGCGAGATCGACTGGGGCGGGTGCCGCTGCCAGGCGTTCGCCATCGCCGGAAACGCTGCCGCGGCCGATCCGGCATGCGTGAAGTCCTCGCGGCACGAGGAGCTCGTGGCGCTCGCGGAGCGTGAAGCCAGTCGGCCGCCGCCGGCGTTCTCCTACCGGCGTCCGCGGAAGCCCACATCGCCGGGAGCAGGCACGCCTGACAAAGCCCCTGCAGAAGGCCCATGAGCGTCGCGCTGGTTGTCGGCGCGGCGCTACCTGAGCTTGGCAGGCGACCTCGAGAGGGAGGAGCTTAGGCGGGACATGCTGAGACCTGTTCTTGGTGCGGCACTGGTCATTGCGACGTCAGCCGGGGCGTCTGCTCAGGACTTGGAGGACGGCAAGGCGGTGTGGAACAAGTGCCGCGCCTGTCATCAGGTCGGCGAAGGCGCCAAGAACCTGGTTGGGCCTTTGCTCAACGGACTGTTTGGCCGCAAAGCCGGGACGATCGAGGGCTTCAACTACTCCGAGGCCAACAAGAATTCAGGCATCGTCTGGGACGAGCCCACATTCCGCGAGTACATCAAGAACCCCAAGGCCAAGATTCCCAACACCAAGATGGTGTTCGTCGGTTTGAGCGACGAGAAGGACATCGAGGACCTGCTCGCATTCCTCAGGCAGTACGGCCCGGACGGCAAGAAGCAATAAGGGGCCAGGTTTCAGGGGTCAGGTTTCAGGGACCCTGACCCCTGAAACCTGGAACCTGAAACCTCAGTAGACCACCACGCTCCTGATGCTCTTGCCGGCGTGCATGAGGTCGAAGCCCTTGTTGATGTCGGTGAGCGGCATGGTGTGGGTGATCATCGGGTCGATCTGGATCTTCTTCTCCATGTACCAGTCGACGATCTTGGGCACATCGGTGCGCCCGCGCGCGCCGCCGAACGCGGTGCCCTTCCAGACCCGCCCGGTGACCAGCTGGAACGGCCGCGTGGCGATCTCGGCGCCGGCCGGGGCCACGCCGATGATCACGCTCACGCCCCAGCCGCGATGGCAGGCCTCCAGCGCCTGGCGCATCACCGCGACGTTGCCGGTGCAGTCGAAGGTGTAGTCGGCCCCGCCGATCTGGTCGGCGCCGCGCTTGGTCATGTTGACGAGATGAGCGACGAGATCGCCGCCGGCCTCCTTCGGGTTGACGAAGTGCGTCATGCCGAAGCGCTCGCCCCACGCCTTCCTGTCGTTGTTGATGTCCACGCCGATGATCATGTCGGCGCCGGCGAGCTCGAGGCCCTGGATGACGTTGAGGCCGATACCGCCGAGGCCGAACACGACCGCCTTCGCGCCAGGCTCGACCTTGGCCGTGTTCAGCACGGCGCCGATGCCGGTGGTGACGCCGCAGCCGATGTAGCAGACCTTGTCGAAGGGGGCGTCCTTGCGGATCTTCGCCACGGCGATCTCGGGCAGCACGGTGAAGTTGGAGAACGTCGAGGTGCCCATGTAGTGGTGGAGCTTCTTGCCGCCCATCGAGAAGCGGGACGAGCCGTCGGGCATCACGCCCTGGCCCTGGGTGGCGCGGATGGCGGTGCACAGGTTGGTCTTGCGCGACAGGCAGGACGGGCACTGCCGGCATTCGGGGGTGTAGAGGGGGATCACGTGGTCGCCCTTCTTCACGCTGGTCACTCCGGGGCCAACATCGACCACGATGCCGGCGCCCTCATGCCCAAGGACGGCCGGAAACAGCCCTTCAGGGTCGGCACCCGACAAGGTGAACTCATCGGTGTGGCAGATGCCCGTGGCCTTGATCTCGACCAGAACCTCGCCGGCCTTCGGTCCCTCGAGATCCACATCCATGATCGAAAGCGGCTTGGCCTTCTCCACTGCGACGGCAGCGCGGGTTTTCATGGCCTCCTCCTCGTCGTTGCGGTTGGCACGCACTGAATGTGGCGGGGCTCACCGCCGGTAGCCCTTCAAGAGTTACAATGTAACTGCATGTTCTTGCGCCTGAGCAATACTTCCCTTTCAAGGGAAAAGGTCTACTATCGGAGCTAGAGCACTATACAGAAAAACACGCTTGAGTTGAGCTTTCCCGCAAGAGCGCGGGCGCCCCGGACGGGCGAAGTTTCGAGCCCTTCGAAGCGCGCCGCGCCACGAGCATGTGACCATTCCTGAACGGCGCGAAAATGGCGCCCCAACCGACCAAGGAGGACATGCCATGGCACAGATCCCGATTCATCCGGCAGTGAACAACGGCGTGAAGCCCGGCTCGCCCAGCTTCGCGGGCGGCACGCTTCAGTGCAAGTGCGCGAGCAACCCCGTAGAGGTGAGCGTTGCGAGCCAGAGCGCTCATAATCATGTGTGCGGATGCACCAAATGCTGGAAGCCCGCGGGCGCGCTGTTCTCGCAGGTCGCCGTGGTGCCGCGCGACAAACTGCGCGTGACCAGGAACAGCGACAGACTCAAGGTCGCGGATGCCAGTGCGACCATTCAGCGGCACGCCTGTACGGGGTGCGGCGTGCACATGTACGGCCGCATCGAGAACACCAAGCATCCGTTCCACGGGCTCGATTTCATCCATACGGAGCTTTCGAAAGAGCAAGGCTGGTCGGCCCCCGAGTTCGCCGCCTTCGTCTCTTCGATCATCGAATCTGGCGCCAAGCCCGATCAGATGCCGGCCATTCGCGCCCGGCTGCGGGAGCTCAAGCTCGAGCCCTACGACTGCCTGTCGCCGCCGCTGATGGACGCCATCGCCACCCACGTTGCCAAGGCGTCAGGGGTGCTCAAGGCCTGATCTCAGCTTTGCGGCCGTCCGTAGTTGGGTCGGCCGCAAGCCTGACGCTGTCAGAATTCCACGCCTAGGGTCCACTTCAGCACAACGTCGGAAGTGTTGTCATTGAGCCCGAAGAGTATGCCGGCGCCCAAGCTGTATCTGGGACCATCCTTGTCGCCGTTCTTGTCGTCGGCGTCAGCGTTGCGCACCCGGAGGCCCTTGCCGGACTTCTTTGCGGCGCGGTCGTCGTCGGCGCCCCAGCTGTAGTAGAGGACCGGCCCGAGCAGGTGCCTGTCGAAGTCGCCGAGCAGTACTCTCTCGTCGCTCTTGGTCCCGCTGTTGCCCAGCCGCTCGACGACGCCGAAGGCCTCTAATGCGACGGCGAAGCTGTCGTTGACCTTATGCTTGAGCTGAGCGGCGTACTGAAAGTCCCAACGCTCATCCTTGATGAGCGCGCCGTCACGCTCCTCCCGGCCGCCGATATTCTTGACCACATAGAGATTGGCGGTCGCGGACCATGGCCCCCGAGCGTATTGCAGCGCGGTTCCTAGGAACAGTTGGTGTGCCTCACCGCGCTCCAGCGCAATGTTGTGCTCGATCAGGGCAGCCGCGGCGAAGCCATGCTTGCCCGCCGGTACCAGGACAATCGTTCCCTCGACCTGGATCTCAGTGACCTTGAGCTCACCGAAGGCATTGGCCCTCGCAAGGGTCTCCGGGTCTTCGAAGCGCGCCTGCTCGGCCTCGACGGCGAAGCGCAGGCCCAGCCAGCTCGTCAGGCCGTAGCCCATCTCGAGCGTGTGCCGCTGGCGGTTGAACTCGTTGTCGTCGAATACGAAGGCGCCCGGCGATGCCTCGATGGAACGGCGACGCGGCCGCTGGAAATGATAATCGCCGAGGTACTCGAGCTCGACCTCTCCCGCCTCGACCTTCGGCTGTCTGATCTCCAGCTGGGCATGGGCAGGGGCGCACAGCAGCGTGGCGCCGACAAGCACGGCAGCCGCACGAAGAACCCCGATCTGCATGTCTTGGCCTCATCGACGCGCAACATGCGTGCCGCGTGAAACGGGCAACCGACCCAAGCATACTTCCGTGCGCATCGCATCAGCACCGCCACGCTCGAGCGTGGAAATCGGGAATCTTGTGACCGGAGCGACACATGTCGTCAGCCTCGGCCTTCGCTCAACGGCAAGCGCAAGCAAGTGCAGCCCCGCGGTCAAGTTGCCTAGCCGCTGTCGCTATGTTCAGAGAGCCACTCCGGCCGACTCCAAACGAGGCGGCTGATAGCGCAAGTGAAAATTAGTCTCTGTAACGAGTTTATTAACATCGCACAGAGTGCTGAATATGGCGACTGCGGTGCACCGAACGTTAAGCAAAGCGGGTCAAATCTGTTCGCAACCAGCGTTCCAAGAGGAAGCACCCATGATGCGTATTCCGATAGCTATGGGAGCGGCGGCCGTGTGGCTCCTCTCCCTCACAGCAGGTCAACAGTTGTACGGCCGTTCGGCCGAGCCAACCAGGTCCGGCGCCGAAGCCGAGCGGGTGGCAGCTGAGTTCTCCCGGCAGCGCAACGCCGAGATCGATGCCTCGATCGCCCGCGTCGAAGCCCAGCGCGCGGCAGAGGAGCTCGCTCGCCAGCGCAACGTCGAGATCGAGGCCCAGCGTGCGGCGGAGTTCGCCCGCCAACGCAACGCCGAGATCGAGGCCTCGATCGCCCGTGTCGAAGCCCAGCGCACGGCAGGAGAGTTCGCCCGCCAGCGCAACGCCGAGATCGATGCCTCGATTGCCCGGGTCGAAGCCCAGCGCACGGCAGGAGAGTTCGCCCGCCAGCGCAACGCCGAGATCGATGCCTCGATCGCCCGTGTCGAAGCCCAGCGCGCCGCGGCGGAGTTCGCCCGCCAGCGCAACGCCGAGGTCGACGCCTCGATCGCCCGTGTCGAGGCCCAGCGCACGGCGGTGGAGTTCTCCCGCCAGCGCAATGCCGAGATCGACGCCTCGATCGCCGCCGTGCAGGCCGAGCGCCAGGCCTTGGTCAGGGTCAGAGCCGGCGTAGCTGCGAAGGCGCGCTAGACCGCTACCACGCGTCTCGAGGTTGGTAGGGCTCGATGCCTCGACCTCGGCCCCACTTTAGACGCGGGTTGCTGACAGAACGCTGACCGGACCATGTGCGGCCCGGTCTCGTTCGCGCCAATGCAGGCCCTTCGCGGGACATGGGAGCCTCGCGCCCCAAGCGGGCGGTGCGCGCGAGGCGGCGGCAGCCATTCCAGAGTCAGATCGGCCACACCCACGGGACCAGCACGATGGCAAGCACGTAGATGAGCACGGTCAGCGGCATGCCGACCTTGAAGAAGTCGGAGAACTGGTATTTTCCGGGCCCGTAAACCATGAGGCACGAGGGCTCGAGCGGCGTCAGATAGGAGCAGCTGGCCGCCACCGCCACCATCATGCCGAAGGCGCGCGGATCGACGCCGAGCTGGATGCCGGTCTGCATGGCGATGGGCAGCACCACGAGGGCGGCGGCTTGGTTCGACATGGGCTGGGTGAGGGCTACGGTGAGGACGAAGAAGCAGGAGAGTAGGGCGTAGCGGCTATCGGCGCCCACGACGGCGATGAGCTGCTGCGCCAGGTATTTGCCGGCGCCGCTCGCTTCCATGGCCGCGCCTAGAGACAGCAGCGAGCCGATCAGGATCAGCACCTTCCATTCGACCTGCCGATAGGCCTCCTCCGGCGAGAGGCAGCGCGTTGCCAGCATCAGGAAGGCGCCGCCGAGCATCGCCACCGGCAGCGCCGCCAGCTTGAAGGTCGCTGCCAGGATCGCCAGGGTGAAGATGGCCGCGGCGATGGGCGCGCGCGAGCGATTGAGGCGCCCCTGCTCCACGCCGCCGAAGATGTTGAACAGGTTGCCGCGCTCCAGCGCCTTCACGTCCTCAGGCGTGCCCTGCAGCAGCAGCACGTCGCCCATGCGCAGCCGCGCCGAGCTGATGGTTTTGGGCACGCGGCCAGCCCGATGGATGGCCAGTACCTGCAACCCGTACCGCTCGTTGAACCCCAGGCTTTTGAGGCTGTAGCCGATAAGCGGCGAGCGCGGCAACAGCACGCCCTCCACGATGGTTGGTTTCTCCTCTTCGTCTGCCCCCTCTTCGGCCAGGTGCACATCGGCCTTGAAGTCGAGCCCCTTGATGTCCTTGATCTTGAGGAGATCGGCGCGCAGTCCCTCGATCAGCAGCTCGTCGCCCCCCCGCAGCTCGAGCTCGGCGAGCCGCCTGTCGCCGCGCACGGTCTCGGCGCCGCGGATGAGCTTGACGACCGACAGTCCGGCGCCCGCCGCGATCTTGGCGGCCTTCGGCGATTTGCCGACCAGCGGCCCCTCTTCGTCGATCACGACGTCGGCCTGATACTTGCGCTCGCCGATCGTCTCCTCCGGCTTCTGGTCGTCGCGTTGCGGCAGCAGGCGCACGCCGATGAGCCAGACGTAGAGGATGCCGACGATGGCGATGGGAATACCTACCGGTGCCAGCTCGAACATCCCCATGGGCGGCTGCTGGTAGCGGGTGAGCAGATCGCTCACCACCAGGTTGGTCGATGTGCTGACGAGTGTCACCGAGCTCGTAAGGATCGATGCGAACGCGAGCGGCAGGAGGAATTTCGACGGGCTCTCGCCGACCTTGGCGGCGTAGCCGATCACCAGCGGCACGAAGAATGCCGTCGCGGCCGTGTTGCTCATGAAGGCGGAGACGGTGGCCACCGAGGCCATGATGAGGGGAAGGAAAATCGCCGGATTGCGCCCGGCCAGCTCGAACACGTAGCGGCCGGCGATCTCCACGACGCCCGTCTGCATGAGACCGGCGGTCATCACCAACAGGCCCAGGATCATGATCACGGTGTCACTGCCGAAGCCGGCGAACGCCTTGTCCACCGGCAGCAGCCCGGTGGCGATGACGGCCAGCATCACCCCCAGCGCAACGACGTCGGCTGGCACCCGGTCCCAGGCGAACAGCACAACCGCGACGCCAAGGACCGATAGGCAGATCGCAATGTCCGGTGTCATAGCTTTCCCACCAAGGCGACGAACCCGCGCGCTGGCAACAAGGCCCGTGAGCGCACCCGGAGAACGAACGGCGCCGGTATGCGCCTGGTTCCGGCCAGATTAGCTTCCATGCCCCAATGCGGGGGCTGGCGTGATGCCGGCGGCACGCGTGGGCACCCCTTTCTCGATGTCGGGCTCAGAGAGATCGGGCGGCTTGGCCATCAGTCGCAGCAGGTAGAAGGTGCCGGCGCCGAACACGAGGAAGTAGACGACGATGAACGCCAAGAGCGAGGCGCCGACGGCGGCTGCGTCGATGGGCGAGGCGGAGTCTGCAGTGCGCAGCAGGCCATAGACCGTGTACGGCTGCCGCCCGGCCTCGGTGGTGATCCAGCCGGCCAGGACGGCGATGAAGCCCGACGGGCCCATCAGCACCACGGCGCGCAGCAGGAGCGGGTTCTCGGTCAGGCGGCGGCGGAAGCGCTGCCAGAGGCTCCAGAAGCCGACGAGCATCATCAGCATGCCGATACCGACCATGATGCGGAAGCTCCAGAACACGATCGTGGCATTGGGCCGCTCGTCGCGCGGCCAGGCTTTCAGGCCCTTTACAGTCCCGTTCCAATCATGCGTGAGGATATAGCTGCCGAGCTTGGGGATCTCGACGGCATAGCGCGTCGTCTCGGCGGCCATGTCCGGCCAGCCGAACAAGATCAGCGGCTGGCCGGCGCGCGTCTCCCAATGCCCCTCCATGGCGGCGATCTTGGCCGGCTGATGCTCGAGGCTGTTGAGGCCGTGCAGGTCGCCCGCCACCGCCTGGATCGGCGCGACGATGGCCGCCATCCACATGGCCATGGAGAACATCAGCCGCGCTCCTTCGTTGGCGCGGTCGCGCAGCAGGTGGAAGGCGCCGACCGCGCCCACGACGAAGGCAGTGGTGAGGTAGGCGGCGAGCACCATGTGCACGAGGCGGTAGGGGAAGGACGGGTTGAAGATGACGGCCCACCAGTCGGTGGCGACGAACTGGCCGGCAGCGTTGATGGCGAAGCCGGCCGGCGTGTGCATCCAGCTGTTGGCCGCCAGGATCCAGAAGGCCGACAGCAGCGTGCCGAAGGCCACCATCAGCGTCGCAAAGAAGTGCAGGCCCTTGCCGACGCGGTCCATGCCGAACAGCATGACGCCGAGGAAGCCGGCCTCCAGGAAGAAGGCGGACATCACCTCGTAACCCATCAGGGGGCCGAGCACCGGGCCGGTCTTGTCGGAGAAGACGCTCCAGTTGGTGCCGAACTGGTAGCTCATGACGATGCCCGACACGACGCCCATGCCGAAGCTGATGGCGAAGATCTTCTTCCAGTAGTTGAAGACGGCGAGATAGACGGCGCGGCCGGTGGCGAGCCAGAGCGCTTCCAGAACCGCAAGGTAGCTTGCAAGGCCGATGGTGAAGGCGGGGAAGACGATGTGGAACGAGACGGTGAAGGCGAACTGCAGCCTCGCGAGGGTGAGCGCGTCGAAGGCTTCCATCTGGTCAGCTCCGCACTACTCTTGTCCTAGCGGCGTGACGCGTCGCGATCATCCCTTCACCCCGGTACCGATACTTCCCGCACCTCCCCAGGCTTCGCGTCACGCAGCGCCTCAGCCAACCCCGGCACCAAAGCCTTAAACGACTCGGGCGTCTGATCGGAGACGCGGAGCACGATAATGCCAAACGCCCGTCCTGCCACTTTTTGTTGGTAGGTAAGGTTGCGGTCGAGCGTGACAAGAACGTCGAAGCGGCCTTCTATAGCCGCAAGCAATTCGCTGTCTGACAACTCATCCAGCCCGGCATAACGGGCTGTCGTCACGTCGGCATCACTCAGTTCTGTTCTCAACCATTGCGGTACGCAGGCATCGAGCAGAACCGCTGGCATCGCATCAATGCCCTGTCATTCAGCCGCATCCGGCATAGCAACCGCCCGGGTTGCAAGATCGATCACTGCGACGGCGTGTGCGCGAGACACACTCGGATAGGCATGCAGGAACTCGTCGAGAGAGTGGTCGGCCTTGAGAAAATCGAACAGGGCCTTGATGGGGACACGGCGCCCGGTGAAGCAGGGCTCGCCGCCAAGCCAATCCGGCGAGACGGTGACGAGTGGATCGGGGAGCGGATATTCGGCCTGTTGCATAGCGTAACACTATCGAAATTCTTCTTACATCGACAGCCTTCCTTCGGGCTCCGGCTCAAGCCTTGGCGCCGGACGTGGGATAGACCTGCAAATCGTCGATCTCGGGCGCTTCGGCGCCGGGATCGTCGGGCGCTCGCGGCGGTACGAAGATCTTCGCCTCCACCGGCTTGCGGGTGCGAGCCCGGGCCGCGGCGGAGGGCGGCGTGGTGCCCTCTCTGACGGGAGCGTCAACCGAGCCAGGCGCCTCCTCGCGCGGACCCTCGATGCGCGTCCGCGGCTGCGGGGCGCCTGCCGCAACCGCAACGTCGCGGCTCATCGGCGCCGCGGCGGGACGCTGTTGGCGGGTCGGAGCGGCCGTGCCAGCGGGCACCAACCTCGCGGGGAGCTCCGCGGCGCTCGCGTCGCGGCGGGGGGCGGCCGCGGAATGCGCCTGCGTGGCCACCGGTTCGCGTGCCGAAGCATCGACGCGCGCAGCACTTCTGGCGCCGGCCAGGGCCTCGAGCCTGGCCGCAAGCGCCGCAGCGGCCTGCCCGTCGCCGATCGCCGTTGCCGGCACCTGCCAGCGCATGGCATCCAGCTCGCCTGTCACCGGCGATACGGGACCCCAGCGATCGGAAGCGACACCGTCGGCCGTCCAGGCCGGATCGCGTTGCGCGGCAACCGCGCGTGCCAGCCACTCTCTCGCGCGGCCTTCATCGCCGTATTGCTCGGCCTCGATACGCGCCATCAGCGTGCACACGCGCGGCGTGAGGCGGCCGTCGATCAGCGGCTTCAGCGCCTCCCGCGCCTCGTCCCAGCCGCGGGCCTCGATGGCGCCGGTCGCCACCGCGATCTGCGCCTCGGGGTGGTTGGGGGTGAGCCGGGCAAGGTGGCGGACGCGGTTGAGCCGGTCGCGCGGGCTGTCGCCGGGCCGGGCGTAGGCGTAGGCGGTCGCGAGATCGGGGTGTGGAGCCAGCCGCCAGGTTCTGAGCAGCACGCGTGCCGCCCGCGGCGTCTTGCCCTGCGAGGCGAGGACGCGCCCCGCAATGGCGGCCGCCGGAACCAGGTCGCGGGCGATCTTGTGCGCCTCCAGGGCCAGCTCGAGGGCCCTGTCCGGCGCTCCATCCTCGAGCGCTTGCGCCTGGGCCGTGAGCAACACGGCGCGCCGGCGCCTGGCGGGGGCCTTCTCCAGCAGATGCTGGCGCTCCGCGATGGCGAGCGTCTCCAGGGCGCTTTGCCAGTCGGCGGCGCGGCACTGCAGGTCGAACAGCGCCTCGACCGGCCAGCCGAGCTTCGGATTCTTCCGCAGCGCCCGCTCCGCAAATTGCCGCGCGGCTTCCCGCTCGCCCTCCCGCTCCGCTTCGAGAAACAGGCCGCGCAGCCCCAGCTGCTCGGTGTCGGGAGCAGCGAGCATGGCCTCGAAGATGCGCCGCGCGGTGGCGCGGTCGTCGCTGATCTGCGCGGCCTGCGCACGCAGGAGATGGGTCAGCGGCTCGTGCGGCAGCGCCTTGCGGGCCTGCGCGGCGTAGCGCACGGCTTGCGCCCGGTCGCCGGCGCCGACGGCGATGATCCCGCTGGTGAGGGCATCGAGCCCGCGCTGCTGGCGGCGGCGGTTCAAATAGCGGCCGAGCGCGGCAGGGCTGCGCCAAACGTGGCGCAACCCCGACCACGTCAGGAGGACCGCGCCCAGCAGGCCGGTCAGAATGATGAGCGCGCTAAAGACGCTCAGCTCGGTGATGTAGCCCAGCCACTCGATCGTGATGGTGCCGGGACGGCCGGCCAGCCAATGTAGGCCGGCAGTCAGCGCCAGGATGCCGAGCAGATAGAGGGCGACGCGGATCATCGCTTCGGCTCCGTCGCTGGCAAGCGTTGCGCGGCGAGCGACGATTTGAGTGCCGCCTCGATGTCGGCGACAGCCCGATCGGCGGTGTGGCGCGCCTCCAGTTTTCGCAGCCAGTCTTCGGCGGCCAGGGCGGCCTTCGGCGGCAGCCTCTTGCCTTGTGCGAGCACCTCGCCGATGTGGCCGTCCTTGAGCGCAGCCTCCATGCGGCCGATGATGGCCTCCACGCCGGTATCGTCCGCGTCGTGACCGGACTTGCGCAGGCGCACGATCGACCGCGCGCCGGCCATCAGGCGGTCGAGCACCGAGGCGTCGGCCGGCTCGCTTGCCGCATCGATCGCCGCGTTGGCGAAGCGGCGGAAGTCCTTGGCGAGACCTGCCAGGGTTGGGACGCCGTTGAGGCTATAGCGCTCGAGCGCGGCCAGATCGACGGTGTTGCCCGCCGCCTTTCTGACCGCATCGAGCTCTTTTGCGTAGCGATCGCCGCGATCCATGGCTCGCTTCAGATTGGCGATCTCCAGCCCCAGCAGCAGGCGCTGGGCATTGGTGACACGCTCCCCCTCGGTCACGAGGAAGGAATGCAGGTCCTGTTCGAACGCGGCGAGCTTGGCCACCACCGGGGCGAGCTCTCCCACCTTGGCGACGCCCTTGAGGCGTTCCTCGACGTCCGCCTTCAGGGCCTCGAGGCGCTGGCCGAGGCCGGCAAGGTCGCGATCGACGCGGGCGGTGCCGGACTTGGCGGTTTCGCTAGCCTGGCCAGCCAGCTTCTCCAGGTCGGCCAGCTTGGCTGCCAGGCCTTCCGCCAGGGAAACGCGGCCGGACTTGTCGTCGGCCGAGAGCGCCGCCAGTGCCGATTCGAGCTTGCCTATTCGCTCGGTCAGCGCCGGCGAAGCGACACGGGCTTCAAGAGCCTTGGCATCCGCCGCCAGCTTGGCTTGAGAGCTGCTCAGCGCGGCAACGGCTTTGGCTCGTTCCTCGAGACTTGCCACGCGCGCGTCGCTGGCTGCGAGCTTGGCCCCGACATCGTCCAGCGCGGCCGTGCGCTGCTGGAGCGCCTGCTCAACCACGGTGAGCCGCTTGGAAACCTCCGGTGAAAGGCGTCCGCCTCTCTCGCCGGCGGTGAAGAGCCCGAACAGCGCGCCAGCCGCAAGCGTCAGCACGGCACCTGCAACGCCAGCGGCAACGTGCGAGAGGAAGGTGTTGCTCTGCGTAGCCTTGCGCGACCAGGTTCGTGCGGCGGCCATGCCGTCGGCCACAGTGGATCGCGCTCCGCCCTGCACTTTCGGGCCGGGGGGCGGCAGCGCCGCGGTTCTGGTGTCGGGCTTTCCGCCTCCGGCTGCAACGCCGGCCTTGTCCTTCCCGCCGACCTCGGTCGCCTGCAGGTCGATCGTTGCATAGGGGCGTCTGGGCCCCTCGCCGGACCGGGAAGGGCCCTTGCCAGTCTCGTCCTTCTTGTCGGTCATCGGCTAGATTCCGGGCAACAGGGGGCGGCGAATTACTACTCGCTCCTTCGCAATAACCAAAATGCACCGCCGTCGTGGCCGTTGTTGGACGCCCTCGTCGTGCAAGCCCCTGCCTAGCGGCCCGATTGTGCAGCGTTCGCATCGACCAGGGCAAGCACTTCTTCGAGCCGGGGAGCCTCTGCAATACGTGTGGGAACGGGCCCAAGCGCCTCCAAGCGCCGGGCTACCGCGGCGGACAGGCAATAGTGGGGCAGCGAGCGGACGGCCGCCGTCAGGCCGTGCCGGCGAACCAGCATGGCGTAGACCGCTGCGGTTCGCGGCGACATGAGAATGACCCCGTCGATTTCGCCCATGGCGAGTTGCTCCACAGTCGCGTCCGCCAAGGTTGTGGCGGGGAGCATGCGGTAGACGACGGGCTGGTTCACGCGAAAGCCATGTGCCTCCAGCTCGCCTGCCAAGTCCGTCGCCAGGGTTTCGCCGGCAAGATGAACGACGAGGCCGGCGGCCGGGTCGAGCGCCGAGACGATGTGCGCCACCAGCTCTGCGGCCGTCCCCGCTCCAGTGACAACCATGACGAAGCCCAGAACGCGCGCCTCGGCGGCGGTGGCTTTGCCGACCGCGAATAGCGGCAGGTGTCGCGCCTGCGGCAGCGCCCCACTCGCCTTGAGGGCTCGCAAGGCGTTGCGGCTGGTGGCAATCAGGGCCTGTGCGCCTTCGACTTCGATGGCCTCGCCGCCCTCGAAGGAAACGCTCAGCAGCGGCTCGACAGTCGCCTCGTGGCCGGCCTGCTCCAGCAGGGCGCTCAGCTCGAGCGCGTCAGGTTCGGGCCTGGTGACAAGAAGCCGCATTGGTGGAGCAGCATACCATCGATGCAGATCGGCTGGCTGGGATACATCGATCAGTATGCCTCGGCGATACCGAGGGGTGCCAGAGCGGCCGATTCGCAACAGAGGGGCCACGCCGCCAAGTTGCGGGGCCGACGCGATTGGGCTACCACGGCTGCGAAAGCATTCTGTTAGGCTGTGCTAGGGGAGGCGGCAAGACGGCTAGCGCCGCGGACATAATGAACCACCCGCATTTGGTTGGGTCCTCGATCACCACCAATTCGAAGCTTGCCAGCAGGGTGCTGGCTGCAGGCCTGCTCGTCCTCATCGGCTGCAACGCGCAGGCGCAGCAGTCCCCTCGCAAGGGCGATCTGCTTACAGGGCAGGCCATCGTGGTCGATGGCAGCTCGTTCGACATCAAGTCCAACCGCATCCGTCTCTGGGGCATCGATGCGCCCGAGCGCGGCGCCTGGTGCTTCCGCAACAGCAAGCGCTGGAAGCCGGCGGACGATGCGGCGGCGGCTCTTCGCCGCTGCGTGCAGGGCAAGACCGTCACCTGCCGCGTGTGGAGCGTCAACAGCGAATGGTTCCGCGTTCGGCATACGTCCGAGTGCTGGACCGAGGATGGCCTGGACGTGGGCGAGTGCATGATCCGCAGCGGCTGGGCGAGCGACTACACCTGCTTCTCCGACGGCTACTACAAGGACCTCGAGACCGAGGCGAGGAACAAGAGCATCGGTCTGTGGAGCTGCGACAACGGCCCCGGCACGAAGCGCTGGGGGCGGAACGGGCCAGGCGCGCCCTGCGAGACGCCCCGCTACAAGCCGACGGGGCCGGGCCCGAAGTGAGCGCCGCGTCGGTGGTGACGCAAATCGCAGCCGGTCAGGCCGATTGCCCTGCCGGCGACGGGAACTGACCCTCGGCGGGAGCGTCAGTCTCAGGCTGCGGGGAAGCAGTTTTGGAACTGTTCAAAGGCGCCGTTCTGGCGAGCGCGAGGTACCTCTCGCACTCGGATAAGAATCCGGAGGGGTAATTTGCGAGCTTGACGAGGTGCAGGACGTAATCAGTGCTCCCCTTGTAGTGCGAAAAGAAGTATCTCATGTGTCCGTCATAAACGTCCTGATCGATGGCTTCGTGCTTCCAGCCGACGAAAGCCATCGACAGCGTGTTCAGATACATGAGATGGAAAGCTTCCCTCCTCGCTTCCGCCTCGCCATCCAATCCGAACATCTCCGCCATTAGCCTAGCGCTTTCGGGATTTGCCAGGACGTTCTCATCGATAGCTTTCCATTGCATTTCGATGAATCGTGCTTGCTCAGACCGTTGGCTCGAGAAATGTGATGTCATGACCACGCTAGTCTTCCGAGCGGCCCATATGCTCACGGAGAACGAGATGAGAGCAATCAAAATGGAGATTAGTGTAGTGGCAGCTCGGACTGATGGCTGGTTCAATACCTGAATCGCATACCCAACAATGACATTGAACTCTTCCACGGCCTCCTCCCAACTCGCAGGAACAGCTGGAGCGCAACGGTTCACAAGAAGATGGTGACATCGTGAACGACGTCTGATGCCTTGCGTTCATGAAAATGCATGACTGTCGCCTCGCCTGGTCCTTGCGACAACCGACGCGTGATCGCTGGGTTCGCTTCGCGAATAGGGCCGCCTCCCCTATGATGCATCGTGCAAGTTGTAGACCCCGAATTCTCTGCCAGGGGATGAAACGTTATGGTCAACTACCTCAAGCAAGCCAAGCCGCGGTCGCAGCAGGCCGATCGGGCGGTTGCCGAGCGCGTGCGGGCGATGCTCGACGACATCGAGGCCAACCGTGACGCGGCGGTGCGGCGCTACGCCAGGGAGCTCGATCGCTGGGAGAGCCCCGAGTTCCGCGTGAGCGGGGCGGAGATCGATGCGGCGCGCAAGGCCATGAGCGCGACCTTCAGGGATGACTTCGCCTATTGCAAGGGCCAGATCACCGAGTTCGCCAGGCGCCAGCGCGAGTCGATGACGGAGTTCGAGGCCGAGGCGGGAGAAGGCATCACGCTGGGCCAGAAGATCATCCCCGTCGACACTGTCGGCTGCTACATCCCAGGCGGCAAGTATCCGCTGATTTCCGCGGCCATCATGAGTGTGGCCACCGCCAAGGTGGCCGGCGTGCCGCATGTCATCGGCGCCGCGCCGCCGCGCGATGCGCAAGGCATTTTCCCGGCGACGCTCTATGCGCTGGCGGAATCCGGCGCCGACGAGATCTACGCCATCGGCGGCGTGCAGGCGTTCGGTGCCATGGCCTACGGCTGCGTCGGCATGCGTCCCGTCGACATGATCACGGGCCCGGGCAACCCGTATGTCGCCGAGGCCAAGCGCCAGCTGTTCGGGATGGTCGGCATCGACCTGCCCGCGGGCCCCACCGAGATCCTGGTCATCGCCGACGACGGCGCCGACCCGGCCCTCGTCGCCACCGACCTGCTGGGCCAGGCCGAGCATGGGCCGGACAGCCCGGCGTGGCTCGTCACCACGTCGGAGAAATTCGGCCGCGAGGTGCTGAGCGAGATCGAGCGGCAGCTGGTGACGCTGCCGACGCGCGAGATCGCCGGCGTCGCCTGGCAGAACCTCGGCGAGGTGGCGGTGGTGGCGGACGACGACGCGGCGATTGCGCTGAGCGATGCGTACGCGCCCGAGCACCTCGAGGTGCAGACGCGGCGCAACGACTACTATCTCGCTAGGCTCAAGAACTACGGCAGCCTGTTCCTCGGCGAGGAGAGCACGGTCGCCTACGGCGACAAGGGCGTGGGCACCAACCACACCCTGCCGACCGGCCGCGCCGCGCGCTACACCGGCGGCCTGTGGGTCGGCAAGTTCCTGAAGACCGTCACCTATCAGAAGCTCACCGCCGAGGCGAGCCAGCGCATCGCCCCCGTGATCGGCCGCATGTGCGCGGCCGAAGGCATGCTGGCGCACGAGCGCACCGCCGCGGTGCGGGTGGAGCGGTACGCGCAGCGGCGGCGGGGGTCAACGCAATGAAATTGGAGTTTGCAACGAAAATAGCAATTTTCATTCGTATTGACATTGTATGTGTGTATTGACATTGTCATACAGAATTGTATATTTCATTTCGTACTGATGATCGCGTAAAGAGGATGCAAGCCATGACAGCAACCGCGCTAGCGCATGCTCCCGGCACTGCTGCGAAGCGGCGTGCGCCATCAAGAGCAAAGTCGGCAACCACCCCGAAGAGCGACGCGCCGCTCAGCCTGCGAGTGGACAGCGAGACACGGTCCCTCATTGACCGTGCGGCCGCGGCGTTGGGTCAGACACGGACTGAATTCATGTTAGCGAGCGCGAGAGAAAGAGCAGCGGAGGTTCTGCTGAACCGGACCCTCTTCGTTCTCAAGGGCGCCGATTGGAACGCGTTTGTCGATGCGTTGGACAATCCGCCGCCCCCCAACTCGAAGCTCAAGGCTTTGCTAGCCCGTAGGGGCCCATGGGAGACCGAGGACGAGTAATCCAACAGAGCAAGGCAAAGCTGACCAAGCCTGTCTCTCTGAAGGATGGACATGATCTCAGCGCGTTCGATTGTGGACGCGCTGAGATCACGGATTGGCTTCACAAGAAGGCACTCAAAGCGGGCGACACGGACACCGCGAAGACCTACGTGGTTTGTCGCGGGACGAAGAAGGTAGTCGCCTACTGCTCACTCGCTGCCGGTGGGGTCGCGCACAGCCAAATTCCCAACTCACTCGCGCGCAACGCGCCAGATCCCATACCAATCATCATTCTAGCTCGCCTAGGTGTGACCAGCAGCGAGCAAGGACAAGGGCTTGGACGCGCTCTTATTGCGGAAGCAATGCGGAGAGCTGCGCAAGCATCAAAGATTATCGGCGCGCGAGCGATGTTGGTGCACGCGTTGGATGAGAGCTTGGCGGCCTACTATGAGTCGCTTGGCTTTCGGCGCGTCTCCGATGGCGCCCAAACCCTATACTTGCCCATGAAGATCGTGCGCGATGGGTTGTGATGCCCAGCGGTTCGCAGCGCGATAACTCTGGAGAGAGAGCATGCCCGGTCGCAACGACAATCGCACATCCGAACAAGAAATCTCGGTTGCCGTACTTCGGATCTGCGCCGACACGCCTGACGGCGAAGCAGCGGGCGTCGGAAAGAAATCTGGACCCTCCAGATCGGCAAAGCGCTTCAGGGTAGGCTTGAAGCTGCCATTCAAATTGTATGTCGCGTCAGGCATGGTGCCACCTGTTGTGCACGAGCATTGTATGATCGAGTTCGCCGCAAAAGTGGCGCTGGGGTGAGTCAAAATGACTCAGGTTGCCGCGGCAGTTCGCACACGAATAATTGGAGCCACCTCTGTGTGCCACGGCAAGTCCCTAAAGCAGTAATAGCTTCAGGCTCTTACCAACTCGTTTGCCTTCCCAGTATCAGATCATCGACCGGTACCGCGCCGCGCACGTGTCGAGCACAACATCCACCAGGGTGCTCCACAAGCGGTTGGAGAAGATCTCCACGTCTGCGACCGAAGGCCCAAACTAACATCGCGAGTGTGTCGGTCATGTTGCGTTACGCGCTACCGCGCTAACGCAACCTACAGTGCTACGGTGCGCTCGCCGAGTCGCCGCAGGCTGGACGCCCTCAACCAGCGATCGAAGTTTCACGCCATCGCCTACCTGCCGAAGGGCTGGCGCCAATCTCCGGGGGGGCCGGCATGTGCCACCATGACGGCGTCGTCGTGGATGCATCCGTCCTTATCACGTGCAGGCGGCCGGCGCCTGGAAGGTAGAGCCTGAACGGAGGCTCGAGATCCGGGAGGCCCGGGAAGCCCGCTAACGGCAAAGTGCCAGCAATGGCAGGGAGCCGTTGGCTGCCCAACGGCTGGATGGCAACCGCGACGAGCGCGGTGTCAGACCCAGAGGGTCTGACACCAAACCGGAGCGGCAAGCCGAAGAGCGGACCGGGACAGAAATCGCCGTAACGCGGGCGCCGCAAGGCGGCCCAGGGGACCCCACAAGGTCCCGGAGGGCTCTCAAAGGGGCCCTCGAGGAGGCCTTCGCGAGGCCTCCTGGGGCCGGAGGACAACCGGCCCCCGGGCTGCCGGAAGGCGGCGCCCGCGTACCCGTCGCACCTTCGCTGGCGCCACCAGCGGGGCTGATGGCGCTGGCAGTAGGCAGTGGGCAGTAGGCGATGAAGAAGTGAAATCCAAACCTGCTGCCTACTGCCTATTGCCTACTGCCCAGGTGTCAGACCCGCAGGGTCTGACACCTACACCCAAACCAACGCGAGAGAGCATGACCACAACGATACGCCAACTGACCGTCGACGACGCGATTGCCGAATTCCAGGCCGTCGTGCACGAGGAACTCGGCGACTGCCCTGCGCCCACCGCCGGGACGGCCATGACACCTGAGGAGGTAGAAGACACCAGGTTTCGCTTCGCCGAGCTGATGCTGAGCCTCGCCTGCCCGGACCCGAGGGCCTGCACCGACCAGCAGTGCCGCCGCAAGGCGCTGTGCCGGCATTTCGAGCGCGTGCAGGCCAAGCGCGCCTCCGGCAAGGCGAGCCACCCGCGGCGCACGCCAGGCGCCGAGGCGGCGAGATACGCCATCTGGGTGTACATGTCGTCGGCACGATGAAGGAACCTCTGCTCACGGCCGAGGCGAGCCAGCGCATCGCGCCCGTGATCGGGCGGTGCCCCGTCAGGCGGCGGTCGGACCGCCGCGGGTCAGGTTTGCCAAGTAGTAGTTGCTGGCGGCGAGATGGCATTGCGCGACGCGCCACTCGGCCGGCTGCCCGTCGATCGTGCGCACGACCCGATCCAGCATCAACACGGGTGAGCCCGGAGCGACAGACAGCTGCTCTGCCGCGTCTCGAGACGCGGCACCAAGCGAGACGCGCTCCTCCGCCGGGCCGAGCAGGAGGCCGGACCGGTGCGCCAAGGTGACGATGCGGCAGGAGGGCCCTTCCCGCAGCTGCGGAAAGAGGCTGACGGGCAAGGATGCAGTCTCACACATGAAGACCTTGCCCTGGTGGCGGCGGACTCGCCCGACACGCCATACCGGATCCTGGGCGCGCAGCTGCAAACGCACGCATTCGGCCTGGCTTGCGGCAACCTCCGCGATCTCGGTCACCTCGATGCGGCCGGCGACGGGCTCGCCGTCGAGGCCGCGAACGTTGCAATAG
>Ga0247727_10002450_pt1 | contig 42428 bp, 33 predicted proteins | sample WisWelCaveWW1625_FD_202498 | JGI IMG/M metagenome (GOLD analysis project Ga0247727, IMG submission 202498) | Biofilm microbial communities from Wishing Well Cave, Virginia, United States - WW16-25 | ecosystem: Environmental > Aquatic > Deep subsurface > Groundwater > Cave microbial mat | place...
TTCTGTAACTCCTGTTTCCAACAATGACATCATCGGAATTGCTTATGATGATGCGAGGGCAACTCAGAAAGACGCGAATGAGATGAGAAAAAATTCGGATGCGGCTCAGCAACTTGCGAATCAGAAAAATCATCTGTCGCTTGAGAAAAACAGAGAGGCAACCTCCTTAATGAAAAATTCTGAGACCATAACCAATCAGGAAGAGAAATTGGCTCAGATTGACAAAGCAACCCAGTTAAGAAAAGATGCTGATGCTCTTTCTAAAGAAGCTGCGCTATCGCTCACACTTTCCAACCAGATGGATGAACTTGCAAAAGAAAAACAGCAGCATGCAGACGCGGAATTAAAATACGCGAAGGATTTGGATAACGTGATTAAGTCAGGCGCGAGCGAAAAAAAGATGAATGAACTCCTGGCGCAAAAAGAAGAACTGGATAAGAAGAGCGAAAAGTTAAATGTACCCTTCCCGCCCGATGTTGAGAAGGCAGCAGAGGCAAAACAAATGGAAGCGAGCAAGGTGATGGCAAAATATTTAGATGTTCAGCAGGATGTGGAAGATTTGCAGAGCGAAGCAAAACGCCTGCGAACGGAGGCGGAGAAAACAAAAAATGATGGCGTGAAACAAAATCTGATTCAGCAGGCGGATGAAATGGAAAAAGAAGCAGGGACAAAAACGAAAGACGCAGAAACCTACAGCGCGCAGGGAAAACAATTGCAGTCGCAGGCGGACTCATTAAAGAATAATGCATCGCTCACTTCTGCTGTGATGAATCAAATAAAATCTTCTTCTGAAGCAACAACAACTGCATCTACAACTGTTGTTCCGGCAAATACAACCATCGCTTCCTCTGCAGTAAATGAAACAAAAACAGAATCAGCAACTTCTGAGACCGGGCCTGTTCCTGTTGCTGTAAAATCTCCCTACGTAGATGTTTTTGTAAACCAGATGCACGAAGCGGAAAAGAAACCGAAAGATCTTGACAAAGAAGAAGCGCTGGCTGTTATTTACCAATCGTGGACGGATTCATTGGATAATCAAATTTCCATCCTGCAAAAACAACTGCCATCAACAACGAATGAAGAGGATAAAAATAAAATTCAAAATAAAATTTATGAACTGCAATCTTCTGTGGAAGACAAACGACAAAAAGCATCTGACAGCAGAAGCAAAATTGATAATCTGAAATTACAAGAGGCGCTTGCTGCCGCGTCAACCATTTCTCCTGAAACAACTGCGGCTTCAACAAACACAGTTGCAGCAACAAATCCAGAAACCACTTCCACAGCAACTGTTTCTCCTGAAAATTTGCAGGGCGCTGATAACATAAATAATTACTATGAAAATAAACTGAAAGAAAGTTCAACCGAAACAAATGAATACGCGAAGAAAGAAAAGGAGCAGGAAATTTACATTGACTGGTCATCTTCACTGTATGATGAATCACAGCGACTGAAGAAAGACGGTAAAATAGGAAAGGCGGATGATGCGGAGAAAGAATCCAAAGCAAAGCAGGCCATTGCCATGCAAACCGCTGACCAGGTAACACAAATCAAAGCCGAACATCCTGATTGGGTGCAAGAAGCGGAGATAAAGAAGCAGGAGGCAGCAACAAGCAGTCAAACTGCAACGTCTGAAACAAAAACCGAAACAACTCAGCCAACCACTACCACTACAACTTCTGTAACTCCGGAAACAACTGCTGTTTCGACCAACACAACTGCCGCAACAAATCCTGTTACAACCGAAATTGTTTCTCCAACTACAACTGAATCAACCAATCAACCAATCAACGAATCAACGCTCTCAACAACTCCTCCCGAGTCGGTAAAAAATAAAGATGAGTACACGCATTTTGTTGCTCTGAAAAATGAATCGGACTGGGCAAAGAAAAATGCGGAAAGACAAAACCAGCAGGCGAATGAGATACAGAAAGTTTCCGATGAACAATACAAGGAATCACAACGCCTATCCCAACAAAGCGAAAGCGCTGCCGAGCCAAATGAAAAACAAAAATTTAAGTCACAATCAGAAAGTTTAGAAAAACGCTCTCTGAGAAACCAGGCAAAGGTAGATTCAATAAAAGTGCTTGCGAAAAATTCAGAAGCAGAATCAAATTCCAAACAAACGGAATCAGATTTGTATTTGCAATCGCTTGACAAAACTGTTTATGAAGAAATCACTTCTGCAACACGATATAAACCAAGCACTGAAACCACCGCGTCAAATACTACAACAGAAACTAAAACCGAATCAACTACTCAACCACTCAACACCTCAACAACTTCTACTGTAACTCCACGCGAATCAACTACGGTTGTTGCAACCTATCCGGCAAATACAGAAACTGTTCCTCCTACAACAACTGAAACTACTACGTCCTCCTCAACTACAGAAACGAAAACTGAATCATCTACCCAGCCAGAAACTACATCTTCTGCAACAACAAATAAAACTGAAACAACTACTCAGTCGGAAAATACTTCAACTACTGCTTCTTCGATTGTAAGTGAATCTATAAATCCTCCTGTCAATGCTTCAACAAGCAATGAAACAAAAATCGAACCTGTTAATCCACCAGTCAATACAGCAACAACTGCTTCATCAACTTTGCTAAAATATTATGACGCAATTTTTGACAGGTTAGACCTTGCAGGAAGTTCTTACTCTGCATCCAAACCAATTCCTGTTGACGCACCTATGCCCGAAGGATTAATTTTCAAAATTCAGATTGGCGCATTCAGAAATCCTATTGCACAAAATCTTTTCAAAGGAATAAAACCAATTACAGCAGAAACAACTCCGCAGGGTTTGAAGCGATACACTGCTGGATTATTCCAGAAATTCTCTACCGCTAATGACGCTAAGAAACAAGTAAATGGATTAGGCTACCGCGATGCGTTTGTCGTTGCTTTTTTCAACGGAAAAAGAATTTCCATGAACGATGCGCTTGCGAAAGCAAAAGAAAATGGAGAAACTATTGATAACGTGCTTGCCTCATCATCTGTTCCTGAATCAACCAATCAACCAATCAGCCAATCAACAAACATAGCCAGCACAACAGATGTAAAATCCGTAATCGGATTGTTTTACGCAATTCAAATCGGAGTTTTCTCAAAGCCCGTAACTTCTACACAACTTTATAATATTTCACCTTTGAATTCTGAAAAAACTGATAATGGACTCATTCGTTACACAACTGGAAGATTTGATGATGAAGCAAAAGCAAGCAGGTCGAAAAATAATATTGCAGGCAAAGGAATTTCAGATGCGTTTGTGGTTGCATATTACAACGGCAAAAGAATTAGTTTGTCTGTCGCAAAAAATATGATTGAGTCGCAGGGAAAAGACGTTCTCTCTAAAGACAAGCAAGAATATTCCATCATACCGTCTGATACCACCACTTCAGAATCATCCGCAAGTTCACTCACAACCTCTTCAAACAAAGGAATTATATTCAAGGTGCAGATTGGCGCATTTAAAGAATTGGTGCCTACTGCTATTGCAAACAAATTCCTCAGCATCGCAAAGCAGGGAATAAAAACCTATAAAGACGAAAACGGATTGACAATTTATTCTGTCGGTGAATTTCTTGAATACGAATCTGCCAACAATCTGAAAACAAAAATGATTAACGAGGGATTGTCAGGTGCATTTATCATTGCCTTCAAGGATGGAAAAAAGATTTCGGCAAGTGACGCGCTTGACCAGATAAAAAACAGGTAATAGTTGCAAAGAATTCCTTAACTTCGTAGCAAGAAATAAACGAAGCAATGAAACCCAAATTCCTTCCAGAATCAGAAAATAAAGAACTGCTCATTGAGCAGTGCGACCTTGTCATTTATAACGATGACGTACACACGTTTAATTTCGTGATTGAAACACTTGTTGACGTATGCAATCATGAATATCTTCAGGCGGTTCAAAGCACACACACTATTCACAATAATGGAAAATGCGGAGTGAAGCGCGGTTCGTTTGATGAACTGAAACCAAAATGCGAAGCGCTTCTTGAAAAGGGATTGAGTGCAACAATTGAATAACCAATCCCACCCTCAAGCAAACAATAGACATCTACGGTAGGGAAAAAGAATTTGTCACTTATAATTCATAACTTGAAATGACACTTACCTCCATCATCCTTCTAATTCTTCTCGGACTCTTTCTCCTGATACTCGAAATTTTATTCGTGCCCGGCATGGTGATCGGATTTATTTCTGTTATCCTGATGATTGTAGGAATTATTTTTTCGTTCAAAGATTACGGCACCACTACTGGCATCATTGTCCTTTCAGGAACAACCATCGTGTCAATTGTTGCTGTTTACTGGGCATTTAATTCCGGTATCTGGAAAAAACTTCAGGTGCAATCTTCCATGGATGGAAAAGCAAACGTGCTTGAAGAAGGAGCCATTAACGTGGGCGATACAGGAAAAACCATTTCACGACTTAATCCGATGGGAAAAGCGTTCATTAATAACCTCCAATTGGAAGTGCATTCACAGGACGATTTCATTGACCAGGATAAAGATATTACCGTAATAAAAATCCAGCAAAACAAAATATTCGTAAAACTGAAATAAGATTACTTCCATTTGTATATTCGCATCGCTTTAAACCTTAAACTTTAAACTCTTCAAAATGCAACCAGAAAATGTTCTCGTCTATGCCCTCCTCGGATTAGGAGCCCTCATCGCTTTATGGATTTTCTTTCGCATCCTTCCTGTTGGATTGTGGGTAACAGCGCAACTTTCAGGAGTAAGAATATCATTAATTCAACTCGCGCTGATGCGCTTCAGAAAAGTTCCTCCCGGAGTCATTACAAACGCACTCATCAACGGACACAAAGCAGGATTGGTACTTTCACGCGATGAACTGGAAGCGCACTTTATGGCGGGTGGTCATGTTCAATCAGTTGTCAACGCGCTTATATCTGCCGAAAAAGCAAATATCCCGCTTACTTTCAAGTTAGCAACTGCCATTGACCTTGCTGGTCGCGATGTGTTTGAAGCCGTGCAGGTTTCAGTTAATCCCCGCGTCTTGGATACTCCTCCCGTTTCTGCCGTTGCAAAAAATGGAATTCAACTTATCGTGAAAGCACGTGTTACTGTTCGTGCGAATATAAACCAACTCGTGGGAGGTGCAGGTGAAGAAACAATTCTCGCTCGTGTTGGAGAAGGAATTGTTACTACGATTGGTTCGGCAGAAGATCACCGAAGCGTTCTTGAAAACCCGGATAAAATTTCTAAGACCGTTCTTTCAAAAGGATTGGACGCGGGAACGGCTTTTGAAATTCTTTCCATTGATATTGCCGATATTGATGTATCAGAAAACATTGGCGCTAAACTGCAAATAGAACAGGCCGCTGCCGATCTGAAAGTTGCGCAGGCAAGAGCGGAAGAAAGGCGTGCAATGGCTGTCGCTACTGAGCAGGAAATGAAAGCGAGATCACAGGAAGCAAGGGCGAAAGTTATTGAAGCCGAAGCGCAAATACCTCTCGCTATATCTGAGGCATTTCGAGAAGGGCATCTTGGCGTGATGGATTATTACAAAATGCAGAACATACAGTCAGATACTCAGATGCGCGAATCCATCAGCAAACCTTCTACAAAAGATAAACCAAAAGAATAAGAATTTTATCTTTGCATTCGTCATTGCGAGGAACGAAGTGACGAAGCAATCTCAAAAAATTTCTGTGGGATTGCTTCGCTTCGCTCGCAATGACGAATAAAAACGGCCCCGTAGCTCAATTGGATAGAGCGTCAGACTACGAATCTGAAGGTTGAAGGTTCGACTCCTTCCGAGGTCACTAAATATTTTTTGCTACGAATTCCTCCGCCTCTTATCGCCCGATAATTATTTGGCTTCTTACAGGTTGCTTCCTTATTTATTTAATGGTGGTCATTGGAGGAATTACACGGCTAACAGGCTCAGGATTATCCATCACTCAATGGAAAGTAATCACAGGAACATTGCCTCCTCTTTCTGAAGAAGCGTGGCAGAAAGAATTTGAAGGATACAAAGGAACTCCGCAGTACAAACTAATCAATTCTGATTTTACTCTTTCTGATTTCAAAGGGATTTATTGGTGGGAATACATTCACCGTTTGCTTGGAAGAATTATTGGAATAGTTTTTCTTGTACCTTTTCTTTGGTTTTGGATAAAGAAAAAACTTCCGAAGGGTTTCATAAAAAAAGCATTTATACTTTTTGCGCTCGGTGGATTTCAGGGGTTTCTCGGTTGGTTTATGGTTAAGAGCGGACTCTCAGAAAATATTTATGTGAGTCATTACCGCTTAGCAATTCATTTAATAAGTGCGTTTGCAGTTTTTGGATTTACGTTTTGGTATGCGCTGGATTTCACCTCAGCCCCAGCCCCTCTCCCACAAAAGAGGGGAGTTAGAAAACTCCCTATCATTCTGTTCTCAGTTATTATTTTGCAAATAATTTATGGAGCATTTGTAGCAGGACTCAAAGCCGGTTACGGCTATCCCACCTGGCCAAAGATGGGAAATGAATGGTTTCCATCCGGCATCACCGCGCTTGAACCTCTTTGGAGAAACTTCTTTGAAGGACATGCAGGTGTGCAGTTCATTCATCGTTACCTTGCTTATGTAGTTGTAATAATTGTAGGAATATTATTTTACCGATCAAGAAAACTAAATCTATCACAAGAACAAAAGAAAATAATCAACGCGCTTGCAATAATTGTTCTGGCACAATTTACTTTGGGTGTAATTACATTGCTTTATGGAGTTCCGATCGTGATTGCAGTGTTGCACCAGACGGGAGCATTCTTTTTATTTGCAACAACTCTGCTTTTAATTCACCGTGCAAAATAAGTTCCCTTCCCTTCGGGAAGGGTTAGGGATGGGCTTTTACACATCGTAGTCAACCTTCACCACAGGCGTGAGTGGATGACTCTGGCAGGTGAGAATGTAACCTTCAGCAACTTCAGAATCCGTTAGCGCGAAGTTTTTGTTCATGTGAACTTTGCCTTCAAGAAGTTTTCCTCTGCAGGTAGCGCATACCGCTCCTTTGCATGCGAAGGGCGCGTCCACTCCGTGCTCAATGGCTGAATCAAGAATGCTTTTTCCTTCGGAAGACAATTTATACGAAGTTTCAATTCCGTATTGATGAATGGTGACTTTGGAAATAATTTTTTCGATGGGAGGCGAAGTGATTCCTCCTACAGGCTCTGAGGAAGTGGTGAAATACTCTATGTGAATTCGGTTTTTCTCAACGGATAAATCTTCTAGCACTTTTCTCACATTGTCCATCATCAGCCCGGGTCCGCAGATAAAATATTCGTTATCGAGATTTTGGTTTGCAAATTTTTGGACTAGCACCTTAACTTTTTCAATCGTCATCATTCCTTTGAAAAGTTCGTCAATTGGCTGCTGGGGTTTATCGAGGATATAATGAATTTTTAATCGGGAAGAATTTTTCTGAGCAAGTTCGTTCAGTTGACTTCTGAAAATGGTGGCTTCTTCATTAAGGTTTCCGTAAAATAATTGAAGTGTTGAATTCGGTTCGTCTTTCAAAACTGTTTTGATGATGGAACACATAGGAGTAATTCCGCTTCCGCCAGCAAACAAAACGTAATTCTTTTTGTGATACGAATTCATAGGCGAATGAAACCCGCCCATAGGTGTCATCACTTCGATTTCTAGTCCTGTTTTAAAATTATCATAAATGAAGTTGGAGCCCTTGCCGTCTTTCACGCGCTTGATTGCCACGCGCAATTCATTTTCATGCACTCCACTGCAAACAGAATAACTTCTGCGCACTTCTTCTCCTTTCACAAAAAGTTTCAGCGTGAGGTATTGTCCTTGGATGAATTTATATTCTTCTTTCAAAGAAACAGGCACATCAAATGCTACCGAAACGCAGTCAGCGGTTTCCTTTCTGACATCGGATACTTTTAGTTTGTAAAACTTTGCCATAAATGAGGGGCAAAAATAGAATTTATCATTGATTCGATAAGCAAAATCATGTTGCGGATTCCTTTGTATATTTACCTTCGTAAAAATAAATCACTATGGGTAATGTAGATTTAGAAGCCAACTTTGAAGCCAAACTGACGCGGAATGAAAACATTGAGCCCAAGGACTGGATGCCGGATATTTACCGCAAGCATTTGATTCGCCAGGTTTCTCAGCACGCGCATTCTGAAATTGTGGGTATGCTGCCTGAAGGAAACTGGATTACGCGTGCTCCGAGTTTGCGTGCGAAAATGGTTTTGACGGCAAAAGTTCAGGACGAAGCGGGGCATGGTTTGTATTTATACACCGCTGCTGAGTCGCTCAATATTTCGCGCGAAGAACTGCTCGACCAATTGCACACTGGCAAAGCAAAATATTCTTCCATCTTTAATTATCCTACTCTTTGCTGGGCGGATATTGGCGCCATCGGATGGCTCGTTGATGGTGCTGCAATTATGAATCAGGTTATGTTGCAACGCACTTCTTACGGTCCGTATGCGCGCGCAATGGTGCGCATTTGCAAGGAAGAAAGTTTTCATCAGCGCCAAGGGTATGAAATCATGTGCAAACTTTCTGCGGGGACAAAAGAACAAAAGGAAATGGCGCAGGATGCACTCAACCGTTTTTGGTGGCCTACGCTGATGATGTTTGGTCCGCCTGATGCAGAGTCTTCTAATTCTGAAAATGCACTTAAATGGAAAATAAAACGCGAGAGCAACGACCAATTACGTCAGCGTTTCGTAAATCAAACTGTTCCGCAGGGAGAATTGCTTGGATTTACTTTCCCTGATAAAAATTTAAAATGGAACGAAACGAAAAAGGGATATGATTTCTCTGAACCTGATTGGAAAGAATTTCAGAATGTGATTCACGGCAATGGTCCTTGTAACAAAGAAAGATTAGGAGCACGCGTGAAAGCACACGAAAACGGAAAATGGGTAAGAGAAGCAGCGATGGCGTATGCAGAGAAAAGAAAAGCAAAAGTTGCAGCATAATATTATGTCATGTTAAGCGCAGCGAAACATCTAATAGATACTTCGCTGGGCTCAGAATGACAAACAAAAAGAGAATATGGGAAATACAAAAGACAGTCAAGGAGCGCTCTGGGAAGTTTTCGTTCAGAAAAAACCTGGTCTTCCTTTTGTTCACTGCGGAAACCTTCATGCATTTGACAAAGAAATGGCTTTGCAGAATGCCCGCGATTTATACACTCGCAGAAACGAAGGAACTGCTTTGTGGGTAGTGCCTTCGGATGCAATCGTTTCAAGTTCTCCTGAAGACATAGGTCCTTTCTTTGAGCCAGCAAATGATAAAGTTTACCGTCATCCTACTTTTTACAAACTTCCTGAGGAGATTAAACACATGTAGCCGCAGATTACACTGATCCACACAGATGACTAAGAACGAAGCACTCTTTAACTATTTACTCCGATTGGGCGATACAAGTTTGATTCTCGCACAAAGAAATGCAGAGTGGTGCGGGCACGGTCCTTTTCTCGAAGAAGATCTGGCTCTTACAAATATTTCTTTGGATTTACTAGGTCAGGCAAATTCAATTCTGCTATACGCAGGGGCTGTGGAAGGAAAAGGAAGGAGCGAAGATGATTTGGCGTTTCATCGTACGGAAAGAGAATTTTACAATACGCTTTTATCTGAACAATCAAACGGAGATTATGCAAAAACAATTCTCCGTCAGTTTTTGTGTGATGCGTTTGATTATTGTTTCTACTCTGAACTGGTAAAAAGCAAAGACGAAACTCTTTCAGCCATCGCAGCCAAATCAATTAAAGAAATTACATATCACTTACGTCACACTTCTTCATGGGTAGAAAGATTAGGTGATGGCACTGAAGAAAGTCATTCAAGAATGCAAAACGCTTTAGACGAACTCTGGAGATTCACGGGAGAAATGTTCGAGATGAATGAAGTGGATTCTATTCTTATTAAAGAAGGAATCGCTGTTGATTTAAAATCCATTCAACCAAAATGGGAAAGCAAAGTGAAAGAAGTGTTGGAACGCGCCACTTTGAAAATCCCTGCCAATGCTTTCATGCAGAGAGGAAGCCGTGATGCAAAACATACTGAGCATTTAGGTTTTATTCTCGCTGAAATGCAGTCGCTTCCGCGCTCGCTTCCTGACGCAAAATGGTAAACAAGGAAAAAATACTTGCTTTCCTATCTGAAATTCCTGACCCTGAAATACCTGTAATTAACATTAAAGATCTAGGGGTTCTTCGTGATGTTGTTGTAAATGGAAACGAAGTGGAAGTTATTATTACTCCAACTTATTCAGGTTGTCCAGCCATGAAGCAAATCGAAGATGATATTGTTTCTGCTATGAAGAAGAACGGCATTGAAAACACGAAAGTGAAAATGGCATATCATCCAGCATGGACAACCGACTGGCTTTCGGATGAAGCAAAAGAGAAATTAAGAAAGTATGGAATCGCTCCACCAGAAAAATCTACTTCTGATAAGGGAGCATTGGCAGGAAAGAAGAAAACTTGTCCACACTGCAGTTCAGAGAATACGGAAATGGTTTCGCAGTTTGGTTCTACTGCCTGCAAAGCGCTTTACAAATGTCTTGATTGTAAAGAGCCGTTTGATTATTTCAAGTGTCACTGAAGAAAAAATATTCCTGATTTCCTCTGTCCTTCAGAAATGATTTCAAGAATATAAATTCCGGTTTCGAAATTTGAAATATCCATCTGGGATTTACCTTTTGATATTTTTTCTTCTTTAAGAATTCTTCCGTTCAGGTCAATGATTTTAATTGAAGCACTATTTTCTGAATCGTAAAACAGGCTTAAGGTTTTGTGTGAAACAAAAAAATTAAATTGAAAATCGTTTTCACTTTCTGAAACTCCGTTGGCAGAAGAATATTCGTGAACGCCAATATCTATTATTCCGAAGATATTTCTCGCCACATTATTCGCTGGATGAGAATATTCAAGAGAAGGCGTTAAGTTGTAGCCACTGCTTGCATTCCCTGCGTTTATTCCGCCATTGATTGCACCTGAACTTCCAGTTAAGTGATAGTCGTAGTTTGATGCATTCAAAAATCCCGCAGAAGAAATATTTGTAATTCTCCAATTATTGGATGTGTCAATTATACTTGCAGAACCACTCAGCAAAGTTCCGCTTCCCGCAAAAATATTATTGTATGCTTTAAAGATGCTTGTTCCGGCAGGAATAGAAACAAATGTTCCGTTGCTTTTATCATTCACCACTGTATTATTTACAAGGTAAAGTTCGTGAGGTGGGTTGTTTGTTAAACTTTCCTGTCCGTACCCAATAATTCCTGAGTTAGTGGAATTAGGTCCTTGTTCAATAATATTTCCAATGACTATTGCTGTTCCACCATCTGGCAAATCAATTTCGCGGCTGGCATTTCCTGTTCCTTCATTGCTGAAACGGTTGTAGAGAATAAGGTTAACATGCGCGCGGGATTTTAATTCGTGACCAATATTGCAGTGATGTGAATAGTTATATCGAAAGATAAGCGAGTCAACGTGATTGATATAAAGATTATGTGAATACCCATCGCCTGCTCCATTGTATCCAAACTCAGTAAATTCAATTAAAATTGTGCTAGGATTTAGAGTTCCCGCGAGAATTCCATCTTCGTTATTATGAAAATAGCAATATCGAACAGTTAAGTTTAATCCTTCCTGCCGAATGCCTGCTCCATTTAAAGAAGTGGATGTGCATTCAGAAAATTCTATCCATTCAACTCGTGTGTTATTTCCGCCAATTACCCAGATTGCCTTATCTCCCCAACTGAATCCGTTGGATTCAAGATGCGCGTAACCACCAACTCCTCGAAGCAAAAGATTATTTGCTGTCCAATGGGCAACGTCCGATGCGTACGTTCCCACATCAATACTCACAGTATCTCCGTTCTGCACAAGACCATCAACCTGGCTGGGCATTGTATAGGTTTGAGTGGGTCCAACAAGCCAGTTAGCAGAAAAAGAGTAGCAAGTAGCAAGAAACAAGTAGAGAGAAGGAAAAAATCTTTTCATGGTTTAAATTTTATCAAAGGTATTTCTACTAAAATACATTTCCAACCAAAACGATAACAGGAATAGAAAAATATTTGACGCCCGAATTCTATACTCTCACGCCAATTACCAATACATCATCTATCTGCTCGAGGTTTCCCTTCCAGTTTTCAAAAACTTCTGCAAGGATTTTTTTCTGCTCTTCCATTGGAAGATGGTGGTTGGCAAGTAGTTTTTCTTCCAACTGTTTGTATTTGAATTTTTTTCCTTTTGGTCCTCCAAACTGATCGGCATAACCATCGGTGAAAGTGTAAACCACATCGCCCTTCTGCAGATTAATTGTTTGAAGAGAAAATGATTTTGCATCATCGCCATATTTCCCCACAGGCATTTTATCAGGCTTATATTCCTCTAATTCTCCATTACGCACAATCCATAGCGGATTGTTTGCGGCCGACATATGCAGAAGCATATTATCAAAATCAAACGCGCAAAGCACACAGTCCATTCCGTCCTTGCTTTCTTCATCGCTTCCTTCAGGATTAAGAGAAGCAATGATGACATTTCGTATATCGTTCAGAATTTCGTTAGGCTGGGAAATATTTTTTTCAATAATGGCTTCATTCAGCGAAGAAACACCGAGCATACTCATGAATGCGCCCGGAACACCATGTCCTGTACAATCAGCGGCACATAGATATAACAATTCATTTTTGCTTGTGGCAGATTTATGCGCAAGCGCATAATAAAAATCACCGCTCACAATATCCTTTGGCTTGTAGAGGATGAAGAAGTTTTGTGTTTCCATGATATTAAATTTAGTATGAATGTATTATTTTTTCATCAATCGCTTAAAACATTTATCGATATATTTTTCGGTCGGCAAAAGAGCAGTTTGAATCCGCTTTGCATAATGAATTGAATCAAGAATTTCTTTTTGCTTTTCTTCTACGATTTTCTTTTGCTCTTCAATAACTCTCTTTTGCTTTTGCGTGATGCGCAGCGCACGGAAAATAAATAATGCAAATACAACCACTAACAACAAACAACTGACAACTGACCAAATCACAATCTTTTGCTTTTTGCTTTCTGCATCTGCCACTGCCTGTTTTTTTTCTGCTTCTGCTTTTGCCGCTGCCTCCTTTTTCTCAAACTCGTAGTTCATTTCTTTGCGAACAATTTCTTTATTTTTCTCCTCGCTGAACAAAGTATCTTTCAACACCATTGATTTTTTGTAATGCTCCAGCGCAAGTTGATAGCGGTTGGTTTTAGCGTAGAGGTTACTCAATAATTCCTCATTTTGCCTTTCATAATCTTGCGCTTCTATTTCTTTATTAATCATCAATGCATCTGATAAATACTTTTCCGCTTCCGGATATTTTTTTATTGACATATATAAGTTGCCGATGTTGCCGAAGTGTATTGCTATTCCGTTTTTATCACCGAGTTCCTCTGCCATTTTTAATGCCTTGAAATAATAGTCAAGCGCTTTAGGATAATCCTTTTGTTCCATATAAACAATCCCAATGTTGCCGAGTCCTACTTCAATTCCATTTTTATCTCCGAGTTCTTCAGACAATTTCAATACTTTGAAATAATAATCAAGTGCTTTTGCATAATCGCCATGGTCCATATAGACAACTCCTATGTTGCCAAGGATAGCAATAATCCTGTTTTCATCTCCCAGTTTTTCTGCTATCTCCAATGCCTTGGAATAATAATCAAGCGCTTTGGAGTAATCCTGTTGCTCATGATAGACACTTCCGATGTTGCCTAAATTTACTACTGTGTAATTTTCATTTCCAATCTCTTCGGAAATCTTCAATGCTTTGAAAAAATAATCCAATGCTTTGGGATAATCACCTTGCTCCAAACAGACGACTCCTATGTTGCTGAGGCGTTTTGCAATTCCGCGCTTGTCATTTAATTCTTGATCTATCTTTAATGCCTTCAAATAATTACCTAATGCTTCGGCATAATTACCTTGCTCATCATATACAATTCCGAGGTTATTGTAATAACTAGCAGTGGCTTTACGTTTCCATTGAACAGGCAGATTCTTCGCTTTGCTGAGAATGGCAAATGCGTTGTTGGCATAACACAATGCGCTGTCGTAAATACCAAGGTTTCTATATTCAATATATAATTTATTTAAGTGATTTATTTTATTAGTGTCGGTCTTATCTTTTTTGAGGAGAGAAAGTAAAGAGTCGATTTGTGGATTTGTGGATTGGGAAAAGCAAAAGGCAGAGGACAGTAGGCAAAAGACAACTATGTAAAACAGTTTTCTCATCTAATTGTTCGGCATTCGTGCTTTGAGGCGGTTAAATGATTTCTCAATATACTTCTCCGTAGGCAGCAGCGCGGTTTGAATCCGCTTGGCATAATGAATCGAATCCAAAATCTCTTTCTGCTTTTCTTCCACCAGTTTCTTTTGCGCTTCAATAACTCTTTTTTGCTTTTGCGTGATGCGAAGCGCTCGGAAAATAAACCCCGCAAACACAACCACTAACAACAATCCACTGACCACTGACCATATAACAATTTGTTGTCTTCTGGCTTCTGCCTTCTGAGCGGCATCTTTTTTTTCCTGCTCGGCTTTTGCCGATGCCTCCTTTTTCTCAAACTCGTAGTTCATCTCTTTGCGTATGAGTTGCTTTTTATTTTCCTGACTGAAAATGGTATCCTTTAACGCCATTGCTTTTTTGTAATGCTCTAGCGCAAGTTGGTGGCGGTTGGTGTTTTCATAAAGCTTGGAGAGCGCTTCTTCATCCTGCCTTTCATAATTCTGCTCTCCAATGGCGCTATCAATAACAATGGCTTTTTGCAGATATTCTTCCGCCTCTTTGAACCTGCCGGTTTTAGTATAAAGCGAGCCAATGCTACTAAGGTTGATGGCGATGCTGCTTTTATCTCCCAATTCTTCAGATATTTTCAGTGCTCTAAAACAATAATCCAATGCCTTGGTGTAGTTATTTCGCTCAGCATAGAAAATTCCGATGTTGCCAATATCGGCCACAATTCCATTTTTATCACCGAGTTCCTCATCAATTTTTAATGCCCTGAAATAATAGTCCAATGCTTTATCATAATTCACACCTTCGTCCGCATAATTGCATTGTTTGCGTGACAGGATACCTTGCTCATCATAGACAATTCCAATATTGCCGAGGACGTTTGCTTGCAATCGTTTATCTCCGAGTTCTTCTCCTATTTTCAATGCCCTGAAATAATAGTCAAGGGCTTTGGGGTGGTCGACTTGATCCCAATAGATAAGTCCGATGTTGCTAAGGTTATTTGCTTGCAATTGTTTATCTCCGAGATCTTCTGCCATTTTCAATGCTCTGAAATCATAGTCAAGGGCTTTGGAATAATCGGATTGATTGTAGTAGACATTTCCGATGTTGCCGAGGGTGATGGCAATGCCATTGCGGTCGCTAATTTCTTCTCTTGCCTTTAATGCTTTCAGCCAGCAGTCAAGTGTGTTGCGGTAATCGCCTTGTGTGTAATAATAATGACCAATGGAGTGAAAAGAATTACCAACACCTTTTTTCCAGTCAATCTGCTTTGCAAGTTTGAATGCCTTTTGTGCGTAATCCAATGCTTGCAGCGGTTCTGAATAAATGTAATCGTCAAAGAGTGCTTTTAGATGGTTTACCTTGTTGGTGTCCTCTTTGTCGGTTTTGAGGAGGGAGAGCAACGAGTCGATTTGCGGATTGGTAGATTGGGAAAAGCAAGAGGCAAAAACAAAATAATGAATAATGAACAAGGAATATCGAATGATGAATTTTAACTTCTGCGGTTCATTATTCCTTGTTCGATATTCGATATTCTGTATTTTATCTTTCATTTTTTAGTTGGGCATTTTTGCTTTGAGCCGAGCAAAAAGGTCTTTTTTATACACAAAATAAGATTTATAAAACCAAGCAGGTAGTATTTTAAACGGGAAAATCGGTAAACCGAAATAGAAAAGGGGTAATCTGAAATAGAAAGACGGTAAACTGAAACGAAAAACATGTTGAATGAAATGAAAAACCAGTAAACTGAAATAGAAAACCGGTAAATTGAAATAGAAATGGAGTAATCTGAAATGAAAAGGGAATAAACAATAGTCTGAAGGCGGTTGATCTTTTCGGGTTTTCGTCATGTATTTTTGATTTCCTACCTTCAATAACTTAACAATTCCTCTATCACCTTTGCAACCTTGTCAGCATTAGGAAGCATGGCTGCTTCAAGAGTAGAGTTGAGCGGAATGGCTGGAAGATTCTCTGAACCAATCACGCGCACGGGCGCATCTAAATATTCAAAACAGTTTTGAGAAATATTTCCGGCAAGCGCCTGCGCAAATGAATTCGGAACGGGTTCTTCCGTAACCACCAAACAACGCGAATGTTTTTTTACGGAATCGAAAACGGTTTTTTCATCGAGGGGAACGAGTGTGCGTAAATCTATAATCTCAACAGTCACCCCGCCCCTAAAGGGAGAAGTAGCCATTTTCTCCTGCAAAATCTTCACAGCATTTTTTGCCCAATAGACGCCCATTCCGTAAGTAACAACAGTTAATGACGGAGAACCATCAGCACCCTTTAGGGCGGGGGGTAAAATTCTCGCCTTCCCGAAAGGAATAATATAATCCTCATCCGGCTCAACGGTTTTTGCATCTTCCGTTCCTTTTATTTTGCTCCAGTAAAGTCCTTTGTGTTCGAGAATCACGCAAGGGTTTGGATCGTAGTAAGCAGATTTAATAAGTCCTTTCAAATCAGCGCCTGTAGATGGATACGCAACTTTTATTCCGCGGATGTTTGTGACAACACTTTCCACAGAAGAAGAATGATACGGGCCACCGCTTCCATAAGCGCCAATCGGCACACGCAGTATCATGCTCACCGGATATTTTCCGTTGGTGAGATAGCACGAGCGGGCGACTTCGGTGAACAATTGATTTAATCCGGGCCAGATATAATCCGCAAACTGAACTTCCACGATTGGTTTTAATCCGACAGCGCTCATTCCAACAGTTGAACCAACGATGAATGCTTCCTGAATCGGAGTATTGAAAACCCGTTCATCACCAAATTTTTCTGCCAGCGTTGCCGCTTCGCGGAAAACTCCACCCAATCTTTTTCCTACATCCTGCCCGTAGAGCAAACACTCTTTGTGCTTCTCCATCAACTCACGAATCGCGAAGAGCGCGCAGTCAACCATCACTACTTTTTCCCGACCCCCTCCAACTCCCCCAAAGGGGGAGAGTTGCACGCCTTTCTCCTTCCCCTTTGGGGAAGGTTGGGATGGGGTTGGTTCGCGCTCTCCTTTTTCTTCTGTGACGGGGGTTGGAGCAAAATCGTAATTAAATAAATCTTCGGGGCGCGGGTCTTCTGCTTTTTTTGCTTTCTCAAAATCTTCCTCAACCTTAACTTTTGCTTTTTCCTCAACCTTATTCAATTCGTCTTTATCAAATCCTTCTATGATTAATTTATTTCTGAATTTCGGAAAGGGGTCGCGGAGTTTTTGTTCTTCCAAATCTTCCCTGTACCATTCCTTGCGAACACCAGATGTATGATGATTCAGCAGCGGGACTTTCGCGTGAATAAGAAATGGTCTTCGTTCTTTGCGGATGATTTCAATTACCTCTTTGACGGTTTCATAGGATTTGAAAAAATCTGTGCCGTCAATACTTCTTGTTTCCAATCCATGAAATCCTTTTGCAAACTCAGTCGCGTCCTGCGCGCGGACTTCTTTTGAGTGCGCTGAAATATCCCATTCGTTATCCTGCACAAAATAAAGTATCGGAAGTTTTTTCAGTACTGCCATCTGAAATGCTTCGCTCACTTCGCCTTCAGTTACCGAACCATCCCCGAGCGAACAAACCACAACTCCTTTTTGATTATCAGAAATTCCAATCGCTTCTTTGTATTGCAAGCCCATCGCAATTCCTGTTGTCGGAATCGCCTGCATGCCTGTCGCAGAAGATTGATGAGGAATCTTCGGCATATCATCACGCTTCAGAGAAGGATGAGAATAATACGTTCGTCCACCTGAAAAAGGGTCATCGCGTTTCGCCATTAATTGCAGCATCAATTCGTACGGCTGCATTCCGATTCCAAGAAGAATGGAATCATCGCGGTAATATGCCGAAAGCCAGTCTTGCGGTTTAAGTTGTAATCCTAATGCAAGTTGCACAGCTTCGTGTCCGCGTGAAGTGGCGTGAACATATTTGGAAGTGAACTGCGCGTTCTTCTCATAAATCTCCGTCATTGCCTTTGCGGTGCACATCAATTCAAACGCACGAAGAAGAATTTCTTCAGGGATGTCGGAGGATATTTTTATTGACTCAGTTTCTGCCATAGTTGTACGGATAGCGAGTGAAAAACGAATTTACGAATTACATCCATGCCTTCATTCGCAAATTCACAAAGATTCGTTATCTGTACCATATAATATTTTTTACTTTTGTCGACTTAAAAACACTAAATCTCATATATGAAATTCATCAAGCTATTTGCATCCATTCTTGTCATGGCATCATTAACTTCCTGCGGAAACAACGGAGAAAACAAAAACGAAGGAGACAAGAAAGATTCTCTTGCTACCGCTGCTGATACTTTCAAATATGAAACTGAGCAGTTTTCTGATATTCGTGTGCTGCGCTATCAGGTTACAGGATTTGAGCAGCTAACACCAAAGCAAAAAGAACTTGTTTATTACCTCTATGAAGCCGCTCTTGCGGGAAAAGATATTATCTGGGATCAGAACTGCAAATACAATCTCACAGTTAGAAAAACGTTGGAAGCGGTTGTTTCATCCTACAAAGGAGATAAAAATACAGATGACTGGAATAAATTTATGACGTATGCAAAGCGGATGTGGTTCTCAAATGGAATTCATCACCACTACTCTAACATCAAATTGATTCCCGAATGCTCAGCGGACTATTTTGCTGAACTCGTGAAAAATTCTGATGCTGCTTCACTTCCTGTAAACAAAGACGAAAATGCTGATGCTTTCCTAAAACGCATCACTCCAATTATTTTTGATCCGAAAATCGCTGCTAAGAAAGTAAATCTTGATCCGAAGATGGATTTGCTTACTTCTTCGGCAACAAATTTTTATGAAGGTGTTTCGGAAAAAGAAGCCACGGCATTCTACAATTCTATGAACAAGCCCGATGATAAAACTCCTGTTTCCTATGGATTAAATTCTAAACTCGTAAAGGAAAACGGAAAACTCATTGAGAAAATCTGGAAAGTTGGCGGAATGTATTCTGCTTCTATAGAAAAAATTATTTACTGGCTGGAAAAAGCAAGCACAGTAGCAGAAAATGAGGCGCAGAAAAAAGCCATTGACCTTCTGGCACAATATTACAAGACAGGAGACTTGAAAACTTTTGACGATTACTGCATCGCATGGGTGGAAGATACTGCATCTGCTATTGATGTTGTGAATGGGTACATCGAAGTTTATGGAGATCCACTTGGAAGAAAGGGCTCCTATGAATCGGTGGTTTCAATAAAAGATTTTGAAGCGAGTAAGCGCATCGCAGCGATTGGTGCGCAGGCGCAATGGTTTGAAGATAATTCAACCCTCATGCCTGATCACAAAAAGAAAAGCGTGAAAGGAATTTCCGCAAAGGTGATTACTTCAGTGATTGAAACCGGTGATGCCGCGCCAACAACTCCCATCGGCATCAATCTTCCGAATGCAAACTGGATTCGTCAGGATCACGGTTCAAAAAGTGTGAGTTTGGGAAATATTGTTTATGCGTATGAGAAAGCAAAATCTCCATCTCTCATTAACGAATTTTATATTAAGGAAGACATGAACAAGCGTGTGAAAGAGTATGGCGCACTCGCAGGTGCTTTGCATACGGATATGCACGAAGTGATTGGTCACGCCTCAGGACAAATAAATCCTGGCATTGGTCAGCCGCATGAAACATTGAAGAACTATGCTAATGCGCTCGAAGAAGGAAGAGCGGATTTAGTCGCTCTTTATTATATCCTGGACAAAAAATTAATTGACATTGGCGTGATGCCTTCACTTGAAGTTGGAAAAGCAGAATACGATAATTACATTACTAACGGATTGATGGTTCAACTGGCGCGCCTGAAACCCGGAGAACAAGTTGAAGAAGCGCACATGCGCAACCGCCAGATGAACGCTGGATGGGCTTATGAGAAAGGGAAAAAAGATAACGTGATTGAACGCAAGAAAACGGATGACGGAAGAACTTATTTCGTAATCAACGATTATGAAAAACTCCGTGTATTGTTCGGTGAACTGCTCCGAGAAATTCAGCGCGTGAAATCAGAAGGCGATTATGAAGCAGGAAAAAACCTTATAGAAAATTACGGGGTGAAAGTTGACCAAGCATTGCATAAAGAAGTTTTGGAACGATATACTAAAGTGGGTGTTGCTCCTTACGCAGGATTCATCCAGCCGAAATTAGTTCCTGTGATGAATGGAGATAAAATCACGGATGTGAAAGTGGAATATCCTTTTGACTTTGTTCAGCAGATGCTGGAGTTTGGAAAGAAATATGCTTTACTTCCTGTGGTTAATTAGGTAATTGGGTGGTTGGGGTAATGGGTAATTAGGGCGGTTGGCGAATTACCCATTTACCTTAATTTCCTATTTACCTTTCTTGAATTTTTCTATATAATTTTTCGTAAAGTCAGAGAGCACAAGTCGTCCGCTCATTTCTGCGCGCTCAATGAGGAGTGTGTCCCAGTTTTCGGTTCCTTCCCACATTACTTTTTTCAACTGAGCCATTGCTTCAGGACTGCTTTGTGAAAGTTTTTCGGCAAGCGACTGAACTGCTTTGTCAAGTTCTTCTACAGTTGGAAAAATATCAGCATACAAACCTTTTTCTCTTGCCCAATCTGCACCTTTCCATTCTGTAGGATTTATGGTGAGTGAAGTGAAAGCAGAAGTCCCAACTTTTCTTTCCACAGCAGGACCCACTACAAAAGGACCGATTCCCAAGGCAAGTTCGCTCAAACGAACAGAAGCGTCTTTCACTGCCAATGTATAATCCGCAGCGGAAGCAAGACCAACTCCACCGCCCACCGCTTTTCCGTGTACACGTGCAATTACAAACTTTGGCGCTTTTCTAATAGCATTAATCACAAAAGAAAATCCCGAGAAGAATTTTTTGCCTTCTTCAAAGTTTTTAATTGCGATGAGTTCATCAAACGAAGCCCCTCCGCAGAATGCTTTGTCGCCTTCGCTTTTGAGCACAATAACTTTCGCTTCAGGATTATTTCCTGTCGAAGTAATTTCATCCGCAAGTTTTCTGAGAATTGCTCCTGGCAGAGAATTGCTTTGAGGATGAAAAAAAGTTATGGTGGCAATGCCGTTTTTGATGGTTGATGACACTATTCCTTCCATGAGATAAAATTAGAAATTATACTTTAACCCCAATTACCAACACATCATCAATCTGCTCTAAGGTTCCTTTCCATTCGTTAAACGTTTTCAAAAGAATTTCTTCCTGCCAGATCATTGGCTCCTGATGAATTGAAAGAAGAATTTCCAGTAGTTGCCTATATTTAAATTTTTTTCCTTTGGGTCCTCCAAACTGGTCGGCATAACCGTCTGAGAAAAGATAAAATGTATCTCCTTTCTGTAATTCAATTTTATGATTGGTAAACGGCAAACCTTGTCCGCGGAAAAAACCTATGGTGCGTTTATCCGGTTTATATTCTATGCACTTATTGTTTCTAAAAAGCCATAATGGGTTATTTGCTCCAGCAAACTCAACAATATTATTGTTATCATCAAATGAAATCAATGCCATATCCATACCATCATTTGCTTCTCCTTCAGATCCCGTTTGCTTGAGCGATTTAATTACGCGATGACGCAATTCACTAAGGATAATATCTGGCTGAGTAATTTCCTTCTCGTTCACTATTTCATTCAGAAAGGTAATTCCTATCATGCTCATGAGCGAGCCGGGCACACCGTGGCCAGTACAATCCACAGCAGCGATTAACCTTCTATCATTTTTTTCTGTGAACCAGTAAAAATCTCCGCTCACCAAATCTCTCGGCTGGAATAAAACAAATGCATCAGGAAAAATTTTGTGCTTGATTTCTTTTGCAGGAAGCATTGCTTCCTGAATTCGTTTTGAATAATTAATTGAGTCCGTTATGTCTTTATTTTTTTCTTCAACAATTTTTTTCTGAATTTCAATTTCATGCTTCTGCTGTGAGATTTCTTTGTTTGCTTTTTGCTTCTGCCTAAGATTGATGAAAATAAAAATGGCCACTACAAATACAATAACTAATCCTCCGGAAAGCATCAGCATTCTTGTGAATGATTTGCTTATCTCAAGGTCTTTAGTAATTATTTCTGCTTTCTGCTTCTCAATCTCTTTTTCTTTCTTCTCAGTTTCAAATTGCGACTGAAGTTTCTGAAGGTTTTTATTTTTTTCAGCGTTGTTTAAACTATCGTACCAGAAGAAAAAGTCCTCATGCGAATTTAATGCCTTTTGATAATCTCCTTTCTTTTTATAAAACTGGTAAGCGGTTTTATAGTTATCGCGTACAGATGCCAGAATATTATTCTTCTCCGAGAACTCAATTGACTTTTTCAGGTACTCCATTCCCTTTGCTTCTTTTCCCAATTCAAAATAAAGAGAGCCGAGTGCGCTAAGATTTTGCGTGATGGCATACTGGTCATTTATCTTTTCTGATATTTCATAACTCTTCAGGAATTGTAATTCTGCCTTATCAAATTTTTTCAAATTAAAATTTAGAGTGCCCATGTTAAAATTTGTCATAGCGATTCCGTAGTCATCTGAAACTTTCTGCCATACATCCATCGCTTTTTCAAAATAGTAAGATGCCGAGTCGTTATTCCCGAGCAACATGTGTGCCTGCCCGATATTGTTCAAACAATTGCCCAATCCCCATCCCGCTCCGGATTTTTGATGATACTCTTTTGAAAGTTGAAAATATTTAAGTCCTTCTTCAAATTGTCCTTGCTCACAATACATCACACCAAGATTGATAGCAGAACCTGCCGCTTCGCCTTCTTCCAAATGCTCATCCGCAGCTTTGTATGCTCTTAAAAAATAATTCAGCGCTTGTGTGATATTACCCTGTTCCTGGTAAGCGCTGCCTACACTATTGTACGACATCCATAGTCGATCATATTTTTTTTCTGCAGAAGAAATCTTGATGGCTTTTTGAAGGTATGTTACAGCATCTGGATAATTACCATCGCGCATCAATGCCTCTCCCTTGTTATGGTAAAATGGCGCTTTGTAATCGGAGGGCTCTCCAAACTGTAAAAATAATTTTTCGAATTGAATAAAATATTCCTTGCACTTGTTTGGGTCGGTTCTGCGATAATTTTGTATCAACTTGTCGAGAACTTCCAATTTTTTTTCACCTGATACAGCAGGAAGAAGTTTTTCCAAACTGTCAACATTTACTTTTGCAAAAGAAAAAATAAAAATAAAAAAAATCAGGAAGAAAGGAATAGTTTTTTGAAGAAGACATGGCTGATGCATGAGTTTTCTAATTTTGATTTTTCTTTTTCACCATTGTAAGAATAGTAGCAATCGCAACCGTATCGCCTGTCGCTCCCTCCAATCCATATTTATCACGAACCTCCTGCGGAGAAGCATCATACACATCTACTACCCATTTCACGATTCCAGTTTTTACCTCTTCTCCGTTTGACGCTTTAAGCGGTTTGTCGTTCGCAAGTTTTTCTTTACAGGTGAAGCGAACCCCGATAGTCATTCCAGGATAGATTGGTTTCGTAAATCTACATTCATCTATTCCATAATTCAAAAGGACAGGACCTTTGGGCGGGTCAACGAAGAGACCGGCAGCACGCGATAAAATAAAATATCCGTGCGCGACTGTGCGCTTGAAAACAGTTCCTTGCAATGAATCAGGTTCAAGGTGCGCGTAAAATTTATCTCCGCTGAGTTCTGCGAAGTTGATGATGTCATCTTCTGCTACAGTGTGGGTTTTTGTAATGATGGTCTCTCCCACCTGAAGTTCTTCAAAATATTTTCTGAACGGATGTACATCGGTGTGAATATATTTTCCACCAATCTGATATTGGTTTGTAATATTTGTAATCGTTGTTGGCGAACCCTGAATGGCGGTGCGCTGTAAATAATGAAACACTCCGCGCTTCCCGCCCATTTCTTCGCCCCCGCCTGCTCTACCCGGACCACCGTGCACCAACATCGGCAAAGGAGAACCGTGACCGGTGCTTTCTTTCGCACATTCTGAATTAAGAATTAAAATTCTTCCGTGCATACTTGCTGAACCGAGCACATATTGCTTTGCAATTTTATCATCGGCAGTTATAATCGAACTTACGAGAGAACCTTTTCCCATTTTTGCCAACTGAATTGCTTCTTCAATATTTTTGTAAGGCATAATGGTTGAAACCGGGCCGAAGGCTTCCACATTATGACAATCCGTACTCTTAAAAGGATTTTCGTTTAAGAAAATAATTGGAGGCATGAACGCACCCTTGTTTTTGTCAGCGCCTTTCACTTCAAACTTTTCAAAATCACCTATAACTATTTTCTGTGATTTGGAAAGTTGCTCCACTTTTTCTTTCACTTCTTTCAACTGCGCCATTCCAGCAAGCGAACCCATTCGAACTCCTTCCACATTCGGGTCGCCAATTATGTTTGGCGCTAATCTTTTGCCGAGCGCAACACGAACTTCTTCCACTCTGTTTTCAGGAACAATAATTCTGCGGATGGCGGTACATTTCTGTCCTGCCTTGGTAGTTATTTCACGAACAACTTCTTTAATGAAAATATCGAACTCAGGTTTGTCGGGCGTAACATCAGAGGCAAGCACACAGCAATTCAGCGAGTCGGCTTCCATATTGAAGTGTACTGATTCTTCTATCAAACGCCTGTGCGACTTCAACATTTTTCCGGTGGATGCGCTTCCAGTAAATGTTACCACATCCTGATTCATCACGCTGTCTAAAATTCCGTTTGCGCTTCCGCAAATCAATTGCAAAGCGCCTTCAGGAAGAATTTTTGACGCGATGATTTCTTTCACTACGGCTTCCGTAAGGAAAGAAGTTACAGTTGCAGGTTTCACAATTGCAGGAACTCCAGCGAACCAATTCACCGCAACTTTCTCCAGCATTCCCCATACAGGAAAATTAAATGCGTTGATGTGAATGGCAACTCCTTCTTTCGGGACACAGATGTGATGACCAATAAAAGTATTCTGTTTTGAAAGTTTTGCAACATCTCCCTCTACACAAAAAGTTTCATTTGGAAATTGCCTGCGCAAGCTTGAGTAAGCGAATAAATTTCCGATTCCGCCTTCAATATCTACCCACGAATCTATTTTTGTTGCGCCCGTTGCCCAGGAAATTTTATAGAACAAATCTTTTTTCTCCATCAAATGCATGGCGAGCGCTTTCATCATTAATCCGCGCTCATGAAAAGTCATTTTACGAAGTTTCGGTCCGCCAACGGTGCGTGCATAATCACATATCTTTTCAAAATCCAATCCTTTGCTTGACGCAGAAGCAATTTCATCTCCTGTAATTGCATTGTATAAAATTTGCCCATCGCCATCTCCTGAAATAAATTTTCCGAGAGCATAGTTTTCAAGTTTGCGTAATGATGTTTTTGCAGTTGCACTCATAACAGAAATTTTAAGAAGCCAAAGGTAAGAAATCAAGCAGAAGATTATACTTCCAATCCGAACTGACGCGCGTGATGTGTAGCATGCTTGTGAAGCAATTGCACTTGCTCTTCAAAGTTGAGATTTCCAAAGAAGGGATTGATTGTTCTCAATCCTTGATTCTCTGAATACACTTTAAAGAAATAATCTATCTCTGATTGCAATTCCGCTATAGCGTCAGCCATATTCTTGTTTTTGCAAACAGGCGGTTCATCGGGAAGCAATTGATTTGGAGTGTTCTCACGAAAAGGCTTTTCAGTCATTATGAAGTTATATCCCTTCTGAGTTATTTCAGGATTGTAAAGCGGCTTCTCAATATGCCTTCCGCTTCCTAAACGGAACGAATAACTCATGTGCTCTACCATCTGCTGGGCATTCATCTTGCCCCATTTCCCTTTTTGTTCAGAGGGAAGCGAAGAAAGAAGTTTTGTGAATTCTTCTTTCAGAATTTTTTTCTTGTCCATGATTAATACTTCAGCAGTTTAATAACGGAGGTTCCTTTTTCTGTTTCTGCTTTGAGAAAATAAATTCCTTGCCCCAACCCTGAAGGAAGTTTGACTTTTGAAGAATTAGAAATATTATAAAAAATTTCTCCCATTATATTATACACTGATAACTGAACTGGAAACTGGAGACCGTAAACCGTAAACTCTCCCGTTGTTGGATTCGGATAAACCGATAACTGTTCATTGTTGGCCGATGGCTCATTCACCGAATTCGTTCCGCATTTCAAACTATGCTTTCGAAAGAAAGTCCAGATTTCTCCGCTTGCTTTAATGTCCTGATTTGTATTTCCAAAAGAAGGAATCGGAACGCCTCCGGGCCAGGTATGTCCACCATTGGTGATTTTGAAAAAGACAACTTCGGAAGAATCATTTCCCAATCCATAATAGTATTTAGTTGCAGTGCAACCGTCACCAGGATTTATGTCAGGAATATTTGTAACGACCGGAGTTGCAGGACATCCATCTTTCGCTCTCCACCATTGTATGCACGAGTCAGCGGAAATATATCCGAGAGCGCCATTGTAATTTACAGTCGGATCAGTGGTGCCATGAAAATCCATAACAGGAACAGCGCAGTTATTCTGACAGAGAAATAATCGAACACTGTCACCCATCAAACCGGTTACAGAAGCGATTGCAGCAATCTTATTATTCAACTCACAGGCAAGACGATAACTCATAAATCCTCCGTTAGACATTCCACAGGCGAAAACTTTATTCGCATTAACTGAGAATTTATTTTTTAGAGTATCAATCAGTGCAGAAATAAATCCAACATCATCTATAGTAGGGTTTACTCCATATCCAGCATTCCATGCATTACTCACACCATCAGGATAAACTACAATGAATTTTGCAGTATCGGCAACTACATTCATTTGTGAATAGGATTGTTGCTGGGAGGCAGTGCTCGTATAGCCATGCATGTTTATCACAAGCGGATATTGATTGCTGGAAATATAACCTGTGGGGAGGTGAACAATGTAAGAACGCACAATACTATTGTGAGTGAAACTATAAGTCTGAGAAAAAAGCGTGAAAGAAAAAAGAAAAAGAATTGCAGTAAAAATATTTTTCATGATTTAGTTTTTTTCCAGGTTTTATATTTTCCGGTTTGGCGTGATGTGTTTTGAGATTTTCTTAATGGCTTCACCTCTTTCAGTGTCTGAATTGAATCTTTAGTAAGTTGAGTATAGATATTTGTGCCTTGCGTTTTCCACTCAAGCATTTTATCAGATACATCCTTCACCACTTTTGCAGGATTTCCCATTACCACTTTGCGTTCAGGAATAACAGTTCCTTCAGTTATCAAAGACAAAGCACCCACAATGCTGTTATCACCAATCTTCACATGATCCATGATCACTGAATTCATTCCGACTAAAACATTTTTTCCTATCTCAGCACCGTGTATAATGGCTCCGTGCCCAATGTGCGCTCCTTTTTTAAGATGAACTTTCATTCCTGGAAACATATGAATGATACAATTCTCCTGCACGTTGCAACCATCTTCAATAATTATCTCACCAATGTCACCGCGGATGGCAGCACCGCTTCCGACAAAAACATTTTTACCGATTGTTACATTGCCAGTTACAGAAGCAAGAGGATGAATGAAACTCGATTTGTGAATGACCGGAATATATTTTTTGAATTTGAAAATCATACTTTCTCTATCACTACAGCAAAACCTTGCCCTACTCCAATGCACATTGTAACAAGTGCATACTTTTTATTCTGTTCGTGCAATTCAATGGCCGCTGAATTTAGAATTCTTGCTCCGCTCATTCCAAGAGGATGTCCTAATGCGATTGCTCCACCATTCGGATTTATTCTCGGGTCGTTGTCTGCCAATCCCCACGAGCGTGTGCAGGCAAGTGATTGAGCGGAGAATGCTTCATTGAGTTCGATGATATCAATATCCTTCCATGTCAACCCTGCTTTTTTCAGAGCGCGGTTGCTTGCTTCAACAGGACCGATTCCCATAATGCGAGGCTCGACACCAATAACTCCTGATGAAACAATTCTTGCTTTTGGTTTGAGATTATATTTTTTGATTGCATCTTCCGAAGCGAATAGAATTGCACAAGCGCCATCATTTAGTCCTGAAGAATTGCCTGCAGTCACTGTTCCGTCTTTTCTGAAAGCAGGCTTGATCTTGGAAAGAATTTCAATACTCGTATCCGGCTTGATGAACTCATCATTCTCAAACAATTTTACTTCACCTTTCTTCTGTGGAATTTCAACTCCCACAATTTCCTTTTTGAATCTTCCTTTCTTTTGTGCGGATGTTGCTTTCTGATGAGACCACAACGCAAACTTATCCTGGTCTTCGCGGGAAATCTTATCGCGCTCGCGCAAATTCTCTGCGGTCTCTCCCATTCCGTCTACTCCATACATTTCTTTCATCTTCGGATTGACGAACCTCCATCCGAAACTTGAATCGAACATCTGGGCGTCTCTTCCAAAAGGAACAGAAGTTTTTGAAATCACCCAGGGACCGCGCGTCATATTCTCAACTCCACCGGTAATTACTAAATCCATATCGCCAACCATAATTGCTCTTGCACCTGCAATACTTGCCGATAATCCTGAAGCGCATAAACGATTTACAGTTTCTCCCGAAACAGAATAAGGTAAACCTGCAAGAAGCAAACTCATGCGGGCCACGTTGCGGTTATCTTCTCCTGCTTGATTTGCACAACCGAGAATCACATCTCCGATTTCTTTCGGGTCAACGGATGGATTTCTTTTCATTAATTCTTTCAGAACTATCGCACCTAAATCATCTGGACGAACAACTGATAGCGAACCACCAAAACTCCCAATTGCAGTTCTTACTCCATCAACTATATAAACTTGTTTCATAATTATTTATTTTCTGGAAACCATTCTTTACTCGTTCTATAAACTGTCCCTTTAAAAAACGCCACGCTTTCATTCTTTTGATTTTTCACTTCTATCAGGTATGTCCCCGTTTTAGCAGTAAGACTGAGTTGCTTTGCTTCGCAAGTTAAAACATCTCCTTCTTTCACCGCGACAGGAAATGAAATCGAACAATCGAGTGCAACACTCAATCGTCCGTGTGCGTTGGAAGCAAACGCCAGTGCGCTGTCAGCGAAAGAAAAAGTAATGCCACCATGAACCGTGGCAAAGCCGTTCAGCATTTCCTTTCGAATCTTCATTTTCAATATGCAATGGCCTTGCTCAATCAAAACTCGTTCAATGCCGAGCCACTGGCTGAACCAGTCATTATCGTACATCTTATCAACTATCTTTTTTGCTAACTCGTTGTTCATGTAAATAATTCTTGCTGAATTAATACTCCTTCAAATTCCAAAAGCAATTTCTTTTTATCAAGTCCGCCTTCATATCCCACTAAATCTCCGTTCGAGCCGATGACACGATGGCAGGGGACAATGATTGAAAAAGGATTTCTTCCATTTGCAGTGCCTGCAGCGCGAATGCACTTTTTATCTCCTAAATTAATTGCGAGTTGTAAATACGAAATTGCTTTCCCAAATGGAATTTTCAGCAACTCATTCCAAACTCTTTTTTGAAAATCGGTTCCGCGCATGTCAAGTGGAACAGAAAATATTTTTCTTTCTTTATTAAAATATTCGTGAAGCTGGCGAACGCATACAGAAGTATGTTCATTATTCTTTGCCCTATCAGAACGCTTCTTTACAAATGGCACTGCAATAACTCCTTTATCGTTCGCTATTATCTCCATCAATCCGCAAGGAGATTCGTAGTAGGTTTTATAGACAGAAAATTCCATTGTTCAAATGTAATAAATCCCTATTATTCTCTTAGCGCACTTTGCGGGTTGTTACTTTGTGCTCTTTGCGGTAAATGGCTGTTAAAAATACAGAAACCGCAAAGGTCGCAAAGTGGATACACGCGAAGAACACAAAGAAAATTTATTCCGAAAGAATAGTAAACCGAAAATCAAACGGATTGAGATTCCTTTTCAGTTCGTCAAAGAAATTCTTTCCATATTTCAAATAGAAGGGAATAAAATTATCTTGGCGTTCCTGCAATTTACTTTTAAAAATTTCTGTTTCAGATGTCTCGTCATTATCTATGTGAACAAAATTTCGTGGCATTAAAACAGGGAAAAATATTTTATGATGATCGAACATGGCTTTGTATTCCAGCCAGTAAGAAATCTCAGCTGGACCTCCAACATAAGCTAAGTTGGGGAGAATTTTTTGCTGATACAGCGGGCGGGTAACTACACTCGGGCTGAATCGTTCCGTTTTTTCCACAAGCTTCTTTTTCCACTCCTCCGGTTCTGATTTAATTTTTTCAGAATCAATCCAGCCCCGAAATTTTTTTGAAAGAAGAAAAAAATTTATTTCCTTCGGTGTCACTTGCGAATCGTATCCGTTGTTTTTTAACTGAGCAATTGTTTCGTTAACGAGTTTAAAGTTGCTGTGGTTGAATATATCATCCCTGATAATTTCTCTGAACTCATTTTTCAAACGATTGTCATCTGCATCCAGAATTACCAAACCGTATTTGCCGAAAAGTTCGTGTATCAAATATCTTGTTGCAGAGGCATAATCAGAATGATTCACATACGCATTCTCAAATAGGCTAATCAGCTCTGATGCGTTTTTTGAATCACCCAAAACAGATTTCAACTCTGAAATCACTTCGCCAATTCCTGCTGTAGAAAATTTCCCGACAGGACCGCCCGGTTTTCTCTTCCATTCAATCTTCTTCCCGAAAAGATTGATGTGATTCACTTCATCAAAATCATGGTCTTCGCTTGCCATCCAGTAAACGGGGACAAAATTATAAGTAGAATATTTTTTCTTCAATTCCTCTGCAAGATTGATGGTGGAAATAATTTTATAAATAAAATAAAGCGGGCCGGTGAAGAGGCAGAGTTGATGACCGGTGCAGACCGTGTATGTATCGTCTTTAAGTAAAAGTTGGCAGTTGGCAGTTGGCAGTTGGCAATTGCTCGTCTTAGCATATTGCTCAGTAATTACATCCACCAGCAACTTGCGATTAAACTTCTGAGATGAAATATCCTTTATTGCCTGCTCAAAAGAATTTATATCAGGAGAATACTTATAGAATAAAGAAAGTTTCTTGTCTTGGTTAACATAATCAAGAAAGAGTTTTGAAAAATGTCCTGTCTTTTCTAGTGATATGTGATGAGATTTCATAGAAACAGCACGAATATAGCCATAGTTTATGTGCTGATGGTTTACTTGTGAAATTCTATCTGTATTTTTGCTAAATTTTAATTATGAAAAATAGAACTCCAAAAACAGTTCGTGGTTTTTCCATTGGAAACTATATAACAACATTTGCAGACGAAAGAAAGTGTGGGAAAATTGTGGGCTTCACTAATAATGATAAGCAAGCGAATGTCATATTTAAAAATTCCAATGATAAACGCAGTGTTAAAATATCAATAGACGATTTATTGCATTATGCAAAAATGTGATGGAAGGATATTATTTTTGTTACTTTAATACTACCATAAAACTGAGATGAATTGTTTTTTATGCGGTACGAACAGAGCTGATAAGAAGAACTCTCATGTTATACCATTTTTTCTAATTAAGTCGATGGTTACTCCAACCGAGTCAAGAAGAACGGAAAAGGATATTTCTTTCGATCTCTCTAAGCTTGGTATCGTACAATGTTATTTTGGAAGAGATGTTTCACCGGAAACCATTAATGAAACATTAGGAAGGGAAATGGGCAAAAAAGATTTAGAAGAAAATGTAAACCCGTACACCAAGGATGATTTTCTATGTACTGAACGTGAAACCAAAATCGCTAGGTTAGAATCAAAATTTTCTAGTATTGTTTATCCAAAAATATTTGCTGAGAAAAGACAGAAAGAGGATGAATCCTATGAACCCATAGAGGTTGATACGCTAATAACATTACTTTTCTGCTATTCGATTATTTGGAGAATTGGTAGTTCTGGATTTGGCAACTTACAAATACATCAGTCGATATTAAAAACATTGGCAGGTATTTTAAATCTAATACTTGCTACTGATGAAAAAGATTTGGAGCGCAATCTACTAACCAATAAGGATAAATTACTCCAGCATAAAATAGCATTATCGGTAGATACAAGGCAAGAATATAAAGATGGTCGATTTGTATTTTTCAAGCCGGACCAAGTTCATCCCCATTCATTTTACATTAATAGCTTTTATATAGCGTTTTATTATAAAAGGAGCATGCTTAATAATAAAGGCTCGAATTTCTTGGGATTAAATCGTCAATTCAACCGTGTTAAAATTCGAGACTCGCAAAATATTCAGGTATACTATCCATCACCAGAAAGAGTGGCAAATGCTGTAAAAGAAATACTGGCAGTCACTTCAAAGCGAATGTCATTTTATTTGGCAAGTAATTTCAAAGCAATATTTAACCATATTTATAAGGTGGATCCTCCTGCTGACCTTGTGTCAAAATATATGAGCGAATTAATATTTGCAGACCATCCACCTGCAGATAGATATAGTATGGGTAGAATTGCTGAACTTACAGCAAAATATTGTAATGTGAAATTAGAGAAGAATTAATTAGATATTTTCGTCACACCCAAAGAAAGTAACAAAGAAAGGTCACCGCTGAATAAAAATTGGCTGAAAAGGAACGGCCTATGAAAAAATGCCGTTTCGGAACAATTATGAGCCGAGCGACCATTTCGCCTGTAGGTGAAATGGAAAACAAAATTCTGTTTGAGTCCCGCGCTCTGGGAGGGACGAGTTTATTTTGTTTAGTGAGGCGAATAGGCGTTCAGGCATTTTTTCATCAAGCCTTGACCTTTTGGTTCTTTTGGGTCAAGCCAAAAGAACAGAAAAGAAAAAAGAATTGCGAGGGGCGCGCCCTATTTCACAATCTTCATTTCATTAATCAAATTAGTTGCGCCCGCAAATTTATCTATCACGAACAGCGCGTAGCGGATGTCGAGGATAATGCTTCTGCCCTGCGTGTCGTCATAAATAATATCGTTCGCGGTGCCTTCCCAGTTGCGGTCAAAGTTCACGCCTATGAGATTTCCACTGGCATCAATCAGCGGGCTTCCTGAATTTCCACCCGTGGTGTGCTGAGAGGAAGTGATAGCCACAATTACTTTCCCGTTCTTGTCCGCGTATTGACCGAAGTCTTTCTTTTCATAAAGCTCTTTCAAGCGTGCAGGCACAATGAAGTCAACATTATTTGGGTCTTCTTTCTCCATGATACCATCCAGCGTAGTGTAATGCTTCAGCGTTACTCCGTCCATTCCCTCATAGCCTTCTATCTTTCCAAAAGAAATTCTCAGCGTGCTGTTGGCGTCAGGATAATATTTCTTTTCAGGTATTACTACTTTCAGTGCATACATGTAATCTCTTTGCAGGCGATTGACATTATCCAGCGTAGAATTATAGGTGGGCTGAATTTTTGTTTCAAAAAATCCGTAAGCGCTTCGTGCAAGAATGTAGGCAGGGTCTTTCAGGATGGATTTATTTTTATCTGCGGAATAATTACTAAGCAGTTCATTCACTTTGGCTTCGGAACTGAAAATTGATTTCTTGAATATCATATCGGCATACTTCGTATAATCTCCTTTGTATTTTCCTTGAATGGTTGCGAAGATATCAGGATGCATAGATTTATCCACATTCTCATAGTACATTTTCAGCATAGCCACAAAAAGTTTTTTATCTGTCCCGGCATTATAATCTTTGAAAAAACCTTTCGCGCCCGTCTTCATCGTTTCAAGTTTCTTGCTTAACTCCTCGGGCTTTGTGTCCATGAGCGATTTGAAACTGTTGGCGAATCTGATAACCTCCACTGCGTTCACCGTTTCAGAAAAATAATCAACCACCTTTTGATAAGGAGTGAGTTTATCGTAAGCACTCTTGAAATCACCCAGTATATTTCCGTACTTCTTGTTCCAATCAGCATTTTTAGAAACTCTTTCCTGAAAAGTTTTTTCAATTTCCTGTTTTACTTTAATTCCTTCAGAGCGTTCGAGCCCATGAATTTCTCCCGCCCATTTTTTATGATAGTTGCTCACGCCCGCATATTTCGAAGCATATTGAATTCGCACTTTGGAATCTTTCTTCATGTCCTCATCCCATACACCCAACCGCACAGTGCGTGCCTTCACGCGAATCGGGTCAGAAACTTTTTGAATTAATTCAACCGCAGTCGAAGGAAGATACTCCGTAGTGCGCCCGGGAAAACCAAACACCATCGCGAAATCATTTTCCTGCACCCCTTTCAGAGAGATAGGAAGAAAATGCCTCGGTTTGAACGGAACATTATCCGCAGAAAAATCTGCGGGCTTGTTGTCTTTGTCGGCATACACACGGAACAAAGAAAAATCTCCCGTGTGGCGGGGCCAAATCCAGTTGTCGGTATCGCCACCAAATTTCCCAATGGACTCAGGCGGTGCGCCCACCATGCGCACATCTTTAAAAGTTTCCGTCACGAACATATAAAACTCGTTTCCGTAATAGAACGGACGAATGCGCGCGGTGTAATGCGTTCCTTCCACAGATTCCTTTTCAATTTTTTTGCTTCGCGCCTGTAGGATGGAATCTCTTTTTGTTTCACTGATGTTCGCGTCAACACCTTCCAGCATTTTCGCGGTCACATCTTCAATGCGGATAATAAATGTAACCGTGAGACCTTTGCATGGCAGTTCGTCTTTCTTGTTCATCGCCCAGAAACCGTTGGTCAAATAATCGTGCTCCACCGAACTGTGCGATTGTATCTGGCTGTAACCGCAGTGGTGGTTCGTGATGAGCAACCCTTCGCCCGAAATCATTTCACCCGTACATCCACCGCCAAAATGCAGCACCGCATCTTTCAAACTCGATTTATTAATGTTGTAAATCTCATCCGCAGAAAGTTTGCAGCCCATCTTCTGCATATCTGCTTCGTTCAGCGCCTTGAGCAGAGACGGAATCCACATGCCTTCTTCGGCAATGCAGAAGTAAGAAGTGAGAAGTAAGAGGTAAGAAGTAAAGAAAAGTTTTTTCATAAATATTATTTTAATCATTAGGGCGCGTCCCCCGCATTCGTCATTGCGAGCAGAGCGAAGCAATCTCACAGAAAAATTTAGTCACAAATATAACAATAGGTTTATCTGCGGGGGTCGGGCTTTCCGCTCCAATCTTTGCGCTCTGTCAGTTCGAGTAGCCGAAGGCGTATCGAGAACGCGCAAAGGATTTCCACTGCAATCCCTCGCGCAAACAGCAACAAGCTAATGCCATTGCTGGATGGTTCATTGTATTTGTATTATGACGGGAAGTGGAGAAACTATTTAGCGTCTTCAAGAATGAAGGAGTCTCCTTTTCTCTTAACAATTTTTCTTGACTCTAAAATATCAAAAAATATTTTTTTGTTATATTCTAAGACTCTAAGATTGTTTTGAACAATAAATTCTGGAATCGGGTCTTTATGTGTCTGAAAAATGATTGGTCTTCTTAAATCAGTTCTTGTCCATTTTTCATGTCCGGCATTTGTGTGTTTGTATTCACATTTTGCCAATTCTAAGAACGCTTGAAATTGCGCTATCGAAATATTTCTCAAATGATGAGAAGACATTTATGCTGCAACTAATTCAACTTCTCTGCTTACTAATTCTACGCCTGGCTTATTAAATACTTCTCTAAATATTTGATTATCCTGGAGCATTTCTGTCATATCAGGGGACTTCATTTTTTTCTTCTTTCTGTTTACCGCCCACCCTAAATGTTCTAATTCATTCCATAGAGTTTTTTTATTAGTAGTATATTTTACAAATTCGTGAAATGTAATTTCAAAAGATTTTATCGCTTCTTCTTTATTGTCTCCGTACCCGGTCATGTCAAGTGATGGAGAGTATGCATAAAATACACCATCACTATTCCAAGTGAAAACACCAATAGTAACTTTATGTTCTTCGTTTTTATTTCTATATGTGGCTGAGAACTTTTTTAAACCCATAGTTGCAGTAGATTTTTTTGTTTAACGGAACAAATATAAAAATATTTTAACTCTACAGCCGATGGCCGTATTTTGCTTTATGAAACCGGCTCTGTGTAAATATACGAAAGATTTAGCAGATAAATCGTCTATAAAACCTAAGAGTAAATCAGCTGTGTAGTAATAACACCCCACCGCTTATTTCGCTCAATTTCAGCGCCATCCTTTTGATATTAAAAAATGTTTGAAGGATGGACTTTTAGGCAGAATACTATTAGTAAACCAAAATTCAATTGAAAGAACAGACACTCCTTCCAACAATAATTTCTTTATTTCTTCTGGTGGCAACCAAAGAAAGAACAACTGTTGTTTGAAATGAAAACAACATTCTGTAGTCACATTACAAGCATTTTCCCTATGATACAATCATTTTACATAGGAGAAATTGTCTTTTTATTCCAATTTTCACATTTTTCCCCCTCGTAGGCGCGAAGTTGCACTTCGTGCCTTTTGTATTTACATCCGCCTTATAAAAATCGCGTCAATAAATTTCTGAAGATATGCGACTATTTCGCCTGCCTGCCCTCGTGAAGTGCTTTGACGAAACGGGGTAGGCGGAATAGAAACAAAATTCTGTCTGAGTCCCGCTTCGGGACGAGTTAATTTTGTTTAGCGTAGCGCAAGAAATTTTAGCGATTTTTATTCAGCGGTGACCTAAAGAAGAAAGCACATGATATAGTTCTACGCGATTGTTAAAATAAATATTCACTAAAAAAGCCCTGTAATACATAAGCAGGCATCGCGTAAAATGGCATCTACATCAGAAACAGGACATGCAAAAAATGTTGCAAACTTCGAGGACTTAATCTCGTTTTGCACGGGCTACGGAGCCGCCTACAATCCGTCCAAGGTCAGCATCAAGTTACCAGCGTTAAACACGCTCTTCACTGCTGCTAAAAATTCCCTCATCGCGGTAACATCAGCAACAACAGCATTCATCAATGCCACCAACGCAAGAGTGATTGCGTTTGAACCGCTCAAGAAACTCACAACAAGAATTATCAATGCACTCACTGCTACTGATGCTTCCGATGAAATAGTGAAAGACGCAAAAACAATTGCCCGCAAGATTCACGGAAGAAGAGCAAGCGAAAAATTGCCCACCATTCTCGACAATCCCAGCACTATCGAAAATGAGTCACAGAAAAGCATTTCCGCTTCCCAGCAGAGCTACGATAGTTTAATAGAACACGTTTCAAAACTAAAAGACCTGCTTGCAGCCGAGTCGAATTATATTCCCAACGAGAGTGATTTAATGATTACTGCGCTTACATCCATGATTAATGATTTCAAAATAAAAAACACTGCCGTAGTTAACGCCACAACTGCGTTATCCAATTCCCGTATTTCCCGCAACGACACGCTTTACAAAAAAACTACCGGCATGGTTGACATAGCCCAGGAAGTAAAAAACTATGTGAAGTCTGTGTTCGGTGCAACCAGCTCGCAGTACAAGCAAGTGAGCAAGCTGAGATTCACCAGACCAAGGTAGTTTTGTAGAATTCCCTCAGTCATTTTAGAAACCCTGACAGTTCAAGTTGGAACTCGCTCGGGGTTTCTTATTTTTCGGACAGTTCATTTTGGAACTCAATCAGGTTTACCTGCCGTACAGGCAGGCAAAAGTGGAACTGGCAGAGGGTTTCTTGAAAATCGCAAAGCACTTTATGGAATTAGCGCAGAACAAAGTGGAATTCCCTCAGGCAAAAAGAAAACTCGCTGCTTCAAGTAAGAAACCCCGTAGTCGCTAAACTTGCTTAGTGACATTCACAATATAATTTCAACTTACAAGTTCCCCGTACAAATCATATTCCTTCGCACTGGTGATTTTCACATTGGCAAAATCCCCTATGCGCACATATACGGGTTTTCCTCCCCTCTCCTTAAGTAGAGGGGTTGGGGGTGAGGCGGCATCCACCAGAATGGTGTTATCCACATCAGGAGAATCAAACTCTGTTCTGCCCACAAAATAGTTTCCTTCCTTCTTATCAAACAACACCTTAAAGGTTTTTCCAATCATCTTTTTGTTCAACTCGGCAGAAATCTTCTGCTGAACTTTCATCACCGCATCGGCTCGCCTTTGCTTTTCTTTTTGCGGAACATCATCCTTCAGCGAGAATGCATGCGTGTCATCCTCGTGCGAATAAGTAAACACACCCAGGCGCTCAAATTGTGATTCCTTTATCCACTCCAGCATTTCCTCGTGGTCTTGTTTTGTTTCTCCGGGGTAACCTGCAATGAGCGTAGTGCGTATTGCAATGCCGGGCACGCGTTTGCGAATTGTTTCAACCAGTTCAATTGTTTTCTCTTTCGTAATTCCCCTGCGCATTGACTTAAGCATATTATCCGAAATATGCTGCAGCGGAATGTCAAGATAGTTGCAGATGTTTTTCTTCTCGCGCATCACATCCAAAACTTCTAAAGGAAATCCGCTCGGGTACGCATAATGCAAACGAATCCAATCCAGCCCGTTCACATCAGAAAGTTTTTCAAGCAGCTCAGCCAGATTTCTTTTCTTGTAAATGTCCAGTCCGTAATAAGTGAGGTCTTGTGCAATGAGAATAATTTCTTTCGTTCCGTTCTTCACCAGATTTTTTGTCTCTTCAATAATTCGTTCCATCGGAATTGAAACATGCTTGCCTCTCATTATCGGAATCGCACAAAAAGAACAGGGACGGTCGCACCCTTCAGAAATTTTTAAGTACGCGTAATGGGCAGGTGTGGTGAGCAATCGTTCGCCAATCAGTTCGTGCTTGTAATCCGCTTTTAATGTTTTGAGAAGTCGCGGCAAATCTTTCGTACCAAACCATGCATCCACATCAACAATTTCTTTTTGCAGATCGTCCTTGTAGCGCTCGCTGAGGCAGCCTGTTACATACACTTTTTCCACATGCCCGTTTTGCTTCGCTTCAACACATTTAAGTATCGTTTCTATGCTTTGCTGCTTGGCATTTTCAACAAACCCGCAAGTATTGACAACCAGTATGTTACAATTAGTTATCTCATCTTTATGCTCAACTTCAAAATCATTCGCTTTCAGTTGTCCCATCAGCACTTCTGAATCCACTAAATTCTTAGAACAACCAAGTGTAATTACATTGACTTTATTTTTCCGAAGCGTTTTGGTTTTCATAAAATTTCAGCAACAAAATTAACACTATATTCGGACTGAAATTTTAATAATAAATTTGAAAAAATAATTTTATGAAAGAAGTTTATATCGTTTCCGCAGTCCGCACCCCGATGGGAAGTTTTGGCGGTTCACTTAAAGATATTTCAGCAACCAAATTAGGAGCAACCGCCATCAAAGGTGCGCTCGCGAAAATAAATTTAGACGCAAAAGAAGTTCAGGAAGTTCTGATGGGCTGCGTACTTCAAGCAAACTTAGGGCAATCGCCCGCACGACAGGCGTCAAAGTTTGCAGGTCTTCCGGACAGCGTGATTTGCACAACCGTGAATAAAGTCTGCGCATCAGGAATGAAAGCCATCATGCTTGGTGCACAATCGATTGCGCTAGGCGAAGCAGATGTGATTGTCGCGGGCGGAATGGAGAACATGAGTTCGGTGCCTTTCTATTCTGAAAACCTCCGCTGGGGAAATAAATACGGAAATGTAAATATGATTGACGGCCTTGCGAAAGACGGACTCACTGATGTGTATCACAACAACGCGATGGGCGTTTCTGCCGACCTGTGTGCGAAGGAATGCAACATCTCCCGCAAGGAACAGGATGATTTCGCTATAGAATCTTACACACGCTCTGCGAATGCGTGGAAGGCAGGAAAGTTCAATGATGAAATTGTGCCTGTAGAAATTCCACAGCGCAAAGGCGATTCGATTTTGTTTAAGGAAGATGAAGAATACAAGAACGTGAACTTCGCGAAAGTCCCTGAACTGCGCGCGGTGTTTACAAAAGACGGAACAGTGACTGCTGCAAACGCTTCCACGATGAACGATGGCGCTTCTGCTGTGGTGCTAATGAGCAAAGAGAAAATGACTGCCCTCGGACTAAAACCCATAGCGAAAATTGTTTCTTACGCTGATGCGGAGCAGGCGCCCGAATGGTTCACCACTACTCCATCGCTTGCCGTGCCGAAAGCTGTTGCGAAAGCAAATTTGAAAATGACCGACATAAATTATTTTGAACTGAACGAAGCGTTCGCTGTTGTCGGAATCGCCAACATGCAGAAGATGAAACTTGATCCAACTAAAGTAAATGTGAACGGAGGAGCAGTTTCTCTCGGACATCCGCTTGGCTGCTCAGGAGCAAGAATCGTTGTAACACTCATCAATGTGCTGAAACAAAATAAAGCGAAGTATGGCGCTGCAGGAATTTGTAACGGAGGTGGTGGTGCTTCTGCGATGGTAATTGAGAATTGCTTATAATGACTTTCAAAAAAAACATTGCTCAGGTTTTTTTTATTTCTTCTCTTCTTTACGTTCCGCTCAGCAGTTTCTCCCAGCAGGCAAGAATTGATTCTCTGAAAAAAGAAATTGAAAAGCAGGAATCAGAAAACAACAAACCTGCTCTTGCAAAGGCTCTTTTTGATTTTGGCTCTGCAATCCTTTCAACAAATGGCACCGCTGATGCGCTTCATGCATTAGAGCAATCAGAAAAAATTTACAGCTCATTGGGAGACAGCCTCCGGCAGGCTTGGTGTTTATACAAGATAGGCTATCTATATAATTTAACAGGAGATTATTCAAAAAGCTTTAAGCTATGCCTTCAGTCAAGCTCACTGTCAGGAAATAATCCCAATCTGAATCTCGAAGGGTATAACAAAAATTTGCTCGGGAGGCTCTACTATCTTCTCAGCGATGAGATTTCCGCAATGAATTGCTACGACAGTGCGCTTACGATCGGAAAAAGAACCGGAGACGAAAAGCTTGCTGCGGAGTCAATATCATATATGGCAATTGTATGGAGGAACCGCGACAGCCTGACAAAAGCAATGCAAATGCAAAAAGAGGCACTGCAATTAAGGGAAAAAGCAGGTGATCTTGAAGGAGAAGCTTTCATCTATTTAAATATTGGAATATTGCATTCCTATATGAGACAAAATGATTCTGCGCTTGCATGGCTTAGTAAATCTGAAACTATATGGAAGGAACGAAATGATTTTTTTAATCTTGCTGAATGCTATAACTACCTGGGAAAAGCATACTTGAAATTAAACAAAGCAGATATTGCTGAAAGTTATTTTAACAAATCACTGGAACTATCACTGAAAATAAGAGCTAAAAAAATGATACGATATAATTATTATGATCTTGCGCTTATTAACAGTAAGAGAGGAGATACAAAAAAAGCATTAGAGCAAATTCTTCTTTACACTGATTATAAAGACTCTGTCATTCACGATCAGGGGCTTCTTGAAATTGCTCACATTGAATCCCAGAAAATGGAAGAGAAAAAAGAAAATGAAATAAAATTATTAAATAAGACAAATGAATTAAATGAAATACGACTGTCGAAAAACCGGATCATCACATGGTTTATCGCATGCGGTTTGCTGCTGGTGGTCTTTCTTGCCGGATTTATTTTCCGCTCGCTGAGCATTACAAGAAAGCAAAAATTAATTATTGAAGAAAAGAACAAGGATATAACTGATTCCATCAACTATGCCAAACGAATTCAGCAAGCTACTTTTCCTTCACCCGATAACCTGAAAAAACTTTTTCCAGAATCATTCGTATTTTTTCTTCCCCGCGATATTATATCCGGGGATTTTTACTGGTTCGCAGAAAAGGACGGAAAAAAAATAATCGCTGCAGTCGATTGCACAGGCCACGGAATTCCAGGCGCGTTAATGAGTATGATAGGAATAAGTTTTCTGAATGAAATTGTAATTGAAAAAGGAATCATATCCCCCGGAGAAATCCTTAGCGAGTTGCGTCATCTGGTAATCCGATCACTTAATCAGACAGGCGCTGAAGGAGAATCAAAAGACGGAATGGATATAGCATTATTATCTGTCGATGAAAAAAATTCAACTGTAGAATTTTCCGGAGCAAATAACCCATTATGGATTTATAAAAAAGAAACAATTTCAGAGCCTATAAAATACGAAGCGGACAGGCGGTCGGTTGGCTATTATCTGGGTAAAGGGCTTTCTTTCACCAGCCACTCCATACAGGTAAATAAAGGCGATATGCTTTATATTTTTTCAGATGGGTTTGCTGATCAGTTCGGTGGCTCAAAAGGAAAAAAAATAAAATACAAACAATTTGAGAAGTACC
>Ga0247727_10002451_pt1 | contig 42424 bp, 41 predicted proteins | sample WisWelCaveWW1625_FD_202498 | JGI IMG/M metagenome (GOLD analysis project Ga0247727, IMG submission 202498) | Biofilm microbial communities from Wishing Well Cave, Virginia, United States - WW16-25 | ecosystem: Environmental > Aquatic > Deep subsurface > Groundwater > Cave microbial mat | place...
GGTTTACCGGCCTTGCAGCTTTAAAAGAAAGTATGTCTTTAAAGCGTTCCATCCTGGTTTATGCCGGAAATCGAAAATATAAACATGCTTCCGGAACGGAAGTTCTGCCTGTGCAGGATTTTATGCGGGAGCTGGAGCGGTTATAGCCTATGAACGAAGCTGAAACAAGAGCCGAACTGATCGACCCAAAGCTTAAAGCCAGCGGCTGGGGTGTGCTTGACGATACAAAAATTTTGCGGGAATACAAAATCACTGACGGAAAAATTCAGGCGGGTGTGGGGCGGGCCAAGCCGCTGATTGCTGATTATGTGCTTGTTTATCGCGGGCGAAAGCTTGCTGTGATTGAAGCGAAAAGCGATGAGCTTGAAGTCGGTGAAGGGGTCGCGCAAGCCAAGAATTACGCTGAAAAGCTGTGCCTGGATACCACCTTTTCCAGTAACGGAAAAGAAATTTATCAAATCTGCATGAAGACCGGACGCGAGGGGCCGGCCGCGCTATTCCCCGCTCCGCAGGAGCTTTGGAATAAAACATTTTCCAGCCGCAATGAATGGAAAGAAAAATTTGCTTCGATCCCCAATGAAGGAGAATATGGGAGAAGGTTTTATCAAGAGATCGCTATCAATCATGCGCTCGATGCGATTGCTGAAGAAAAACACCGGATATTGCTGACATTGGCCACCGGCACGGGTAAAACAGTGATCGCATTTCAGATCGCGTGGAAGCTTTTTCAGGCCCGGTGGAACCTGAAGCATGACGGCTCGCGCAGGCCGCGAATTTTGTATTTAGCCGATAGAAATATCCTGGCGGATCAGGCGTTTAACACCTTTTCCGCGTTCCCCGAAGACGCCTTGGCGCGGATCAAGCCCGATGAGGTTCGTAAAAAAGGCCGCGTGCCCACGAATGGCAGCATTTTTTTTACGATTTTCCAAACTTTCATGAGCGGGCCCATAAAGGACGGCAAGCCCAGCCCGTATTTTGGTGAATACCCGCGGGATTTTTTTGATTTCATCATCATTGACGAATGCCACCGCGGCGGCGCGAATGATGAAAGCAACTGGCGCGATATTATGAACTATTTTTCGCCCGCGGTTCAGCTTGGACTTACCGCAACACCTAAACGGGAAAACAATGCGGACACTTACCGGTATTTTGGCGAGCCGGTTTATATTTACTCGCTGAAGGAAGGAATCAATGACGGCTTTTTGACTCCGTTTAAGGTTAAGCGCATCAAGACTACGTTGGATGATTATATCTACACGTCCGATGACCAGGTCGTTGAGGGTGAAATCGAAGAAGGGCGGCTTTATCAAGAGGCCGATTTTAATAGAATCATTGAGATTAAAGAACGCGAAGCCAAGCGGGTGCGGGTTTTTTTATCGGAAATTGATCAATCTGAAAAGGCCATTGTCTTCTGCGCCACGCAGGATCACGCGGCCGCGGTTCGTGATTTGGTGAATCAATACAAGCAAAGCAAGGATCCGAATTACTGTGTGCGCGTTACGGCAAACGACGGCGCGTTAGGCGATCAGTATTTGCGGGATTTTCAGGATAATGAAAAGACGATCCCTACCCTTCTGACGACTTCGCAGAAACTCTCAACCGGCGTGGATGCCCGCAATATCCGAAATATTATTCTCATGCGGCCGGTCAATTCGATGATTGAGTTTAAACAGATTATTGGCCGCGGCACCCGCTTATTTGAAGGCAAGGAGTATTTTACGATTTATGATTTTGTGGACGCGTATCATCATTTTTCTGATCCGGAATGGGACGGCGAACCGGTTGATCAAACGACAGGGACACCTGAAGGGCCGGGATCTTCCAAAGGGACAAAGCCAGGAGTGATGATCGATCCGCCGCCGCCTTATGGAGGCCCTAAAAAAATAAAAGTGAAATTGCGTGATGGGAAAGAGCGCGAGATTCAGCACATGATTGCAACTTCTTTCTGGAGCGCAGACGGAAAACCCATTTCAGCGGAAGAGTTTTTGCAGGGCTTGTTCGGTGCTTTGCCCGAATTTTTTAAGAGTGAAGCCGATCTGAGAAAAATATGGTCGAATCCGGTTACCCGCAAAGCGCTGCTTGAAAAGCTGTATGAAGCCGGATACGGGGCAGATGTCTTGGGATCGCTGCAGAAGTTGATCAACGCTGAAAAAAGTGATTTGTTTGATGTCCTTGAGTATGTTTCGTTTGCTATTCAGCCGATTACCCGGGAAAAGCGGGTAGCACAGGCCCAAGAGAGAATTTTTAAAGGGTTGGATGAGAAGTCAAAAGAGTTTTTGGAGTTTGTGCTTTCTAAATACATTGAAACGGGCGTTGAAGAGCTCGATCAGGAAAAACTGCCGGACTTGCTTAGCCTGAAGTATCGCAGCATTTCTGACGCGGAAATTATTTTGGGCGGCGTTGGCCGGATCCGCACAACTTTTTTTGATTTTCAGAAGCATTTATACGCAGATGAACATACCGCTGTGAATGTATGAACAAGAAGGCATGTGCCCGCCCCGGCAATCCTTCTTGAGATTCTCTTGCCTCAGGCACCAAAGCGCGAGAATTTGACATTCTCGTAGCGCCAGGGAACCAACCATCCGCCAAAATGCGGCGAATAGAAGCGCCCGCAACCCTATTTATCAAGCCTGTTTTAGCCGCGGCAGGGCATCCCACGTGCGTCCATCTAAAATTCTTCCGGCTTTTTTCTTTCCTACCCGCAGGCCGTGCACATCATAGGTCCCCCATTGCTTAAAAAAGAAAGGAACTTTGAATTTTTCACACTGGAATTTGATTTCCCGGACCCAATCCGTGTCCATGGGCCGCGCTCCGTGCCCGCTTTCTCCGCCCACAATTACCCAATGAATATCCCTCAGTCTTTTTTCGTTCAAGATAATTCTTCCCAACAAAGGTTCTACGGAGAGAAATCGAATTTGAGCATTTGTTTCTTGCAAGCAGTCTATGCGCCAGGCATGATCGTCATTCTCTATGGAACTACCTAGCCAAATATTCTCAGGAAGCGAAAATTGCCGGTCGTCACAAAAATTATTCACCCATTGCGTCATTCTTTCGGTGCGTTTAGTTAATACTTGAAAAGTATGCTGCTGAGCAACACACATAACATCAAACACTTTCTCAATAAAAGAATCTGGTACGTCTTTATGAAAAAGATCCGACATTGAATTTACAAATATCATTCTTGATTTTTTCCATTCAAAGGGCTTATCTAAGCGCTCGGGCCACAGTTTTAAATCGAATCCTTGCTCAAAGGGATGCCCCGTCACACCCCGAAATCTTTCAGCAAAAACTTCAGCATAACAGTTTTTACAACCCGGACTGACTTTGGAACATCCCGTTACAGGATTCCAAGTTGCATCCGTCCATTCAATTGCAGATTTATCACTCATTATTCAAAACATCTCCAATTGGCCGGTTTGGTCTCTTGCTGTGATCTTTTTCCAAAAGTCCAGTCCTCGAGGATGCCTAGACGCAAAAAACAAGAAATACATGGGTACGTTTTTCATATTGGTAATAGGAATATCCCGATATTCGACGGTAGAATATCCAAGGCCTTGAATAAGGTTCTTATATACTTTAAGGACATCCTGCGGGTCTTTCAATTTTTCTCGAAAACTACCGCCTAAAAAGTGGTCTAAGGCCGTTCCGTGCTTTTTAAGATAATACTGGAAATTTCTTTTGATATCCATCCCGAACTGAATGTTCATAAGCAAGTCCATATTCCCATACCCCGCAAGTTTTTTTATAGTTTCAAAATGAACGTCGATACCCGTTGGGTCGATAAAAGCGAGTGATAATCCCTTGGGTGAAATCTTGCCGACTTCATGATTGCAGTCCCCCTGTATAAAATTGATTCGATCAAATTTTGGGGAACTGGCACATCACTTTCGCAGAGCTTTGTAATCCTCCTCATCTTGCTCCATAAATATATAATGTGTGAAGTCATACCCTAATGCCAAGAGCGGCGAACCATCAACTTCTTCATGCGTCGCTTCAATCCAACAGCGACCCGGACCAGCGAATAAGTCGATAAAAGTCATCTGAGGCCATTTCTTTTTCATCCCTTTGGAAAAAATGTCTGCATATTTCTTTAAAAAATGATGTTTTTTGCTAATCCACGGACCACTTCGCCGAATGCTTAAGTTATCCACTTGGGAATAAAGCTTTTCCATTTTTTTCATCCTGTTCTCCTCCTGTTGTTAAGAGAAGAATACAAGAAATATGTTTATTAATCAATTATTATTTTATTATTGCTATATCTGTGCGCAAGATTGAGGAACGCTTTACTTAATCAATAGAGGAAAACCTTACGGCGTTTGTGGAGATTCGCGGTCGAGGCGGAGCTGGCCGCACGCGGCGTCAATATCTTGGCCCGCGGTCTGGCGCACGGTCACGCGGACGCCGTGTTTTTCTAAAATTGCGCGGAAGGTTTCAACCTGCTCATGGGAGGGTGACTTGAAGCTCATTTCGCGGATGGGGTTATAGGGAATGACATTTACTTTGGCGTTAAGGGGTTTTGCGATCCTGGCCACACCTTCGGCCTCTTCGCGCGAGTCATTGACCCCCTGGATCAGCGTGTATTCAAACGTGATTTCCCTTTTGAGGCTCCGGTGAAGCTGGTTTAAGGTTTTCACGAGTTCTTTAAGCGTGTACTTGCGGTTAATGGGCACAAGCTCGCTGCGCATGTTTTCATCACTGGAATGCAGCGAAACCGAAAGCCGGACGCGGCCTTCACTACGTTTGACAAATTCGACAATCCGGGGCGTAATGCCGGAGGTAGAAACCGTGATCCGCCTTGCGCCCAGGCCAAACCCCCAGGAGGCTTGAAGGATCTTTAACGCCTTCATCGTGGCCTCAAAATTATCCAGAGGCTCCCCCATTCCCATAAAGACAATGTTGGTCACTCTGGCGCCGAGCTTTCTTTCAATCCAGACCACCTGCTCCAGAATTTCTCCCGCGGTCAGGTTGCGGCCGAATTTGCCTTTGCCGCTTGCGCAAAACGTACAGCCAATTTTGCAGCCGAGCTGGGTTGAAACACACACCGTTTTCCGGCCCTGCTGGGTAATCAGGACACTTTCAAGAAGGTGTCCGTCGTAAGTTTTGAAAAGAAATTTGGTGGACTCACGGGTTAAGGAATCCCTGTCTTCGTCAAAGCTTAAGGAAGAAAGCTTGTAGCGCGCGGAAAGTGCTTTTCGAAAATCGGCGGGGAGGTTTTTGGCTTCATCCAGAGAAGCTATGTGTTTTTGATAAAGCCATATTAAAAGCTGTTTGGTGCGGTAAGAGGGGGCTTTAAGGCTCTCAATGATTTGCTTGGCTTCTTCAAGATCCAGACCATAAAGCGCCGGCTCCGGCCCCAAATCCGGGCGAGGGCTTAAATCCATTTTTTTAGTTTCATCCAGATCAGCATGCAGACAGAAACAAAAGCCATCAGCCCTAAAGAGACAAAATAACCGTACTTCCAGTCAAGTTCCGGCATATGGTGGAAATTCATCCCATAGATGCTGGCAATCACGACCGCCGGCATGCTGAGGGTTGCGAGAATCGTCATGCGGTTGATTTTTTCATTCAGCCGGGTGGATTGGTAAGAAAAAAAAGCCTGGAGAAGGCCGGAAATGGCTTCGTGATAACCTTCGGCAATCCCGTAAATGCGGAAGAGATGGTCATAAACGTCCCGGAAATAAAGCATGTGGCGCGTCTTGATAAAAACGGTGGGATTGCGGCTCAAAGAATAAAGAAGGTCCCGCTGGGGCGCCACAATGCGCCGGAGGCTATAAATATTGCGTTTGATCTGCATGGCTTCGGCCAGATGATCTTTGGCGGAATTGTTAAATATTTCTTCTTCCAGGGTATCGATTTTTTCATCGTAGTGATCCAGAATCGGAAGATAATTATCCACCAGGTGGTCTAAAAGGGCGTGAACCAAAAGATCGGCCTCGTGGCCGATGCTGCGGAGATCGGAGCGTTTTTGAATGCCGTCCCGGACCTGCTCGACACTTTTAACGCGGGTTTTGTGAAAGGTCACCACGTAATTTTTCCCCAGGAAAATATCCAGTTCCACGGTTGCAAATTTATCCGGTGAAGACAGGTCAATGGCGTTTGTGACAAGAAACAGGTATTCTTCATAATCATCCACCTTGGGGCTTGAAAGGTCGGAAACACAGTCTTCCACGGCAAGGGGATGGAAATTAAAAATCTCAACCAGTGAATCGCTTTCAAATTCGTCCGGATTTTCCAGGTCCACCCAAAGCAGCGTGTCTTTGGGCTGCTGGAGCGCGGCAAACATCTGGGCGCGCGAGACATTGGTTTCAAGGGGCTTGCCCTTTTGATAAAGAAAAGATGTGAGCATTATTTCCTCAATTTATATCCGATTCTGAAAAGATAAACCGTGGCCGAACAAAGCACGAGAAAAAGCCCGGCCACCACCGCCATACATTGCCCGAGCGACACATCCGAGACCCCGATCATTCCATACCGCATGCCGTTGACCATATAAAACATGGGGTCAAAGGCCGTGAGCCACCTCAAGGGTTCGGGCACCATTGTAATAGAATGAAAAACCCCGCCAAAGAAAATGAGCGGCGTAATCACGAAAGTCGTGGCAATCGAAAGGTGCTCAAACTCCTCGGCAAAAAGCGCCACTATCATACCCATAGAAGAAAAGGTAAGCGAGACAAAAATAAGGAAAAACAAAACCACCTCCGGGTGAGCCAAAGGGGACCTGACAAAAAACAAAGAGACGCCGTAGACGCCCGTGGCAATCACGAGGCTGCGGGCAAGCCCCCCGATCAGAATGGCGAGCACCATTTCAAAATAGGAAAGCGGCGTGACAAGAAGCTCTTCAATGTAATTGGCCCAGCGGGAAATAAAAAGGGAGCTTGAGGTATTGGCATACGAGGCTTCAATGAGGTACATCATAATGAGGCCGGGGATCAAAAATTGAAGATACGGCACCCCCTGAATTTCCTGAATACGGTTGCCTAAGGAAAAGCCAAAGATAAAGATATATAGGAAGCTTGAAACCACGGGAGGAAACAGGGTTTGCGAAAAAACAGAAGAAAACCGGACAATTTCGCGGCGCACCAGGGTCCAAAATCCAGTTAGGGTTTTCATACAGCGGCGTTGTGGTTTTTTCGGATTAATTTTAAAAAAGCGTCTTCAAGCGTCGGCCGGCGGATATCGATCTTTTCAATCTCAATCTCGTGTTTATGGAGCGCCTTCAAGACCTCGGAAACCGCGCTGTTTTTCTCTTCAAACCGAAGGGTCCGTCCCTGGTTTTCCAAAACAATCGGGATGGCCTGAATCTCATCCGGGATTTCAAAAAGTTCTTTCTTAAGATAAAGCTCCACCTGGTCTCCGCTCATTCTCCGGATCAAGGTTTCGGTCGGGTCCAGGGCCACGATTTTCCCCTGGTGAATGACGCCGATCCGGCTGCAAAGGCGCTCGGCTTCTTCAATATAATGGGTGGTCAAAAGGATCGTCGTCCCCTCCTGGTTCAGTTTTTTTAGAAAATCCCACATATGATAACGAAGCTCAAGATCCACCCCGGCCGTGGGTTCATCCAGGATTAGAATTTTCGGGCGGTGCATCAGCGCCCGGGCAATGAGGAGCCTGCGTTTCATTCCTCCGGAAAGGCGCTTGTAGCCGTCATTTTTCTTCGACCAGAGATCTAAAAATTCAAGCAGGTCGCGGGCGCGGTCTTTGGCCTTCACCTTCGGGATTCCGAAATAGCCGGCTTCGAAAATAAGAATTTGTTCCACGGTAAGGAAGGGATCGAAATTAAATTCCTGAGGGACGAGGCCGATCAAGGCCCTTGTTTCGCGGTAATCGCGGGTCACGTCAAACCCGAAAACTTCGACTTTGCCTTCCTTGTAATTGGCAAGGCCTGTCACCGCACTAATGGTGGTGGTTTTGCCGGCGCCGTTCGGCCCTAAAAATCCAAAAAATTCCCCCTGCGCAACCTCAAATGAAACCCGGTCCAGGGCTTTGAAGTTCCGGTAAAACTTGGTGAGGTTTTGTATCGAAATCGCTGGGATCATATTTACTTATCATTCGTAAATCGTCAATTGAAAGAACGGCGGTCGTCGTTCTTTCAAAAGAACGCTCCGCCGGACATGGCTTTCCTTGAGCCATGCCGGCGCCGTCATTTTTCATAAGAAAAATGGCGGAGAGGCAGGGATTCGAACCCTGGAACCCCTTGCGAGGTTACATGCTTTCCAGGCATGCCCGTTCGGCCGCTCCGGCACCTCTCCTTAACCACTTTGGAGTTTGGAATTTAAATTTTGGAACTATCGTCGCTCTTTACGCAGCGTTTTGAAAAATTCCTGTAAAAAGATCTGAGCGTCTCTTTCCATCACCCCGCCGACCACATTGAGACGGTGGTTCAGCCGGTCATCCTGTGGAATACGGTATAGACTTCCACACGCACCCGCCTTGCTGTCGCGAGCGCCATAAATTAAATTCTTACATTTCGTAAGAACAAGCGCGCCGGCGCACATAGGGCAGGGCTCCAACGTCACATAAAGCGACGCTCCCTCAAGCGAACCCCGGTGGCCTTTTTTGCCTTCGGACAATGCTTCGGACGCCTGGGTCATGGCGATCATTTCCGCGTGCGCCGTGGGATCGCGAAGCATTTCCATTTGATTATAGGCTTTTGCAATCACCCGGTTTTCCCAAACCACCACCGCGCCGACCGGGACCTCCCTTTTTTCCAGAGCGATTCCCGCCTGTTTCAGCGCTTCTTTCATAAAATGGTCATGCAAGGAGTTGGGCATGGTCAGTTCGGAGAATGATTTTTTCACACAAAGTGAGGGATTCTAACGATTTTTTCTGGTTTTTTCTATCTTTTAATGGTATTAGCATTTGCACCTTTTTAAAGGTGCAGGAATGTCTCCAGGCGCGCTCGCAGGCCGGAGCGGGCACGGTGGCGAGCACAGCTATCCTTCGGCACCGGCGGTTCGTCCGCTCCTGCGGCGGACGCCCGCCTGAGGCTCTCGCCATTCGGACCCGCTAAAAAAACTTGGCGGGACCAAGCTCCGAATGGCTCCGAGATCTGCCTCCGAATAGCTGTGCTCGCCGAGCGACGGCCGGAGGTGCGAGTGAGGAATGCCTCGCTGGGGCATTCCGAACGGCGACGGGAGACATTCCTGTCCTTTTGTCACAATAGATAAATACTGGATTAAGAAAATGCGACGCGAATATCAAACATTACTCACGGACAATATTTTGTCCGCCAGCAAGTTGACCGACCCTCTCTTCAGGGACATCCAGGAATCCCTCCAAAAAAATACCTTTGTCTGCCTGCGCGGATTGGTTGATCCCAAAGACGTGGCCCAAGTCAAAGAAGCGCTTAAAAACCAATTCAGGCCCGAAGCCGATCAAAAACTTGATCCCGGCCGCCCGGACTTGATCCGGCAAAATTACCAGCGCCTTTTCGTAGGCGGAACCGGCAGCCGCAATGTCATCCGCCCCCGCTTTCTCCGCACTTTTTATAATCCGCTTTGGGACCGGGATATTTACGGGTGCCACGGCATTTTCAAAATCATGATTGATTTAAGAAACCGGCTGTACGGCCTCGCGCCCGGCTTTGCGGCGGAAAAACCCGAGCAGGGTTTGTGGACCGCAGCGCGCATCCACCACTATCCTCGCGGCGGCGGATTCATGGCCCCGCACTCGGATGATATTCTATCGGATGTTTCCGCGAAGGCCGGATTAAGCGGGTATTATCAGGTGATTCTTTTAATGTCGAAAAAAGGGCTGGATTACGAGGAAGGCGGAGGCTACCTGGAAATCGAGGGTCAGCGGATTTTTTTTGAGGAAACTTATGAACCCGGCGATCTTGTCATTTATGATGGACGTACGGTTCACGGAGTTGAGGAAGTTGACCCTCAAGAACCATTAGACCTTCGGTCGCTTGCGGGCCGGCTCGCTGCCTTTGTCAGCCTTTACCGGCTTCAGTGACAAAACGCATTTCGCGCGAGCTATTCGTCAAACCATTTATGAAAAGTGTAATAATGGCAGGCCGGCTCAAAACCCAGAGCGCGCCAATTCCTGAGGGCTATTAAATTGGTAATTTGAGTGGACTGAATAATCCTTGCGGCGCCCTGATTTTTACACCACTCGGCACGGGCTGAAAGAAGCGCTTTATGAATGCCGGTGTTCCTGAAATCCGGGTCCACGCCTGAAAGCAGGCCCTCCCCTTTTTCCGGGCCATTAAGCCTTACCGTTGCAAAACCCGCCAACCGGCCTTCCCACTCCGCCGCCAGCACTTCGTGCGCGACTTCGCGCGATACGCAGGACCGCCAGGCCCAGTCAGCATAAACCTCGTCACACAAAACCGGATCAAGTCTTTCATCCGCATGGTAATGACTTATATATCCTTGAAACGCTCTCCGGGCGAGCGCCTTGATTTTTTCGGCTTCGTTGATTTGAACAGGACGAATCTTGATGAGCGGATTCACAGGAAATGAAAGAGATGGCAGAGTCAAATCCAGCTGCCAGTAGCAAAGGGTATCCATAAGGCGAAACCCTTCCCCTTCCAAAGCATGAACGGTCGAAAGGTCATCCACAAAACAGCGCGCTATCAAAAAAATGACTTTGTGTTCTTCGCAAAATTGCAGGACTTGTGGAAGTTTTTCCTTTGTGATTCGAAAGGCTTTGGCAGTCCTGACTCCAAACCGCTCTTCATCCGCCGTGGAAAGCGAGACAATTTTAAAATCGGTAAAGGATTCCGTCACGTGTGCTTTCTCGCCTGGCCAGCGCTAAATCTTTTTCAAGATCTGTTTTCGTTGGATAATACGGCCGCGCGCGAAGCTCGTCAAAATAAACTAAGACCCCGCGGCCGTCTTTAAGTTCACGCATCATTTTATTCCATTCTACCGGATAGGCGTTATTTTCTTTAAGGCCCGCCACATGAATCTTTCGCGAAACGTATTTGGCCGGAAGCCCGGAGGATAATTTCCCGGTAAGAAGATAAACCGCGTCCGGCGCGTTGGTATATAAAGGGATTCCTTCCGGAAGCCCCCGCACGGCTTCCATCGTGGGCGATGATTTCCACGCAAGGCTCGCGTACCCCTGCCCCTGACTTGCTGTCTCCGCAACCCACGAGGCGGCCCGCGCGGCATAAGAAATCCCCAAGAGGCCGCCAAATAAAATCAATGACACTTTGAACGCTTTCGAAACAAAACGAACTTCGCACAAACAGTGAAGCACAAAACCAACCAGGATCACGCAAGCCGCAAAAACCGGAGAAAGCGCACGGTTGTCCACAAATTGATTGGCAAAAAAAGCAATGCTGCCGGCATAAACCGCAAAGTGACACAAAATAAAAAGCGCCAGTAGTAAAATCAAAACCGGGAAAGGTTTTTTATCTTTAGACGAAACGAACAAACCGGCGACAAAAAAAACCGAAAGCACAATCAAGAGGCTGCCTGCCCGGACAAGCGCCGGAACGCTTTCTGGAACGAGCCAGACAGACACCGTAAAGGCGGTTTGGCGAAAAAAATCAGAAAGAACCGGGTGAAAGGCGAGCGTCTTCACTTCATATATGCCGTGGCCCGCGTGATTTTTCCAAAGGCTCCAACCCCCAAGGAGCATAACGCTAAAGGATAAAAAAAGCGCCGCCTCCGGAAGCCGCTTAAAGAACGTTTTCCCCCGGCCCCAAAAAAGGACGCCTAAAAAACCTGTGAGCACAAGGCCAAGCCCTGCTTTTCTTGTGAGGACGCCAAGCGCTGCCAAAAGAGAAGCCCCGATCAGAAATTTGTAATGGGGAGATTCCGCGGTCATATAACTTGATAACAAAAATAAAGAGGTCAGCATAAGAAAAAGAAAGAGCGGCTCGGTCCAGGCCATGGAATGAATGAGAAGCAGGCAAAGCGACGTGAGAGAGAAAAAAGCTGCGCCAGCGGCTGCGACCAGAGACGAAGTCAACCGCAGTAAAATCCGGCCGATTAAAAAAATATTCGCTCCGAAAAGAACCGTATTAAGAACGCGCGCGCCTATCACCGGGTCCAGACCCAAAGCCCCCAGCAAAGAAAGGACCGCAGGAAAAAGCGGAGGAAAAACCACGGCCGGGGTATAGCCTTGCCAACCTCCGATATCAAGCAATGTGCCCCGTAACAAAAGAGTCTTTGCCATCACGATATAGCCTGCCGAATCCGGTGAAAGCCCGGCGCCTTGTCTGGTGGCGATAAAAAGCACGGCCATTCCAAAAAAAGCAAAAGCCAGGAGCACGCCGGTTTCAAGCGCCGTGCTTTGACGCGGTTTTCTATCAAGCAACGTTGTTGGTCGGAAATTCGCGAACGGCACGGACAATGCGTTCAAGATCCTTTTCGGTTAAACCCAGGTGGAGAGGAAGACGGACAATGCGTTCTGACAGGTCTTCGGTTACGGGGCAATCGCCTTTTTTCCCGCCGAATTTTTGCCCCATTTTTGAAAGATGCAGCGGCGGGAAGTGGAATGCGCTCGCAATGCCCTGCCGCTTCAAGTGTTCAATCAAGGCTGGCTGATCCTCAGGCGAAGGTATCACAAGATAAAAAATATGGTAGGAAGATTCGCAAGACGCGGGAATTCTGGGAAACTCAACGCCCGCCTCAAGAGCCCACTCGCGTAAATGAAGAGCATAGTATTCCCAAATGGCGCGGCGGCGCTTTTGAATCTCCTCGTGAATTTCAAGCTGGCTGTAAAGCACCGCGGCCAAAAGATCGCTTAGAAGATAGCTTGACCCGATATCCTGCCACGTGTAACGGTCCACCAGGTTCATGATAAATTTGCTTCTGTCCGTGCCTTTTTCCCGCAGGATTTCCGCGCGTTCCTGATACCGGGGATGATGGATCAAAAGCGCGCCGCCTTCCCCGCACGTGAAATTTTTTGTCTCATGAAAACTCTGGATCGCCATACTGCCGAAAGAGCCGAGGTATTTTCCCTTGTATTTGGCAAATAACCCGTGCGCATTATCTTCAATGACCGCAATCCCGTGTTCGGCCGCGATCTTTAAAATCGTATCCATTTCACAGGGGATCCCTCCGTAATGCACCGGGACAATGGCTTTGGTCCGGGGCGTAATGAGTCTGGCGAGTTGGGTTTCGTCCAAATTCAAAGTGTCGGGGCGGACATCGATAAAAACAGGCTTCGCGCCGCGCAGGAGAAAAGCATTGGCCGTTGAAACAAATGAAAAAGAAGGGAGAATGACTTCATCTCCGGCTTCGACACCCAAAAGCATGGCCGAAAGTTCCAGGGCGTGCGTGCCGGAGGAGGTCAATAAAGCACGGGCAACGCCAAATTCATTTTCGAAAAAAGCTTCGCACTTTTTCGTAAAATCCCCGTTCCCTGCAAGCCGGCCTTCCCGGAGGGATTGGGTGACGTATTCCACGGCCTTTTCCGGAAGGCTCGCGTAATTAAACGGAATGTTGGATAGTGCCAGCGCAGGCAGCGTCATGAAAACTTTCTGTGGATTGTTTAATCGTGTAAGGCGATTTTTTTTCGCGCCCAGGAAACCAAAACGAGACATAGGTCCAAATCAAGGCCCGAAGCGTCCTCGCAATCTGATAAACCGTGTAGCGGCTTTTCCCTTCTTCGCGCGCGTGATGTTCGACCCATGCATCCGCGGTTTTTTTGGAGAATTTTAAAGCCAGTCCCTGGATATAGGGGCGTTTGACCGGATGGGAAATGATTTGTTCGACAAGGCTCTTCCGGAAAATCCGGAAATTGGAAAGCGCAAGTTCCTGCGGCTTCCCGTACATCCCTTTGTTTACGTTGCGGATGATCAGGCTCCCCAGGCGGCGGAGCAGTGAATGTTTTTTCTCGCGGAACCGGCCAAAAACCAGGTCATAACCTTCCCCTGCCTTTTCAATCAGGTGGACCATTTCTTCTGGCGGGTTTTGAAGATCATCATCCAGGGTTAGGACATACTCCCCACGGCTTTTTTCAAGGCCGCAGAAAATGGCGATCTGCTGGCCATAGTTATGCGCCAAATCAATCGCGAGGATGCGTGGGTTTTCGGTTGCAGAGCGGCTTAAAATATCCCAGGTTTTGTCGCGGCTTCCGTCGTTGACTAAAATCAATTCATAATCCAGGTTTCGCTCGTTAAAAAAAACCGCGGTCCGCCGGATCACTTGCTCAATGCTTGCCGCACTATTATAAACTGGAATCACAACGCTATAGGATGGGTTCATGAAATATCCACAACACAGTATTTTTGCATAAGCAAAAATGCAACGCCGCACGCGGTGTTCCTTACGCCGCGGCAACGCAGTACCAAATCATTAGATTTGGTGCAGTGCGGTAGAGCGGTTTCTCTAACCGCCCACAGCACAGTGTTTTTGCATAAGCAAAAATGCGCCCGACGTGAGTTGAACACGTAACCTTCTGATCCGTAGGGCACCCAAGCATTTTAACGATAGTTGCTGATTTTATCTAATCTTTTATGGTGTTGCGAGATACGGCGAAAGTAATTTTACGATCTTTGCTGGTTTTTTACGGTGTTTCGGCTTGTTCCATTAGCACTACATTAGCACGAGCGTGGAAAGTGCCGCCCGCCGCCACATGAATTTTTTACCCACTGGCCGGTTTATTTTTTATGCTTTTTTTGGAATCGTCGACAGGCTTTTGAGTTTCAATCTTTGTGTCCTTGAGTCTAGTTCTCAGATAAACCAGAGCGGCTTCTCTTTTATTGTCCTGCAGGGCACCGCCTTTCTTGGCAAGCTCCTGTATAGCCACTTCGGGGAAATTATCATAAATAGCGATTCGCTTTAATGCTTCCTTCCCTGTCACCTTATTCTTTTCAATACGCTGAATCGTCGCAGCCGTAAAATCAAAAACGGATGCAAACTCCCGCATTGTAAGCCCTAGGTTTTTTCTGAATTTTATCAAATCTTCGGAAGAATAGTCTCCGGCATAAAGGGGTTCAAATACGAATGAGGAGGGGCCTCTTCGGCCAATTGTCGCTAAGAGAACAATGGGGTTTCTTTCTTTCGGAGAAATATTCATCGTCTTACAATACTCTTCATAGGCGGGATTTTTTGAAGACGGTATTCTATCGTTTAATGTTTTAAATAAAAATGAGGACTGATGAACTTTTTTGGTTATGGGCAGATCGGGGCCCAAGGGCAGAGCGCTTTTGTTATAGAGGTACCGATCATCATATTGAAAAATATAACCATGCTGATTCGCCTCTTTTTTTTCTGTTAAGCGTCCCACATAAGTTCTTGTTTTGCGGCTTTCTAAATAAACATCCACCGCCGCTACGTTTTTGGATGTTATTTTATTTTCCGACACTTTTTTCAAGCTCCTTGTATCTTCTTTCCATTAGGGCCTTCATTCCCCGTTTTCTTTTGTCCGAGATAAACGATTGATCCACTAAATCGAAGACATCTTTCAAACTAACCTTCTCCCGAAATTTTGTGACCTCATCCCCATGGCCAAGTTTTATAAACTCTGCTGCATAATGCTCCATTTTGGGCTCTTTGGTTTCAGAGGTGGCGATAGCTCCCGCCGGTTCGATCTGAGCGCCAAGCAATCCTTCCTCTTCAGTGCCAAGATAGGATGGGTTATCGTAAAAAGGAGAAAGATGCAGCCCTTTTTTGGTTTGTATAAAAGCAAGGTTCCTGCCATGCCTGTCATTGTTTCCGGTTAACGAATCAAATAAACACAATTCGAGGAAGCGCTCTATATCCGTGAGCCGCCCCGTGGTATTTCCGATGATTCGCAATAAGTTTTCACAATTAAATTCCTCGTCCTTTTGAAGATAATGATAGATGTGTACCAAATTCGACTGTACGTGATCCTGCATAAAGTTTCTTGTCACAAACGTTTCGAGATGATCTTCAAATTTCATAAAATAAAAACCAGGAACATTCAATTCAAGCTTCTGTGCTATTTGATTGCATAAATACTCCGTGGCCGGAAGCTCAGGATAATTTTGCTCCTTAACTTTTAAAATGTAAGAAACTCCCCCAAGATTCGCTGAATATTTTTTAAATTTCCCATGGAAAAAACTGGAGTTCTTGGTAAATTGATCATCTGTCTTCTTTTTTTCTCGACTCGCTGAACTCTTGACGATAACATTTGAGAAATCTTCGGAGCTGTTCAGGGCAAACCACTCCCTAAAGCATGCTTCGTGAAGGCCATGCTGTTTCGGCATTTCTTCAGAAATCTGTTTTAGGCATCGATAGCAGAGCATTTTCCCCCTCAATTACGTTATAGTTATATCACAGACATATCTTGTTGTAAATAGATAACAAGATGATATTGTTATAGATATATAACATCACCTAAGTGCCCCTATCTTTGTGGGTTACAAATAGATGCGATTTTCACATTCTATATCTGGTGGTCGACTTAAATACAAAGTACAACATTTGCTATAGGACAAAATTGATCACATTTTCAAGCTGCTGGATAACGGCTCGTTGCAACTAATACCGAAAACAATGTCATCTCGGCCGTTTTCGTATTTCTGATCTGTTCGGGGAAGCCAATGCCCGTATAAATCCATGGTCATCTGAATCGAGGCATGGCCAAGCTGAAGTTGAATATATTTGATGTGTTCGTTATTCGCGATTCGCACCGACACATTGGTATGTCTCAACGCATGAAACGGCACCCGGCGCAAATCCGCTCGATCAAGCGCCGGATTAAAAGTTTGCGAGACCATGCTTTTTGCATCCATAGGAGCGCCGTTTCTTGTGCAAAAAATCAAATCGTGCGGATTGACATAGGTTTTTATCCTGTGAATTTGGAGTATTTCTCTTAACTTCGGAGTCATATCGATAACTCTCACGGACTTGGGAGTCTTGGGCGGCCCGAATATCCAAGGCTCTTTCTCCATACTGCGATTTTCTTTCCAATATAAAGTGCGCTTCACGTGAATCGTGTTATTGTGCCAATCGATGTCGCCCCATCTCAAAGCGAGCAGTTCACCTTGACGCACGCCTGTCGCAATGGCAACCGCAAATAAAGTCTTATAAGGTTCGTAAGAATGTTTCAGTAATTTTTGGAACTCGTCCGGCCGCAAAAACTCTGGCTCCATTTTTTCTTCTTTAAGTTTTTTAATGTATTCGGCGGGATTGATGCGGAGATAGCCGATTCGCATGGCATATCGCAGAATCATTTTTAGCAGCATAATGAAATAGTTTGCGGTCCTCGGCGCCAATTTATTTTCCTTAATGCATTGCGCGAGAAACTTTTGGATGCCCTCTTGATTAATCTGTTGCAGGTAATGATCGCCGAACACGGGGTTCAAGTGAAGCTTCAAGATGTCTCGATACGAACGGAATGTGCGCGGCTTGACGTTCGGCTCCACAACTGTGGAAAGCCAATTTTCTGAAAAATTCCTAAAGCAATCCGTCTTGAGTTCTTTGTAAATACCCTGATGGATTTCTGCCATGACAAAGGCGAGTTTTTTCTCGGCTTCTTTTTTACTCCTGCTGACAGTACTCCACTTTTGCCGCTTGCCATCTTGATAAACAATCGCATACCTTGCAGAAGGACAGCCGCACGTCCCTTTCGTCATATTCCCATGTTGACGGCATCTCCAAATGATCGACCCTTGCGCCACGATTATCCTCCTTGAAACGAGGATATTATATCCGTAGCACGAATATATATCAAATCTTCTTTTTGGGCCTTCTTCCGGGCTTCCGTTCTTTGGCGAGATAGCGCTTTAAAGAGGATTCTTCGATGAGCCAGATCGTTCCTGTGGAGTTCATCTGCGCGGGGCGCCCCTTGATTTTTCCGGTCCGCATGAGCAGGCGTATATGCCCTATGGAAAAATCGTACTTCTGAGACGCTTCGAAGGCTGTGATAATCTTGTTCACGATGAGAATAATATACACTCATCAGGGTCGCCCCGCATTATCCTTTTCCTTTCGCGCGAAAAAGGTTATGACCTCCTCCGGATCGAAACGCAGGTATTTTCCGAACTTAATGTGCGGGATTGCTGTCGGCCCGAATCTTGTCCGTTGATAGATCCAACTCACAGGAACTTTCAATTTCTCCGCCAATTCTAAAGGCGATACCAATTTCTTAGGTTCATTGTTCAGCCCCACTGTAAATGCATTTTTTCACTCATTCTTTTGTCCTCCTTTCGTTTAAAAATCATACCTGCCCAAAAACCGCCTGTCATGAATGGCCTGAAAGAATTTCCAAAGACGGAGCGCCCCCGCAAATCCCGGGCGCTCGACATAAGCGTTTTCCCTATGTTCCGTAAGATTCCGGAGCAGCACAAAGTAAATCTTGCGGTACTCTTTGGCAATCTCGAGCAGCCTTTTTCTCTGCTCCGGCGTAGCCACAAAATAGAGCACGGCATCAAGGGCCGGATGATCCCTGTAGAAGCAGAAGCGTTTCTCGTACTTCATCTCCCCTTTGCCCGACATCTCAAGCTCAATGGCAATCTTGCGCCTGCCCAGAGACAGGATCGCATCCGGCCGGACAGCGCTCATCCCGCGCTGATGAAGGCATCTTTCCGACTGCCATTCCGGATAGCCCATTTGCTCCAGAAGAATCCGGATGTCCGTAAGCCTGCGGTCATGAAGTTCATTCTTGGCAGGCGGTCTTCTCAGAAATTCGACATAAACTTTGATACCCTCGTTTTTCAAGAACTTCCGTGCTTCCCGGGTTGGAAAATAAAGCATCAGATCATCAAAATAACTTTGACGGGTCTTGATATAACCCTGTTCGATTAACCCGTTGAGTTCTCCCAATCCCAGGCCCGCAAGGGTTTGAATCTGGGCTTCGGTCAGAAATCCCTGCTCAAACTGATACAGAAATATTTTCTTCATCACCTCCGTTGTTGGGTTTGTCATTCAAAAACCTCCTACTAAATTGTCATCCCCGAATGTTTTTATCGGGGATCCATAGATTCCTGCCTCCAGGGGAGAGACGGCTATCTCTCCCCTGTTGCCACTGCTACCGCACTACTCTGTTCACGATCCGTGAAAAATGATCTGCAAGATCCACCACAAAACGGTTCCGCTCCCGGATAATCCGATAGTCGTCCAGGCCCTTCTGAACAATCGCTACGGGCCGTGAAACGTAGGCTGGCTCCGCAGCTCCTTGAACTTCATCCGCACTATGGTCAAGTGCTGAAAGGATCGTGAATGCCACAAAAAGCACCACACCGAGTCCCACTCCCGCACTAAACCACGATACGAATTGACTCAAAACTCCGCTGGAAACCATCCTGACGTTTGGAGTAATCCTGCGTCCATCTCTTAGTTCCAGTGTCCTCATCTTAATCTCCCTTTCCTTCAGCTTTAGCGCTGTGATAGTCCCAGGTTTTGGACTGGGCTTTTGATTTTTTATAGGGTCTCTCATGGGAGATGGGTTTACGACATGGGTGTTCACAGAAACTGGACGTTTTTATACTGAAAATATTTTTTTCTACATCTGGAATTGAATGTTTTGTGAGGGAGAACCTGCATCCGGGTATGCCGGACTCTTCGGCTCGACTACGGTCTCGAGGTCAAATTTTATGACGAGAGAGCGTAGTCGAGCCGAAGGTAGCCCCGCAATATAGTGTGGGGGCGGATTCAGAAGGCATGCCCGGATACGGGATGAACGGTAAGGGATCCTAAAAGGTAAAACTTTTTGGAGGTAAGTGCTTAAAGAGGATTTTCCTGAAGTCTGACTAAATTTTTAGTCCGGTACATAATCGCAGGCGCCCCCCCTAGTCGCCGCGATTAGTACTGCCCCAGAGCTACCATTTGAAAAATAATTGAAGCTCTGGGACTGTCCTGACTACCATAATATTTTTCAATGTAAGTCAGGGCTGGCGGAAAAACCGCCGGTAAGAACCCCGGGAGAGGTCAAGTCTTTTGGTTCTCAAACTCAAAAGCAGTACTATTATTTAGATTCCCTTTCAAATTTATCAATAACAGTACTGGCCTGCTCGATTAAGTCATCAAATGAAACTATTTTAATTCGCTGAAGAAAAGAATTGTGTTTAAGCAGAGCATATTTTAATCCTTCTCGCTTCTGGTGACCGCGCAAATCACCAATTACCAATGCACCATTCGGACGATATTTATCGGATCTGGCCGTTATTGCATCTGATCCCTTAGGATTTCGGTCATAAAGCTCCAGATAATCCATCAACTGACTGATTCCATTTTTTAATGGCGTAGATTGGCGCCAGTGTCCGCCTATCCATTGAAATATCTCATCGTCTGGCCGCTTAAATTCTATGACGTCATGGAACCCGTCGAAGCGTTCGGGAACAAAATCGGGATACCCTTCTGTACCCGCTTTCTCATGTCTATTCACCGCCACATATTCAAGGCCCAATATCCAAATATTTTCCGGCTTAGCGAGAAAACTTTGATATTTAGATTCGGTCAGTTTTCTGGATACTATTTTTTTGAACTCTTGCAAGGACTTTCGAAAGCCCGGCAGATTTGTTGTGCGGTATAATTCCATAAACTCAGCCAATTTTTGACGATAGTTTTCCACCTCTTGCTTCAATTTCTTATTTCTCTGCAACCTTTTAGCAGCAACTTGTTTAATGCTTTTTCTAGTTAAGTCAGCCTTTGACTTTTGAGCTATTTCCGACATTAATTCCCCAAAAGCACTCTTTTCGCCACCACTAGGCCATCCAATTGCAGGCTTCATTACGTTCACCGCATGCACAATTGCGTTCCAATGCCTTGCCTTCTTTATGGTTAGATGCTGATCATAGTATTTTTTGGGTTCCGGCGTCGGACCACTTTTATCAATTTTGATAAACTTTTCTTTCTCTTTAGAATATGCTGTCACGTAAAGGCGATGAATATTTCTAAAAATGTGTTCGCGGTCCAATATCTTTCCATAAAAGCGGTCGACCTCGCCTTTCCCCATGTCCCAAGGAAGTTTTCTTTTTCGTTTAATGCGTTTCGACTTCTTATCTTTCATTTCGACCTCGATATATAATTCGCGCTATACCGGCTAACAACAAATTCTCAATATTCCAACTCAAAGACTTAATTAGAAATGTGAATATAAAAACCTGTTTTTCTCCTGATAAAAACTTCATTGAATACTCTCATCAAAAATCTGACGCAACGGCAACATTAATACATCATGACCTTTGTGACGGAAAATAATTTCCTGGACCTTTACGATGACCTCAACTTCAATCTTATGAAGGAGCGCTTCAAGAGCTTCGATCTTTTTCAAACCTAGTTCAGCAGCCCATTGCGCGCTGACATCATCTTCATCTTTTAAAGGTTTTCTTATCAGTTGTTTTAATTCATCCACAACCTGGTAGAGCACCTTTGTCTTTGCTCTAGTATCCGGTTGCATGCCGTCAAACTTCCCAGCGAGCGTCTCATAAGCGGCTTTAATCTGCGCCCACGTATCCTTTTTATGGTTTGCGACATAAGCTGCATTTGATAAGAGGGACTCGGCTTCTTTCTGGTACTCCTCGGCGAGAACGCTAAGTTCCACCAAATTTATCATCTTCGATCCCCTATAATCTTCCTGCTTATTTATGCTCAACGGCTCCGCTTCTGCATTTCGGGCCAGTTGGTCTTACCAAACGCAGATTTTTTTCTTGTGCTTCGCCCGGTTCAGCAACATCGAGTTGAAACTTGAAGCCGCAATCTCGGCAAATGAATGTCCGCTTTATCATATTTACTTCCTGTCAAGATGCTCTTCGATCGCCTGACACACCTCTTCCCAGAGAGCGGCGAAGAACTCTTCGTGCGTGTAGGACCGATCCCCAGATGCGAAATTGCCAAATAAACTGAAGCCATGAAGATTCAAAACTACAGTTTCACGACTTGCATCCCAAGCAAATTCGCCAAATGCATTGTACCCTGAAGTTCGTTTCTCGCCTCTAACAGAAGAAAAACTCAATCCCTTGTCGCTTGAAATTCCCCCTCTTGTGATGTCAAAGGAATAGACAACTTCCCCGCGCAGCAGAACACGCATACATGTTTCACCCTCCCGGGTAAAAACAGAGAAAGAAACATCTTCCTCTAATGATTCGCAGCGTTTTTTCATTTCAGAGGAAAGAAAATCGACTAGTCTTTTGGCTTCGTCGTATGGATTAAAAACTTTTGCAACTTTCGGTTTTCTAAATGAAGGCTGTTCAGGAGGCGGGGTCTCTCGCCGGCCTTTTTCGAGTTTTTGGATAATGGCCGTCGCCAATTGTTCGGGCGACTTTTTCCTCGCGTCCATAAAATAAATGGTATCGGGTAAGCCTGGGACATCCGTCTCATCGAATCGCACAGGGAGAATGTAGTCACGATCCCGGAGCGCACGGGCTAATGCGCTCCTACGCTCGTGTGAGGGCCATACCTTTTCTGCGTATTCACTTGAAATGAACATCACGCAGTGGCGACCGCTTTTGCGATAGACCTCGTCAAAATGTTCGATCAAATCTTTCCCCCAGAGCTCCGTTTCATTGAATTCGTCATAGAAGAAATTGACGTCCTGTGTCTTAAGCGCTTCAGCCACTCTTTCCACATAATGCCGCTGTTCACCCGCAAAGCTCAAGACAACGTCATATTTATAAGTCATGTTTTTATTCCCCCTTGAAGGCCTTCTGCATAAGGGCGGCGAAGAGGTTTTGGAGTTCGGTTTCGGAGGATTTCATTTTAAACTTTCCTCAATTCAGCAATTGCCGTTGCAATCTCTTTGCCTTTGGCTTCGATAACGTCGAGAAGCTCTTCAGGTGTTCGTGTATCCTCCACGACCTTACGATTAGGATTCACGGCCTTGAGGTCGTAATTTCTGGCTTCGATCTCCTTACGCGTAACCGTCCAGCTGTTCGCACTATCCGCACGTGCGGGCAGCAACTTGAAGAAGTCGTCAAACTTGTCTATGGTGAGTGGCTTTCTCTTTCTCACTTTGAGATCCGAGAGATCGTAATACCAGATTTTCTCTGTCCGTTTGCCTTTGGTAAAAAAGATGAGGTTCGTCTTAACGCCAGCACCAGCAGAGGTGAATACCCCGACAGGCAGGCTCACGATACACCAGACATCGCAGTCATCAAGGAGCTTGCGCTTTGTTTGGACAAAAGCTGTTTCATTACGAAAGAGAACACCTTCATCGATAACCAGCCCACACCGTCCTTTAGATTTAAGACTGCCAATCAAATGTTGAATAAACAATACCTGCGTGGCTCCGGTCTTGTAAGCAAATCGCGTCTGAGCGTCCTTCCCCTCTTTCCCTCCAAAGGGTGGATTCATCAGGATCACGTCATAGAGCGCAGGTGCTCCCTGAAATAAGCCGTCATAAATGACCTGTCCGGTCAACGTATTGCCGTGCGACAAATGCGGTTCATCAATGTTATGGAGCACGAGATTGGCCAAGGCAATCGGATAAATGAGATTGTCTTTCTCACGGCCGTAAAACGTTTTTTGCTTCAGTGTTTCAAAATGATCCGGAGATTTAATTTTTTCATTATTTTTCCCGGCCATATACTCATAGGATTGGGCTAAAAAACCACCCGTGCCGCATCCTGGATCGTAAATGGTTTCGCCGATCTTAGGATCGATCGTACGCACCATGGCACGGATCACTTCACGCGGCGTGAAAAACTGTCCGCCGTCGTTCCCGCGCTCGCCCATTTTGAGAAGCAAAACCTCGTAAACTTGAGAGAGCGTGAATACGTGCGTCGGGTCCACATCCGCCTGACTGATCTGATGCACCTTATCGAGGATATCAAGGAGGTTGCGCTCGGTATCAATGCGCGTCTTTTCAGTACCTGAAAATATTTCGCTGATGACTTTTTGACGCGAAGAAGCGTTCGGCTTATTCCGAAGAGTTTTAAGGTTGGGAACCAAATCTCCATTCACAAAGCTAAAGAAAGCACCCAGCGAGCCGGTTTCAAGCTCCTTGCGTTTCTTGCCATCGGGAGCTGCCCAATCACGCCACCGGTACGGATATTTCAGAGATGGTTTGAATTCGCCGCCCACCGCTTTTGTTTCTTCCTCTTCGTACAGCTCACGCTCGTCGAGAATACGAAGGAATAGTATCCATGTTATTTCAGGAACGTATTGGAGCGCGCCGGCACAGTTGGAACGGCGCATAATGTCACAAATCGATTTAACTACTCCATTTACCGACTGCTGGGTTACCAGCGGTTTTCTTGTTTTTGCCATTGCATATTTCATCAATGTCATTGCTCCTAATGAAGAATTTTGACGAGCTTTTCAATATAAGGCAGGAGCCCCACCAATACGAGGCCTGCTGTAAGCCAGCACAAAGCCTTGGCATATCTGCTGTTAGCCCGTGAAAGCTTTTCATTTGAATCAATCATTTTTTGAACTGAAACAGGAATTTTTTCCATTATAGAAGATATACCTGCGGCTAATTTAGCAAGTTCTCTCTTGACCTCAAGGCCCACTTTTGCATCAACCAGCTTCATAAAGTCCGTGTTAGCCCAGCTGCTCGGCGGTTCCTTGTCGATCATTTCCTCTAATGTTTTATCTCTCGACTCGTGAAAACCCATTTGATCCTCCTTAAAAAATTACAGTTCCCCACTAAACGCCAATTTCAGATATTTTGAAGGAAGCGCATCTATTTCCCTAATTCGATCCTCAATAGGGTTAATCAGATCATGCGCCTTAAACATTCGCTTTGAAGCCTGAACCTGTCTTTCCCATGAGGGTAATTCAATCTCCCCTTTTGCCAGGCGCTTGAATAGAATTCGCTCACGCACAGCTCCCCGAACAAGTGTTTTAATGAGATGTTCACCCATAACCGAGCGAAAGAAATAATAAAACCATCTCGTATCCAAGATTCCTTGTTTTCCTTTCACTGCAACATAATCTGGGCTGGTAATACCGGCTTCATCATACTGATCGACCATCGCGATTGAACCAAGAAGTATGCGCATCGGATTGTAAAATACGGTTCCATGGTTAACCAATTTGTATCGCTCAGGCTTTTTCCCTACTGGATCTTTTGCCGCCGCCAAACCGGCTCTTGTCGCGCCTAAAACTGGGTATTTCTCCCAATCTTTCCCAACGCCATTCTTCACCTCTGAAAGGCAATCCCCCAAACGATACTTTGTCAATTTCCCTTTTGTGAGCGAGTCCCGTAAAAAAGCTACTGACAACGCTTTGGCTGCATCGAGCTGTGCTTCAGCAGCGGCACGCGCTGCGTCAATGATTGAAAAACTATTATTAAGAATCTTTGCAATCCTTAATTGATCGCTTTTGGGAGGAAGAGGAATCGGAATATCTGCCGCAACTTTCTGGTTCAACTTTGCTCTTGTTGCGCCTGCAACCATACCACCGACATCGGGTCTAATTCGTAGAACATGGAGACAGTAATCAAAATCAATTTCTGGTTTCGGTTTTAACACATGCGCATGATTATTCACCCAATATTTTCCTGAAACTGCATACGTGATTGACCTATCATGCGAACCAAAGAATCCACCGTCCTCGGCAAGAAGTATTAATGGCTCGTCAAACAGGTAGTCATCAATCCAACCCACCTGCCCATTAGCGCCGTAATATGGATATAAAGCGACCTGTGGTTTTCCCGCTATGCGTTGATTTCTTTCATTCTCATTAATGGGAATTCGACGGGAATCAAGAAATTCGCAGACCTCCCCCAACTTCACCCATCGCCACCCTATAGGAAGTTCATGAACTACTTTTTTACTTGCAACCAGCTGTTGTGTCATGATGATGCTGCCTGCTTTGCAAGGACTTCCCGCGCGGTCACAAAGGGACGTTTATTCATTACAAGTTCGAGTTGCTTTTCATGCAACAGTACATCAAAAGCAATTTGGCAATCCAACACACATCGCAAGTCAAACCCATCCATTAGGATGACGCGCTCTTCACTCTGATTTACGAGACTTTCTAGGCAATCCTGGCTAAATCCATTAAAAGCGACAAAAAGAGCTTTAACATCACCTCCAAAAGCACGTTTAGCGCGATCTCGCAAGATTGAAACGTCGGCCGCATTAGCCTTTTCATCCCTCCACCGGACTTCAACAAAGTACCAATGTTTATCAAAATAAAATAATCCGTCTATCTGCTCGCCGGTACGCTGAAAAGGGCCCTTCGAATCTTCACAATAGTAATCAAAAATTTCATTCATCAAGTCCTGGAACTGATTGCCTCGCTCTTGCCGATCCACAATGCCATGGATACGATCAAAATTGTCACGGTAAGTTTGGTGTTTTGCATGATCCAATCCTCTCATGCCGACCCTTTCAACCCGCTGGATTTGCATCTTTTTCTCTTGTTCTTCTTGGTAGAGCTGCTGATCCTTGTATCTCCTATACCCTTCTTGCAATGCTTTAAGAGATGCGACTGCTTTATCTTTTCGTTCTGGGGGTATCGTGTGAAGATCATTCCAGTAATACATTTTGGTCAAAATCTTCTTTGATATGGTAGAGCCTTCTTCACCTTTAACAGCAAGCTGATCAAATACATGATTCACGATTTTGATTGTTGGTGTGTCGCGGAGCATTCTTGAAACTTCAACCATAATTGATTTAGGAATATCACATTCTTCAAGAAAAGATCGGACGTTTTGCTTAAACCAAATTACATCGCGAATAGCAATGGCAACCAAATTTGTAATATCTTGCGGTAATCTCACGCTGCAAACATCCTTTCCTTCGTTTCTTTCAAGACTGTTGCCGGTTCGCCATATGATTTTAGCGCTGCGATGCCACCGGCACGCACGACGTCAGGAATGTGAAAAATTTCGCGGTTCTCAAGGCCATCAGTTCCTGCAAGGGCAAATTGATGGGCAATTGCTGTGACTGTCTTTGCAGTATTTTCAGGCATTGCGCCCAACCACCGCGCATTTTTATAAGTAAAGGCATAAGCGCGGTCAAGCCGTTTCATTGGCCGCAACCCGTACCCAAGATCCGCCAGGACGTCATAAAGATCATATTCTTCCATATCCTCGAGCTTCTGCACGAGCAAGGGAGAACGACCGGCATCGGGCAGACGCCCAAGCATTGTGAGCCGCTCCGGCGGCACAATCCATATTTTCCGGAACTGATCAAGATTAGCCGCTTCTTCTATGAGTTTTTTTGTCAGGATTTCTTTGTATTCTTCAATTGTTACAAGTTTCTCTCGCCCATCGACGGCTGTAAGAATAGCGCGCCCGGCATCCGTTACCTGAATATCAAAACCTTCAACAACGATGATCTTCGGAGGCTCTGGTCCCGGTCCGCCTCCCTCCCGAACTCGCGGTGGCGGTGTTTTAAAATCTTTCCCGAATAATCTTGTGGCATTTGTGTAATCATAAATTCTGAACATTAGTTTATTCGTGGCAGTATCGATACGGGAACCCCTGCCGATCATTTGATAAAACGCAATGGGTGAACGGACATATTTGAAAAAGACAATGTTCCGAACGACCGGCACGTCAACTCCGGTTGTGAGAAGTTCAACCGTTGTCGCAATGAAATGAGAACGCGAGGCACCGCGTAGATCTGCTAAATACTGGCTGCCGCTAACCGCTGCCGTGCACTTGAAGGCATAATTCTCATAGCGCTCTTTGCTGTTCTTCGTACACCAATCGGCGTAGAGATTGTTCATCTCGGTTGCAACGAGATCGGCATGAATATCCCGGACACAAAAAATGATTGTCTTCTGTTCAGGCCCGCCCGTATCGAGCAGGTACTTAAAAAGATCCCGGCACATGGCAAAAACGCGGTCCGGGAGCATAATACGGTCTTCATACTCTGTTTTCTCGTAAAGTGCTTTGAGCTCCGCTTCACTGATTGGCTGGCCTGTACGAAAATCCCGGGGATTTCTGGCGAGAATATCTTTTAGGGTAATTCCTGTATCGTCAATATCCACACGACCCCGCTGCACTTCACAGGCCGCGAGATAACCGTCCTCAATCCCTTGAGTCAGATCATATTCATATACCGGCTCTCCGAAATGCCGGATATTGTCCGCCGTAATTTGAAGATCTTGTTTGCTTTCAGGACTTGGGAAAGATTCTTCGATTTTAAGCTCGCGCGGCGTTGCGGTTAATCCTACTTGCACGGCATCGGGATTGCGCTTTAAAACTTCGGACCATTTCCCCCAGGCTGAACGGTGGCATTCATCAATCACAATGTGGCTGAAATAATTCTCCGGATAAAAAGTCGTGAGGAAATTGGCCGTGCCTTCTGCGGTATCAACATCAAGGGTTTGGTAGGTCGCAATATGAATCCGGGCATTCTTTGCATTGTTTGTTCCGTCCGGTTTCTTGTACACTTCGGCCGCATCTGCGCCAAAAACATTCTGAAAAGCGCCAAGGCCTTGGGAACGGAGTTCATCCCGGTCACAGATAAAGAGCGCACGCCGAAGCCGGCCGGCATCTGCAATGCGCTTTAGGAGATTCACAGCAATGAATGTTTTGCCGGCACCGGTCGCAAGCGAGAGAAGCGCCCGTTTCGGTTTCCCTGTCTTCTCTTGAATTGCTATGCGTTCAAGAATGGCTCTTATCGCTGCGTCCTGATAATAACGGCGCGTCGCCTCACCTCCGGTATAAGGTACGAGTAATGGCTTTGCTTCCGGATCCTCCAGAGAGAAACCAATAATCTTTTCATATTGCATTCGAAGTATCGAGGGTGCGGGAAACTCGTTCATCAATTTTACGCGAGAAGTTATTCCTGTATGGCAATTATATTCAACAAACTGATGACCATTACTGGAGTAGACAAAAAGAACATTCAATCGCTTGCACTTAGCATATAACTTTCCTTGTTCTAGGCCATGTGTTGGTGGGCGGTTTTCAGCTTTTGCTTCAATGAGAGCTACAGCAACAGGCTGGGTATTTGAATTGACTTTAACGCGCAGAACATAATCAACACGACCGCGGGCACGTCTTCGCGGTTTGCCATCAATTACTTCAATGGAGCCTGCTGTTTCCTCGCGGCGTATAAGATCTTCCGTCCACCCTGATGCATGGATTGCAGGATCAATTAGTTTTGCGCGGGTATCTGATTCACCAAGAGGCATGCTTATCCTTTTCCATTCTCTTCTGGCTTATGGCTTTTCGCCACTTGCTTTGGCTCCTTTTTGAAAAGCTTCTCTCCTAGAAGAATAATTACTGTCCAAACGCCAAAACTCAAAAAAAGTGTTATCGCAAACCAAATGATAATTCCTATGACGTATCCGATTCCAAAGAAAACTTTCTTAAACCAGGGGTCTTTTCTTCCAAGATCACAATTGGAAGCCGTTACCTCAAAGCAATATTTGTTATAGAAGTCAACGGGCATGACCTGCGAAGGCTTGCGGTCAAAGCAATAAGCACCCTGTTTCAAATAGGCCGTGCCAACTAGCTCAGAGCAATAAAACGCTTCTTCATTATTGATAAGATTGTTGAACCAATAACTGGTCATTAAAAAATGAAAGATGGGCGGCAGGATGTTTAGGATCACATAATAGGCCAGAGCCTTGCCGTCATATTGGATACCGACCTTACTCTTGCAGAATTCAACCGCTTCATTAAAATCAGTAGCCGCGATCCCTTTTCTCCTGAGGCAAATAATGTCAAAAGGTTCGTCCAAATAGGCCGTCTTAAGATCTCTTTTCACGATTCCTTTGGGGAAAGCTTCAACCACTTCCCCTCCGCCGATATAGAATGCCACATGCGTCCAAATCCTTTTCCGGTATCCATGCCGTGAGAAATTAGCAAATCGGATTGGCAGTGAGCCCAGATTGATACCGCGCCTGCTGGTGATGATGACATCCCCTGGCCTTAACTTCTCAATGATGCCGTCTACCTGCTCTTGCTGATTTGCCATTCCACCCATCTCTCTTACTGCTCCATTACCCAATTGATTACCTAATTGATTCCTCCGGCTCATTTTTTCTTCGGCCTTTGCTTTCGCACCCAGGCATCCACTTCTTCTATATCAAAGCGCCACTGGCCGCCCACTTTAGAAGCAGGCATTTTCCCACGTTGACAAAGCTTATAGATTTTCTCTTTGGAGACTTGCAGGTAGTCACCAATTTGATCGATGGTAAGCCATTTGTCGGTCATCTTAAGGCCTTCGGTGTGTGAGCCCCGCCAAAAACACGCCGGGCAAGCATCTGTTGGTCATTTTAATCCCATCCATTTTTTGCTAGATTCTACCAAAGGAATGTCAATTAAGGGATTCTTATTCCATGAGCTACTTAGGCTTTTCTTGTTTGATTAGTTGCACTAAATCATCTTCTCGCTCGTAGCCCTTCAATCGGCCTGATAAATATCCAAGTCTGTATGATATGCCTTCACTCATAAGACGCCAGTTTGAGTTACTCAGCGTTTTTTTAATAATTCTTTGAAGCTTATAGACACTATCTTTCTCTTTTCTTGATGAATCAAAGTCCTGCACAGTAAAAGGTGCGATGACATATTTATCAATCTCCGGTTTATCAAGAGACAGCTTCAGGTATTGCTCTTTTTCTAGCGTTTTGGAAAGAACATTCTGAAGCTCGGCAATAGTCCATTTGTTTAAGCTCTCTGCTTCTTTGTAATCAGGGTCTGTTCGTCTCACCTCCGCCTCTTTAAAAATTTCCGCCAACCTTTCGAGCCGCAGAAGACTTTGCAGATACTCTTCCCCTTCTTTAGCGGATAAGCAGAACTCAGTCCTATGTTTTTGAAGCAACTCCTTTTTTCTTTGTTCGCGAGCTACTCGATCAGCTTGCGATTTATCCAGGTCATCGATTTCCGTTTCATTAAAATCACAGGCAGGGCAGTTTTTTGCCCAGACAATAGTCCTCCCCTTTTCTAGGATTGATGTCTTAATTGCTTGATCGCATTTGGGACACAATTCCGGCTTAGATTTAAATTCTTCTCCATTATCAAAACACCCTTTCCGCTTTTTACATTCTGGGCATTCAAAGAAAAAGAGGACGCGGGTGGGTTTGCCGCTAAATTCGTATAACTCTTTCAATATGATGCTCATGCTCACGATGCAGTTCGGACAACGGATATTTCTGGGTGCTTGGGCGTTTTGGAATAGTTCGTCACGCTTGCGATCAGAATTCATCCATTCCTGAATGACCGAGGCTTTGCTACGGTAACGTTCGCCCTTTATTCCATACAAACTCATATTTAATGCCATCGAAAAACATTTTAGACGTTCCGCCTCTGAAAGCTGTTCAATCATTTTTTCGCTCGGCTTTTCTAGGCATGCTTTACGCCAAGACTCCTTAAAACGGAGGCATTCTTCTATAGTCTGGAGATCATAAACATCACTGTAGTACTCTTCTTCTTTAAGCTGCTTATGCATAATTTTCTCCGGTATTTTGTGGGTAATGGTTTCGGCTTATGGGATTATAAGGAATGGTAGATTCCGAAAGAAAATCTGCGATAGAAACGAGGGAAGGAAAAGTTGAGGGTCAATGCAAATAGGTTCTAATTTGCATTATTGGAACCTTCCATTAGCACCACATTAGCACGGGGCATTTTGGGGAGGGTCAAGCAAAAGAGCCACCGCCTCTAACTTGCGATGGCTCTTTGTGTTAGAATGGTGCGCCCGACGTGAGTTGAACACGTAACCTTCTGATCCGTAGTCAGATGCTCTATCCAATTGAGCTACGGGCGCGAGAATGTTTTTTATTCGAGCGCCTTGCGCTGTGCGCGGCTTCCTTGGCCGCGACAGCGCCGTACTTGTGCATCGGCACAAGTGCGGGCGCAAAAAATCTGAGCGATTATATAAAGCTGACTTACACCTACTGCCGAGCCGCCTTTTAGGGCGGGTGCAGCATCTTGCATTTTACTCCTCGCTTAACACCCTTCGGACTTCGTCCTCCGGGTGCGGCTCGCTTCGCTTCGCGCGGCAAGCACTGCGCCGGCACTTCCAAGGTGTGACACATTTTCGGAGAAGAACATCAAGTTCGTGACGACTCGCACCTGCACATTAAGTGCAGGTGCGGGTGCAGTTAATCCTATGATTAACTACGGTATCGTGAGAATTTAAGTAAAATTCTCTACGACAGCGCAGTATTTACGATCCTTTGTTATTAAAGGGTGTAGAAGTATACCCAAAACGGCTTAAAAAATGTAGGGAAAACTCCTTCATGAACCCACGCGAATTTATCACCACAATTAAAGCCGCCCGATTTCCCGCATAAAATCCTGCACCGGAAACACTTCCACGCCGAAGCGTTTACAGGACGCCATTCGCGCGCTGAATCTTTTATGATTCAGCATTGCTTCGACCTAATCCCATGATTAGGTACGTCATCGTGACGGCTATTGACAGCCTGCAACGATGACGGCAGAAACTTGTTGTTTCTGTCCGAGCTAGGGAGAGATTAAGAATGTAATGTCGCCCCAATGATGGCGTCCCGTTATTCACGTTATCCTGGTTTAAGAAAGCGTCTGGGCTTTGCGGCCGCCGCGCTCCACCTTACAGGCGGGATTTCCTTTGGCCGCTAGCTCCTTGGCCAGATCAACCGCGCGATCGGCCAGTGCCCGAGCGCCTTCTTTAAGCTCCGGACTTTCTTTGACTTGAATGACGTTGTTTTCCATGTCCTCGGCATCCCAGCCACGGCTGTGTGCAATAAAGGGAAACTGGGGAAATAAAAAGCCGAGTTCACCGAAGAACATCATCATCTGCCCCACCACGCCCTGAATATTGTCCTGGCCTCCGGTAATAATGAAAGAAACGACCTTGCCGCGAATCATCACGCGGTCCGCGATCGTCACCTGATTCTGAACGCAGTTCATGCGTTCAATCATTTTGTAGTAAAGGGAGCTGGGGCTCCCCCACCGGATCGAGGTCGAGATCAGGATCACGTCCGCCCAAAAGACGAAAGATTCATAGACCGAGGTCAGTTCATCCGTAGGGTCCATCTGAGTGATCGTGCACGGCCATGTGCAGGCGGAGGCGCTTTTGGAATAATACCCTTCGCAGGCCTTGAACTTGAGATCATTCAGCCGGATGAGCCGGGTCTCGGCTCCGTGTTTGGCCGCGGCATGATCCAGCGCTTCTTTGAGAAGAGCTTCGGATGTGGAGAATCTCGGGAAGTCTTTGTTCATGGCGGTTGTTGAAATCCCGGCCACTCGAATCTTGCCGGGCTCGCGGACAATGTCGCGCGTCAAAGGATGTTTGGGATGAGGGGCGTGTTTGGCTTGAGTCAAGGGAACCAGGTTAACATAAAGATCTCCACCTTCTTCTTTCAGTTCATATCGGGAAACAGCCGCAGGGATGCCGGGCCGCGCCTCGCCTGTCTCCCGGTGAAACATCCAGCTGTGCCAGGGACAAACCACGTAATCATTCTGGATCGTACCCTCGCCCAGAGGCCCGCCCGCATGGAGACAGGTGCCTGAAATGGCCCCGAACCTTTCCGCATTAAAAGATAATGCGATGCGTTTGCCCTCAACCTCAATGGATTGAATCTGCTTTTGCTTGAGGGTCGCTACACTTCCCAGCTTATGCCATTTTTTATCAGTCATTTAATCTCCATTTTTCTGCAGGGCGTACCTTTTAGTAACGATGCCAAAAGATGGTGCCAGGTACAGCTGCGGCGCCGGGCACCTTCTGTATTCTGTACTGTATTATGTAATCATCCAATCCCAAGAATCATCTCAGCATCCGCGCCGGATAATTGAATCTTACCGTTTTCAAGATCCTCTTTCATATGCTGAGCGTCCGTCGTGCCTGTGAGTGGAAGAATCCCGATTTGCGCAGCAAACCGGAAAATCACCTGCGGCGGCGTTGCTTTTAAGCGGCGAGCAATTCCCGCCACGCGCGGATCAAACAACACTTGTTGATTGGCGGTAAGCAATGAAAACCCCTGATAAACAATTTGATTCGCCAAACAGTATTCGCGCACATCCTGATCCCAGCCGCGGACCGCATAACACCGGTTCTGAACCATTTGCGGTTTGATCTTGGCCTTGGCACAAAGCTCGGTCAACTGGTGAAGGCCCACGTTACTGACGCCGATTCTTTTTGCCTGTCCGGATTGATGCAGATTTTCCATGGCGGCCCACACCTCCCAGTCCGCGGCCGTCAACCTTCCGCCCGAGCTGGGTCCGTGGAGCAAGTAGGAGTCAAGATAATCGGTGTGAAGATTTTTAAGCGAGTTCGCGAAAGAGGAGCGAACCTGCGTGCCGAAATCAGCAGCAGGGTCGTAAGGTAAGCGATGGTCCTGTCCCTCGCGATACGTGTACTTGCTCTGCAAAAATAAATCTTCGCGGGCAATTCCCTGCTGCCGAAGTTCCAGGAGCGATACTCCAACATAGTCCTCGCGGTAATGCTTTTTCTGATTGGCCGTGTCAATGCCGCGAAAACCCGCTGCCACCGCTTGCTTCGTCAGCTCCGCCGTCGCGTTTTCTTTCCACGCAGTTCCGTAAATAAAAGCCGGCAGCGCTGCAGTTGTCATGTGCTCAATCTTTCTGCATATTCAGAGCCGTCTTTAAACCTTTCGCAAGCTCAGTCGTCGAACCCATGCCCCAATAATAAAGAAAAATAAAAAAGGCGTTGAGGGATTATACACCCGTAACGCTTTTTGGTGCGAAATACAGGGCGCATCCGGTTACTCGTTAAGAAGAATCTTGTGCTGTACACGATCGTTATAGTAATGATAACCTGTTGTCGACGGGGACAAACGATACTGCAACCGCAACATCAATGAAACAGATCAACGAACGGGAGGGAAATGCCAATGAAACTTAAAATGAAACACATCTGGGCGACTTTAACCTTTTGCACTCTCTTTGCAGGAATCCTGGTATCAAAACCATTCGCAGAGGAAACCTTGGGTGCTCCGCAAAGCGAACTTCTCATTGCCGATTTTGATTCCGGGGATAAACCCAATAATTTAGGCGGAGATTTTGGTTCTTGGAATAAAGATCCCAAGGATGATACGCAGGGCGCTTACATGACTTTTGTTGTCGATGATGCGTTGGGAAATGAAGCGGGACACTCCCTTCGGCTTGACTATGGCGTCGATTCTCCGAATCCCGCCTATAACGGCTTTTGGATGAAATTGAACAATGCTGATTTCACTTCCTATAATACGCTCAATTTTTATATCAAAGGGGATCCGAAAGCGGGTTTTACAAAGCGCGTCAAACTAGAGCTCAAAGATTCCAGTGGCGTGCCGCATTCCTATGTGATGACGGGCATTAATGATAACTGGCAAAAGATTTCAATTCCCTTTAAGGAGTTTGGCACTAAAACGGATTGGACTCGGATGACTGAATTTGTAGTTGTTTTTGATGATGTGAACTCGCGTCCAAAAACGGGCAGCATTTTTATTGATCAAGTCAGCGTGTCAAAAACATAATCACGGGCAATGAACAACTTATCCAAGGGGAGGGATTTCCTCCCCTTGGTTTGAGCGCCTTGACACTTTAGGTACTGGTATACTATTTCACATCTACACGCCGCATTCCCAACCTTCTCCACGGTGCCCAAAATCAAATGATTCCGGGTAAAAAATTTCCGCGAGAATTTCGAGTGATTCGACTAATCGGGGGCCGGGACGATTAAAATATTGATTACCATCCGTGAGAAACACCTTATTTTCCTTTACCGCTTTTAAATCCTGCCAGCCCGGGCGCTTGGTCAAAAAAGACATTTCCTTTTTTGTCTTTTGAATGTCCCAGCCGCAAGGCATGGTTACAATAATGTCCGGGTCTTGGGCCAACAGATCTTCCCATTGCATCCACGGAGAGTGCTTACCAGCTTCTCCGAACAAGTTCTTTCCTCCCGCGAACGCGACAAGCTCGGGCACCCAATTCCCCGCGGGCATTAAAGGCTCCAGCCACTCGATACAAACCACGCGAGGAGACGGAACGTTAAGACGCTTCACTTTTTGAGAAATCAAGGACATCTGATTCTGAAATTCCAGAACCAGATCTTTTCCTTTTTGCGCAATACCCACGGCTTGGGCGATCCGTTCAATGCCTGACCAAACATCCTCCAACGAATTGGGGAGAAGGGCCACAATCTTCGGCTTGGGATCAGGAAAACTGCAAATGGCATTCTCGACATCTTTCAGGCTGACCGCACAGACTTCGCAGTGGTCCTGCGTAATAATCACATCCGGCCGCAAGAACTTCAACCTGTTCACATCAACGGCATAGACGGATTTGGAAGTTTTAAGCGCCTCTTTCACGCGCTCATCAATTTCTGCGCTGCTTCCGTGAATATCAAACTTGGGCTGGGAACACACCGGAAGCCTTCGCACCGATTCCGGATAATCACATTCATGCGACCGCCCGACAAGCTGGGCCTCGCAGCCAAGCTGGCAAACAATTTCGGTGCTACTTGCGATTAAAGAAACAATTTTCATAAATAACGCCTAGCGCCTTCTCAATTTCTGCCCGCAACTATTTTTTCTTTATCCCTCTTATGGTCTTATGTCATGATTGAGGGAGATTGTGACATCAATTTAAACGCAAACGGTGCTAACCTCTCCTCGCGGACGGCGTCCCGTGTACGCGCGTGTACGCGTGTACGTAATTTACTTCCTTAGCGGGTTTGGTTAAAGGGCTAAATTATAAACATAATCATTGCGGAATGCGCAAAAGGAAGAATAATGGTCAAGATCAAAATGTCCGCGCCGCTGAGGGTTCTACGCTTATGATTGAAAAATTTACGTTCGAATTGCATTCCCCTAAGATCCCCCGCGAAAAAATTGTGCTTGTGAAGGCTTTAGGCGAGCTTAGAAATCACGTGGTTTTAAAACTCCTCGCGTATCTTCTTTATTATGACCCTGAGCTCAAAGTGGATGTGAGCGCCGAGATGCACTACAAACCTGATCTTTTCATTCCCGGGGATCACAATGTGCCCAAACTCTGGATTGATTGCGGGAAAATCGCTTTGCGAAAAGTCGAAAGCTTGGCCGCGAAGCTCAAAAATACGCGCTTGATATTCATCAAGGAATCAAAGCGTGAACTGGATGTCTTCAAAAAACTCGTGGAAAAGAAAGTTGAGGCGACCAGTCATCTGGAATTCCTGGCGTTTGAGCCGGGATTTGTTTTATCTTTAGCCGACGCGCTTGAAAGGACCAATCACTTGACACTTTACGAGGTCATGGAAAATGTGATCGGCATTGCGCTCAACGATCAAATCTTCGAGAGCGCGCTTTATCATTAATCGTTCTTATCTCCGAAAGCATGCAGTAATTCCCAATTCAAGGCAATCCCGCCCCCCGCTTTTTCCTCATAATCAAGGTATTCCCGCAGACCGTGTTGAATCGTTTCCGGACTTGCCCGGTCAAGGCCGAAAAGAAGCCGGCAGAAGGTGACCATTTCAGAGATATTTTGAAAATCCCAGGTATAGGTTTTAAGTTCTTCGCGAATATTTTTAAATCCGGCCTCGCGGAGTTTTTCGCTTAATTCTCCCCTTTCGAAAAAAGAACCCTTGTGGCCTTCGGAATTATGCGCGTTGACAAATGTGTTAAGCCAGGCATCCGCCGCGGAACCTTTGCGCACCTCGGCGATACCGATTTGCCCGCCCGGACGCAAAACACGGTACCCTTCCTCAAAATAAAGCCGGCTGTTTTTGGTGTGATGCAGCCCGGCAAGGTTGGCCACGAGATCCACCGAACGGTCCGAAAGATTAAAACGCGTGATCGTGCTTTCAGGTATGAGTTTGACGTAAGAAGGAAGAAATTGCGAAAAAATCTCGGCGGACTCGATGGCCAGATAATCCATGGCCTCGCCAAATTCTTCCCGGATTTTCATCAGCAGGTAACCGCCGGCCGCCGCGACTTCCAAAAGCCGCATACCGGGTCTTAACTCAAACCCTTCTTTAAAGAGGGTGATCTCGCGCTCATGCACCTCAGGGAACCGTATGCTGGCTTCATGGTAAGCGCGCCCGCGGTTTTGCCAAACCCGGTTCCAATCGTCTTGGGATTTTAAGGACATCATAGAAGCCCTTGTTGTTGTTCAGTCACGTTTACACCGCTATGCGTTTTAGTAGTGGCAATATACAATAGGGATCATGCCTGAGTACAAAAAAATTCTTGTGACCGGGGCCACGGGTTATGTGGGCGGAAGGTTGATTTCGCGCCTGCTTGAGAAAGGCTATCCGGTCAGGGCGCTTGGCCGCTCCGTTGCCAAACTTAAAAACCGTCCGTGGTCAGACCACCCTGGCGTGGAGTTAGCGGCCGGGGATGTTTTAGATTACGAAAGCCTTTTGGCCGCGGCGCAAGACTGTAATGACGCTTTTTATCTCGTGCATTCCATGCTTCCCGGGCAAAAAGATTTTGAAGCCACGGACCGCAAGGCGGCGCTCAACATGCGGCAAGCGACTGAAGAGGCCCGGGTTAAGCGGCTGATTTATCTCGGAGGCCTGGGTGAAGCCTCTTCGACTTTAAGCCGGCATTTAAAGTCGCGGACTGAGGTGGGTGAAATTCTTTCGGCCGGCAAAGTCCCGGTTACTATATTAAGAGCGGGTATGATCCTTGGGTCCGGAAGCGCGTCGTTTGAAATCCTGCGCTACCTGGTGGACCGTCTGCCCGTGATGATCACGCCCCGATGGGTCCAAACCCTTTGCCAGCCGATTGCGATCAGAAATGTCATTGGTTATCTCGCGGGCTGCCTTGAAAATCCGGAAACTCAAGGTAAAACGTTTGATATCGGCGGCCCTGAAATTCTCACTTACCGCAAACTGATGGAAATTTACGCGGAAGAAGCGGGTCTAAAAAAGCGGCTCATTATCGGCGTCCCCGTGCTCACGCCGCGCCTGAGTTCTTACTGGATCGATTTGGTCACGCCTGTTCCCGCGTCGATTGCAAGGCCTTTGGCCGAAGGCTTGAGAAACCCGGTGGTGTGCCGCGACAATTCGATCCGGCAGCTAATTCCGCAGGAACTTCTGGACGCCCGGCAGGCGATCCGGCTCGCGCTCGCGGCCACGCGGCAAAATGAGATTAAAACGCACTGGACCGATGCCGGGCCGCTTCCCCAGGCGGAGGCGCTTTATTCCGGGGATCCTTCCTGGGCCGGCGGCACGCTTTTAAAAGACGCGCGCGCGGTGGAAGTGCGCTCTGAAAAGAAAAGGCTCTGGCAAATAATTGTTTCGATCGGCGGCACGTCCGGATGGTATCACGCGGACTGGCTTTGGAAATTACGAGGGTTCCTGGACCGGATGTTTGGCGGAGCCGGGCTGCGCCGGGGCAGAAAAGATCAAACCCGTCTCAAGCCGGGCGATGCCCTGGATTTTTGGAGAGTGCTGAGCGTCCGGGACGAAGATCATCTGCTGCTTTTGGCTGAAATGAAACTGCCGGGCACAGCCACGCTTGAATTTAAACTTATCAGTACGCCGCACGGCACACAGCAATTGACCCAGACCGCTCAATTTAGTCCCAAAGGGTTGTGGGGCATCCTTTACTGGTATTTACTCCTGCCTTTTCACCACTATGTGTTTTCCGGCATGGCTAAACAAATCGCGAAGAAGGCAGAGAGCCTGGCTTGAGCGCTGTGAAAGAAACGAAAACCGCGCTGGTGTGGTTTCGCTCGGATTTAAGACTTGGCGATAACCCGGCGCTGGATTACGCAATTCGTCACTTTGATGCCGTAATCCCTGTCTTTATTTTTTCACCCGAAGAAGAAACTCCGTGGGAACCGGGAAGTGCTGCCCGTTGGTGGCTTCATCATTCTCTGACAAGCCTTGACCAGGACCTTCGTGCCCTGGGCTCGCGTCTTGTGATCCGCAAAGGCCCGGCGCTTAAAACCCTTTTCGAATTGATCCGGGGAATCAAAGCTCAAGCCGTATTCTGGAACCGGCGTTATGAACCCGCGATCATGCAATGGGATGAGCAGGTCAAAAACAAACTTTCGCAAGCCGGGATCCAGGTTCAAAGTTTTAACGGCTCTTTGCTTTTTGAGCCCGGCCAGATCAAAAATCAGCAGGGCGCGCCTTACAAGGTTTTTACCGCGTACTGGAACAAAGTCATCGCAAGTGAGCCGCCGCCAAAACCGCTTAAAGCTCCGGGACAATTAACCGCTCCGGCCAGGCGGCCTCAGTTCCTAGAAATTAAAGCGCTTTGCTTGGAACCCAAAGTTAAATGGGCCGCAGGCCTGCGGAAATCGTGGGTGCCGGGAGAAAAGGCCGCGCAAAAAAATTTACGAAAATTTATTGCCTCATGCATCACGGCGTACTCAATCGAACGCGACCGGCCTGATCATGAAGGGACTTCAAGGCTTTCTCCGTATCTGCATTTTGGCGAAATCTCTCCGCGCCGGGTTTGGTATTCGGTTCGTAAGAACAGAAATACCATACCTTATCTTCGCCAAATTGTGTGGCGGGAGTTTGCGCATTATCTTCTTTATCATTTTCCTCATACACCGGAACGCCCTTTAAGAAAAGAATTTGAGAAGTTCTCGTGGAAAACGGATAAGACACTGCTTAAAAAATGGCAGAAAGGCCGGACCGGGTATCCGGTTGTGGATGCGGGGATGCGCGAGCTGTGGGTGACGGGCTGGATGCATAACCGGGTGCGTATGATTGCGGCGTCGTTTCTGGTCAAAGACCTCATGATCCCCTGGCAGGAAGGCGCGAAGTGGTTTTGGGATACGCTGGTGGATAGCGACCTTGCCAATAATACCTTGGGCTGGCAGTGGGTCGCGGGATGCGGGGCGGATGCGGCGCCTTTTTTCCGTATTTTTAATCCCGTGATACAGGGTGAAAAATTTGACCCGGGGGGAAACTACGTTAGAAAATGGGTGCCGGAACTTTCAAGGCTCCCGGATAAATTCATTCACCGGCCGTGGGACGCGCCCAAACCTGTCCTGGCCTCGGCCGGCCTTGCTTACGGAAAAGATTATCCGGCACGCATTGTCGATCACAACGCCTCCCGCCGCAAAGCCTTACTCGCTTACGAAAAAATGAGGCGTGCTCTCTTGCGCCATGTTTAATTTCCAAATTAAATTTTTTTCCCGATCTGGTAAGAATTTATTCCCATAATCCGCAACTGATGATTTCTTTTTTCTGTAAGTCATATGTGCATTGACCGTCTTTGCCGCTAGGGTTCCCAAGAATATATATACCCTTTTTCTCGGCTTCTTCTGATCTCTTGATGCCGCTTATATGGGTCATGCCGATAAGAATTTCTGAATTATCTCCTTGTTTCGCGCTGACAAACCAGTCTGAAGGTGTATCGTTTTCTTTGACAAACCATTCTGCAGTTTTATCGATGGCATCATGGTATTGAGTTGGAAATATTGCCTTTGCTTCGATTAACGTCGCTGACTTTGTTGCAGAAAAATACTTGGGAGAACTGTGTCTGTTGGTACATCCAGAAATTAAATACGCTATTAATATACTTTGCGCGATATGTCTACTTGTCAGCTTCATTTTACATCATCTTAAATAAAAACCGGTTAGGGGGCGCCATCCCCACCACACAACACGACAGGCAAGCACGTGGAGACGTTAGATTGCTTTTAACCTCGCCCTAGCTCGGACAGAAACAACAAGTTTCTGCCGTCATCGTTGCAGGCTGTCAATAGCCGCCACGATGACGTACCTAATCATGGGATTAGGTCGAAGCAATGCTGAATCATAAAAGATTCAGCGTCCTAACACGTGCGCTTTTGCCTGCGCCTTTGCGCAAGCACTAATCGTGGCAAACCCGAAGTTTGTCTACGATTATGTGCGCGAGTACTTTTCGGGAAGAACTTGACGTTCTTCTCCGAAAGTGCGGCGTCCGGTTACCGCGGTTACCGTTAAGCTATCCCAGGTTTGGAAAGTCGCTTTAGAATTTCTGACATAACCGATTTGTTCATTCTGTGTTGCGTAACGTCAATCATCACGTCGTAAAGCTCTCCGGAAGGGTCTTCAATCGAAATGCCGTTCAATTCAAGAAACACCAGCGCTGACGCCAAGGCCGTTCTTTTGTTCCCATCAATAAAGGGATGGTTCTGACAAAGGTGAAAGGCATAAGCAGCGGCCATTTCAAAAATGTCTTTATGGAACCACGCGCCTCCAAAAGAAGCTTCGGGCTGGGCAAGAGCAGATTGAAGGAGATGCATGTCACGAATGCCCAAATCGCCGCCATAAAGTTCAATCTGGTTGCGATGAATTTCAATAATGTCCGCGAGCGTTAAAAAATCAGGTTCTTTCATAGAAAAGGGCCCTGATTATTTGGCAAGTTTTTTGAGGGTTTTGCTGTGAAGTCGATTTACTTTTTCAAGTGCGGATTTGATTCGTTTTTCGCGGGTTTTATCACGCACGGGAGAAACGATCAAATTCCGCCCGTCCGTTGTCACTTCAAGCGGAGTATCGGTATCGATATTCAAAAGCTCAAGAATCGCTTTCTCAATCACAAGCGCCGAACTGTTCCCGTGAGGCGTTAAAGTTTTAATCACAAAATCCTCCTGTAACTACATTGTAGTAACAATGTATCACCCTCCCCCTCTTTTGTCAAGGGACCTCGCTTTGCTCGGCCACCTACGTGCTGTATATAGAAGTGTGTCCTTTTGGGATTGCAATGAGGAAAGAGAAAGGGTACGAGTTCCTAACCCTGTCAGGGAGAAAGGAATCTCGTACCCTATGGAACAACTTCACTTCGAGGAACAT
>Ga0247727_10002452_pt1 | contig 42417 bp, 49 predicted proteins | sample WisWelCaveWW1625_FD_202498 | JGI IMG/M metagenome (GOLD analysis project Ga0247727, IMG submission 202498) | Biofilm microbial communities from Wishing Well Cave, Virginia, United States - WW16-25 | ecosystem: Environmental > Aquatic > Deep subsurface > Groundwater > Cave microbial mat | place...
ACTTCCCGCGCTCAGCCACGCGCAAAGTGAAAAAAGACGAGGTGATGAAGTGGTTGGAGAGCGAGCCGGTTCTCGCGCTCGAGCGGGTCGAGACCGCGGCGCCGACGGTCTTAGTTAATCTCCTTGCGGAAATCACTGGCGCGGGCGTCGAAAAAATTGGACTTGGCACCAAAATCGTTCCAGAACTTGGTTTGGACTCTCTGCTTCGCATCGAGCTTGTCTCGCGGATTGAGCAACGGCTTGGTGCGGCGGTAGAGGAATCAAGAATCACTCCCGAGACAACCGTCGCCGACCTTGAGCAGATGATCAAAACAGCCGGCCCGGTTAGTGGAAAACTTCGTTTTAAAACCTGGCCTCTTGCGGAAGGCGTGTCGCTTCTGCGCTCCGTTGCCCAATGGCTCCTCTTTCTCTTTGCAAAAGGTTTTGTGGAGTTGAGGGTTGAGGGCGAGGAAAATCTGAAGGGGCTTTCGCTGCCGGTGGTTTTTATGCCGAATCACATAAGCAATCTTGATTCGATTGTAATACTGATGGCGATGCCGGCAAAAATCCGAAAGCAAGTGGCACTCGCGGCCGCCAAAGATCTTTTCTATAAAAAACTCCGCCTCTTTTCCCGCCCCTTGGAGTTCCTGTTCAACATTTTCCCGTTTCCGAGGAAAGAGTATGAGGATATCAAATTCGGCCTTGATTACATGGGCCGACTTTTGGACCGGGGCTGGTCGGTGGTCGTTCACCCCGAGGGACGGATCAGCCCGAGCAGCAAGCTTCAGCCTTTAAAACGAGGCGCCGGCCTCATAGCCGTCGAGATGGGAGCGTCCGTTGTGCCGGTCAAAATCACCGGCACCCACGACATCTGGCCGCGTGAAAAAATTCTGCCGCAGAAAAGGGGAGCAGTGGTTGTCAGATTTGGCAAGCCGGTCAAATTCAGCCGCCAGGACTCTTATATTGAAGCGACTACAAAAATCGAGCGCATCCTGCTATCTTTGTAATTGTTCTTTGAAAGGAACTATGTGCGCGTGCTCAAAGGTTTTGTCAACTGGTTCTTTGAGACCGGCTGCGAGGGTATCTGCTGGGTCCTTGAGCTGGACGGCAAACAAGGTTACGAAGCCCTCCAGTTTATCGAAGCGGGGGATTGGCTGAAAATCTACAAAGAAGACGGTTCGGTAGCTTTCGAGGGCAAAATCATCGAGGACCACAAATCCGGCTGGCAGGAATATCCGAAAAATCCGGGCCACGGCCAGCCGTGCGCGCTTGGCCTTTGGATCCACTGGACCCAGAAGGGCTGGAAGCCGGACGACTGGGCGGCGCTTTTCCTCCGCGAAGGCGTCCGTTTCAAAGGCGAAAAGAAAGAAAGGGCAAAGCTCCGCGCCGAGTTCATCAAGAAAGAAGAAAAGAAAAACCGCCGTTAAAGGCGGTTTTTAAATTCTACGGGTCGCCGGCACCGCTGCGGCGGTTATTCAAATCTTTCCAAAAGCGTTTCCTTGACGCACTCCCAAGCCTTGTCATTCTTGATCCATTCGCAGGCCAGCTGAAGCGTCTGGGCCGACACGTAATGCGCCAGCTTTTCCGGGGTTTCCATAATGCGAATGGACGATCCACAGCCAAAACCGTGGAACCAAACTCCTTCTTTGGAAATACCGAGCCGCCGGTTCATAGTTCCCTTTACGTAGCCGTTGAAGAAACATACTCCGACGTTGTCGGCGTAAATGTTGCCTATCCGGAGAAGCTTTCTGCCTGCCTCGCTCTTTTTGAACTGTTCCGCCCATTGGAAAATTTCTCTGGCGTAGGGCAACCCCGCCTCTTTATTCTTCCGGGTAGCCAACTCAGCAACTTTTTTCCGCCTCGCTTCCTCATCTTTCTTTTCTTGTTTCCGCCGCGCCAGATCCGCGGAAAGCTTCTTAGCCAGTTCTTCAATCTCTTTCGGGACTTCGAATTTTTCGTCTTTCACAGGTAGTCTCCTTAAAGTGCCAGAGTTAATGTAGCTTGAAATCACAAGTTCTTCAATGTAATATTGAAGGCAGTTCTTATATTCCCCGGTAGCTCAGCGGTAGAGCGGCCGACTGTTAATCGGCGGGTCGTAGGTTCGAATCCTACCCGGGGAGCAGTTAATTTTGGTGCAAGTGACCTAACTGCGTCCAAAGGTCTAAAGCAAGCCGTCTTTTTGAGTTTGCTTTTTTACAATTTAATAAATAAAATTAATCTATGAGTCTAATACTTCCAGCAATAAAATTTAAACAACGCAGAATACTTATGTATGTGGCAGCTTCTCCAATAAACCTACTGGAACATTTTGTGATCGATATTTGGGATCCTAAAAATGTGATTAAGCGACGGGGGTATCAAAGGAGGCCAGATGAGACTCGAATAAAGAAAATAGCAAAATTCTTTGAAAGAAAAGATGCAATAATGCCTGTTGCTGGTTTGGTAAACGTCAGAGAAAAAGGAAGGTTAAAATACAAAAATGGAAAATTAATTATTCCTGATGGTATACAAATTTGGGTTGTAGATATGCAACACAGATTAAAGGGATTAATTCGAGCCAAAGATGATGGTCTTATTAAAAATGGGGATTTCTATTTCCCAATAGTAGTAACGGAAGGACTAAGCCAAATTGAAGAAGCTGCTCAGTTTTATGTTATTAATACAAAAGCTAAGAAAATGGATGTTGCCCTAACACGACGGCTTCTTATTGAGAATAACTTAATAAAAGATATAGCGGACGTTAAGCCATGGGAAATAGCAGCCGTTCAAATCACAATAGATCTTAATAAATATATTCGAGAAAATCCTTGGTATGGTGGCATAAGGCAGCCAAATGAGGAAAAGCAGCACCCACATATCGCCACAGAGAAATCATTTGTAACCTCTTTAAGACAATTACTAATAAGTGGGGGTGCCAAGCAGCCACATAAAATAGCCAAAAGGTTATCGAGGTTTTGGTTAGCAATTAAAGAAAATATACCGAAAGCGTTCGACGACCCTAATCGCTATCTTTTACAAAAGACACCAGGCATGTTTGCCTTTAATTTTTTCATTGCGCCTACTTTTTTGGCAAAGTATAAAGACAAAGAATTTTCTAAAAGACTGCGTGGACTTCAAATTCTTGGGGCTGATTTTTGGAAACGATCCAACAAAACGGGAGCTCGTAGATTCGGAACTGGTATGGGCGGTTATTCTAACCTAGCTGAGTATATAAAAGAGCATCTTTAAAATATGGCGGAGCTGCACGAATCGCTTTTACGTTCCTTCAGAAAAAAATATATAAAGGGTGGTTTTCGAGAAATGAAATCGCCAATGCCCACTTTTAAACCCGATGTTTTTGCTCAAAAAATTTCGAAGGCGGGTAGAATCATCGAGGAACTCATAGTGGAGGCAGAAATAGAATCGACAATATTTACTGAGCATACATCTCATCAACTTGTTTTAATGGAAGAATATTTGAGTCATCAAAAGAAAAAATGGGTCAAAATAAAGGCTTACCTTTTGCTACCCCTTGGTAAAAATACCCTTTCGTTAGCGCAATCTCTCCTAGATTCTCTTTTTCCTCTTGGAACAAAAATAAAGATTCTTCAAAGATAGTGTCGGTTCCAAAATCATGGAATTAAATCAATTTAAAAATAATGCGAAGTGCGCAATATGCGGCGCTTTCATATTCATCATTTTTGCTAACACAACTCTGTTCTGCGAAAAATGCTTAGAACATCCTCATGATCATTTGCCCGAAACAAGTTATTCTGCTCAAACTAATTTACCAACCATTGTTATGTCCGATACCGCTACGTCAGCTCGAGTAGCGACTACCCAGCCTTCACCGCTAATTGATAGTTAAGGAGTTAGAGCCACATTCTTAGAGCAGTTAATTTTGAAGTTTGCATTTATATCGAGGTTTAAAGAAAGTTTGTCTAGAATAAATGTAAAACTAGCTAGTTTTTGACTGACAAATTCAGATAAATAATTTTGTCTTTTAACTCAATCCTACTTCTCAAGTACTTTAATAACTCTCTTTTTTCATCTTTCGATCCTTCCATAAGGATGTATTTTGCATAGTTTCTTGTATCTATATCAATCGGCCGTCTTTCGAAGTTAATATCTTGCCCAAGAATTCCGTAGCTGAATTTGCGATAACGGGCCACTTCCCAGTGAATTTGATTTTTGCCCGAATTACGCTAAAATTTTTAGACAAATATTAATGGATAAAGTTTATTTAGATACTAATGTACTGATTGAGGGGCCTAGAAGGTCTCAACATATAAAACTCGTTGAACTTTCTCGGCAAGAAAAAATACAGCTGTTTTATAGTGTAAAGAATGACGTTGAAATGGGGGGTAAAATTATTGCTGCTAGTAAAAAGCGATCCTCTATTTCTTTGTTCGATTACGATTCTTTTTCCCAAGCACAACAAGACTATAAACACGCGATTAAATCTGAAGAACTAGAATGGGATTTCTGGGAACCTGCCAAATTAATTCGTACACGCGACAGTTTTAATGCTATTATAGACAGTAGCTATTTGGCTCCTCTAATAGATTTTAAAGGAGAATTAAAGTTATGGGGAGAGCTTATCGAAGAACATAAAGTTTCTCCAAGCGATGCAGTACACTTAATGCACGTGCATTCTGGCAAGCTAGATTATCTTTTGACTTGGGATGATAAGTTGATTAAAAAATCTAAGAATGTAAAGTGGTTAAATCCCACAGTTTGTACACCAGAAAAATATTTAAATAGCTTGGGTTAACCTTATTGCGGGGCTATAAGATTATGGACCATTTGCGTGTTACTACCAACAAAACAGAATAAGACACAAGACAATCCTTTTTATAGTGTCTTATTTGTCTCATTTTCCTTGCCATCAAGTGACCTAACTGCATTCGAAGTGCCACTATCCGGAGTCTCCGAATCCCTCTCAAAACCGGACCCGGATAGGTTCAGAACCTCTGTGGGGAGCCAGATTATTTTCTTGACGGCGGGGGTTTTGGGGTTGATGATCGTATGATGCAAATACCCAGACGCAGATCAGATGAATTCAATGTACGGGACGACGGGCCGCTCTATTTAACCGAGGAAGGGTCTAAGCGCCTAAAAGAAAAGCTGGCGCATCTCAAGAGCGCTCTGCCCAATTTTATTGCCGAGGCGCAGCGGACGGCCGCCTATGGCGATCGGTCGGACAGCGCCGAATACAAAGACGCCAAATCAACTTTGCGCCGCACGCACCGGCAGATCCTAAACATCCAAGACCAGATAAAGCGAGTGGTGATAATAAAAACCGGGCCCAATACTTCAGGCAAAGTTCAGCTCGGCTCAACCGTTCTCTTGGAAATAATGGATTCGGCCCGCTCACCACAAGCCGGGGAGCAAAAGACATTTCAAATTGTAGGCCCGCAAGAAACCAATCCCGATAAGGGGCGCATTTCTTATCAATCACCGCTCGGCGCCGCCCTGATGAGCCACGGGGAAGGGGATAGTGTCACGATCGAAACGGGCAGCGGCCGGAAAGAGTACCGGATACTGGAGATTAAGTAGGGCGTCGGCCGCTCGTTGCTACTCGCGGCATTTGCGTCGCCTTCGCTCCTCGAGTTGACAAGTATTTATTTTTCTGATAGAATAGGAGGTAAAGCTAAAAGAAGTAGTCGATTTTCTAGCGAATTAATAATAAAAAGCAAACAAATGAAAGGAACTATCAAAACTCTCACGGACCGTGGATTTGGTTTCATTGCCCGTGAAGGCGAAACGAAGGACCTCTTTTTTCACTCTAAAGAATTAAAGGGTGTGACGTTTGATGAGCTCAAGGTTGGCGATGCCGTCACCTTTGAAGTCGTCGACGGCGACAAGGGCCCTAGCGCCACGAACGTGGCCCGCGCGTAAGCGCGAGTACTAAAAACCGCCCGGCAAGGGCGGTTTTTAGTATCGCTATTTAATCATAATCATGCTAGAATGCAGATTATGAAGCTATCAGGGAAAGTAAAAAGCGGCTTGGACAAAAAGTTCCAAAAGGTCCTAAAAACGCCGGCGAGCTTCGATTTTTTTATGGCAATTCACGACTTTGTTAAACATATAGAGTTGAACCCGGTTCTTTCCGCCAGTGTTTTATCCAGCACGAAATCTAATCAGGAATTGAATATTCCCAACAAATACAGCAATTTGAAACGGATCTATCAGGGATTGGAAGACGGCAATAATAAATCCGATGTTGATCTGGGACACGTTAGATATGCGGTGCTGATCGAATTAAATCGAATTCGGAACAACGATGTTTCAGAAAGCAATTCGTTTTGGAAAAAGCGGGACTTATTCAGGAAATTGACAGAGGAGATCTATCAGAGCTTGAGCAAGAAGACAAAACTGTTCGCCAACTAAGGCGTTGAGCCAATTGCCTATATCGCCGTCATTTGTTATTATCAATTATATGAGTACCGCAACCATTCAAAAATTAAAAAAAGAATTAAAAAGAGAACTGAAACAAGAGCTTATTAAAGAATTTGTCACCCCGCTTTTACAAGAGATGAAAGACCAAGAGGGCGAGTATCGTTCTGAGTTTGTGAAAAAAATTTTGAAAGCCGAAAAGGAGAAGCCGATGTATCGCTTTGACTCCAAAACTTTCTTAAAGGCGATTTATTAATGCTTTATGTACACACTGCGCTTCGGTGACGCCTTTTTAAATTCGGTCAAAAAACTTGACCGCGCTGTTCAATTGCAAATTAAAAATAAGTTGGTGAGATTAGAAAAGGGCATGGCCAAAATAGAACAATTGCGCGGGAAACTCTCAGGTGCGGAGCTCGCAAAAGTAAACTCGTTAATTTGATAAAATGAGCTTATGACCAAAAAAGGGATTGCCAGTGGTGTGGTGCATAAAATGGCGGAGGATTTACGAAAGGCCCTGATTTCTACCCCGAGGGCGCGAGCAGAGTGGGAGGATATTACGCCACTCGCACGCAATGAATGGATATGCTGGATTCTGTCCGCCAAGAAATCGGAAACGAGGAGTCACCGGATCGAGAGGACGCGCACGGAGCTTATAGACGGGAAGCGCCGACCTTGTTGTTGGGCCGGTTGTCCTCATCGTTGACTAAAAATAATCCCCACACTAATTAGTGTGGGGATTTCTGTTACTTGGGTCGGGCGACCACTTTCGGCTGGGTCAGTTCGTGGAAGCCGTACTTTCCGTGCTCGCGGCCGATGCCGGAGTTCTTGTACCCGCCGAACGGGTTCCAGGGCGTGGTGTAGTTGGTTCCGTTGACGCTGACCATGCCGGTCTGGAGCTGGGCAGCCACCCGGGTGGCTCGCTCGGGGTTCGTCGTGTAGACGTATGAGCCGAGACCGTAGGACGTGCCATTGGCGAGCCGGATGGCCTCATCCTCGGTGCGGAAGGTCATCACCGGAAGCACCGGTCCGAAGACCTCTTCCTTCCAGACCCGCATCTCTTTCGTGACGTTGGTCAGGATGGTCGGCTGGTGGAAGGCGCCGCCGAGATTTGCCTCGAGCGACTTGCCGCCGGCGGCAAGTCCCGCGCCCTTTTCCGTGGCGTCGTCGATCTGCGAGACCAGGAGGTTCAGCTGGCGTTTGGCGACCAGCGGCCCCGATTCGGTGGTGTCCGCGTCGGCCACGCCGATCCTTCTCGCCGAAAAAACGGCGGCCAGCTTGTTGACCACTTCGCTCCACGCGCCTTCCTGGACGATGAGGCGCTTCAGGCCGTCGCAGTACTGCCCGTTGTTGGAAAGCCGGAAGTCGCGGATGCTGGCGACGGCCGCGTCCACGTCGGCGTCGTCAAAGACGATACCGGGCGCGGAACCGCCCAGTTCCATGACGGCCTTGATGAACTTCTCGCCAGCCAGCTGGTAGAGCCGCTTGCCGGTCTTGGTGCTGCCGACGAAGCCCAGCAGGTTGATGTCATGATGGACCAGCATCCGGCCGACGTCGCCGTCTCCGTAAACCTCGGAAAAGACGCCTTCCGGCAGATTCCGGGTCATGACGTCTTCGATGAGCTTGCCGCACAGCGGCACTTCCTCGGAGTGCTTGAGCACCACCGTGTTACCGGCGAGCAGGCTCTGAAATGTGCCCCAAACGAAGTTGAGGAACGGGTAGTTCCAGGGGATGATGACCGCCGCGACCCCGATGGGTTCGCGGTAGACCTGATGGATCTCGGTTTCGCTCTCAAACGTCGTTTCGGGGCCGAGGTACTTCTCGGCGTTGTCGAGGTACCAGTTCGCGAATTGGAGAACGCCATCGTAATCCACCAGCGCCTCGCTGATGGGCATGCCCATCTCGCGCGATTCCATCACGGCGAAAACATCCTTTTGCTCGGCGAATTCCGCGACCGCCTGCCGCATGATTTCCACGCGGCCGGCAACGCCCAAGGCGGCCCATTGCCTCGCCGCCCGGCGCGCGTCCTGGACCTTTGTCCAGACCTCGCCTGGCTTGGAAACCTCTACCTCGCCGAGAGGCTGGTAGTTGGACGGATTGACCGACTGCAGCGTGTTCAACCCACCGAGCTTCAACATGCTTTCTCCTTTCAAAAAACCGACAATAATATAACAAAAAGGCGCGTTGAGGTCAAGTAAAATAAAATCCGCCACTAGTGGCGGATTGAGCCTAACTACTTAGGTCGAGCGATTACTTTGAGCTGGGTGAGCTCGTGGAAGCCATACTTCCCGTGCTCGCGGCCCATGCCGGAGTTCTTGTATCCTCCGAATGGGTTCCAGGGAGTGACGCAAGTGGTTCCGTTAACGCTGACCGCTCCGGTTTCGAGCTGTTTTGCCACTTTGCTCGCCCGTTCGGGGCTAGTCGTGTAGACGTAGGCACCGAGCCCATAAACAGTATCGTTAGCCAGATTGATCGCTTCTTCATCGTTACTGAATATCGCGACTGGGAGTACTGGTCCAAAGACCTCTTCTTTCCAAACCCGCATTTCGCTGGAAATTCCAGTAAGAATAGTCGGCTGATGGAAGGCGCCGCCCATCGCTGATTCCAGCGAGTTTCCGCCAACGGCTACCTTCGCGCCTTTTTGGATCGCGTCTTCAACCTGGCTGACCAAGAGATCAAGCTGTCGCTTGGCGACCAGGGGGCCGAGTTCGGTGGACTCCTTTTCGGCTGTGCCGATTTTCTTTGCCGCGAAGGCGGTAGCGAGCCTTCCCAAGACTTCCTCGAAGCCGCTTTCATGGACGATCAGGCGCTTCAGGCCGACGCAATTTTGACCGGCATTCACCAGCCGGAAATTGCAGATGCTTTTTACTGCCGCGTCTACGTCAGCGTCCTCAAAGACGATCCCGGGCGCGGAACCGCCCATCTCCATTACGGCTTTGAAAAACTTCTTGCCGGCGATTTCATAAAGCAGTTTGCCTGTCCGGGTACTGCCGATGAAGCTCAAGAGATCGACGTCCTGCTCAACCAGCGTTCGGCCGACATCTCCCGGCCCGTAAACTTCCGAGAAAACTCCTGGCGGCAGGTGCCGGGTCATGACGTCTTCGATGAGCTTGCCGCACAGAGGAACTTCCTCGGAGTGCTTGAGCACAATGGCGTTTCCGGAGATCAAGCTTTGGAAAGTTGCAACGATGAAGTTGCGGACCGGGTAGTTCCAGGGGATGATGACCGCCGCGACCCCGATGGGTTCGCGGTAGACCTGATGGATCTCGGTTTCGCTCTCGTAGGTCGTCTCGGGGCCGAGGTACTTTTCGGCGTTGTCGAAATACCAATCGGGGAAGGCCAGCGTTTTCTCAAAAACCGCCAGCGACTCCTTAATGGGGCGGCCCATTTCCCGTGTCTCCAGCAGAGCGAATTCCGATTTCTTTTCGGAAAATTCCGCGACTGCTTTCCGGAGGATCTTTACGCGGTTGGCGACTCCGAGCGCGGCCCACTCTCTTTGGGCGGCGCGGGCGAGGCGGACTTTTCCGGCGATCTCGTCAGGGGTGGAAACATCGACTTCCCCCAGAACTCGGTAGTTCGAGGGGTTGACCGAGCGAAGTTTCATCGCGTACCTCGATTCTCAAAAAACCGATTTTACTTTAACAAAAAGCCCGATTGGAATCCAATCGGGCTCAGTTTCTTAGCGACCGTGCGTGATCTTCATGCCGCGCTTTTCCAGTTCATCGAAGAAGGGGCGAACCGGCACGACGAGTTCGGGGGGTGAAACGCCGGGCTGGTCAACAGCGCCGTCGGCGATCATTTGAGCAACGATGGAAGCCGGACAGGCCGTGTCTATATCGCCGGCGCTCGCTTGCCATTCGGGCTTGGCTTTCGCGTGGCAATCAATCGCCACGTCGTCGATGAGTACCCGCGCTATCTCGTAATCGTTGGGGTTTTCCGTGGGGACAAGCAGCTCGTTGAATTGGCCCATGGTCCAGCCGGACGAAAGTCGGTCCATCACCTCTTTTACAAAGCCAGGTTCAAAGCCAACCTTGAAGTCGCAGTATTTGAGCCCGCGCTTAAGGAAGCTCAAGGGCAAGGTGGCGATCTCGCTGTGGCGTGTCCAGAGAGTATGCAGCTTTCCGACCGGTTCCGGAAACTCCGTGAGCTCCCAGCCAGTCCGCGGCGTAACGGAACGGTAGCCGCCATCCTTCCATATCCACGGCTCAAGCGTCAGTTCCTCGATGATAGTTTGCGGCGAATAAGTGAAGTGGAGCCCGCTACTTTGCTGATCAAAATTGACAGAGCCGACCCGGATTTGGACGGACTCCATCTTGGGCAGGAAGCTGTCGGCGTAGGCGACCAGAATGTTGGTTATGCCAGGCGAGCAGCCCATACCAATGACGGCCGTGCGTCCCGCCGTTAAAAACTTTTTATTGAGCTCGAGCTGTTTCTGCGTCCAATAAAAAAGTCCGCCCAAGTCCACGTAGTGGACGCGAGCCGCCAGCGCCGCTCCCATGACCGAGAGATTGAAATCGTGCTGGAGGCAGTTAATGACGACGCTTTGGCCCTTGAGCAGGCGCGTGAGCTTTTTGGGTTCGCGCGCGTCGGCAGGTTTTGCCTGCACCCGCTTGTCCCGGAAAGAGCGCGCCAGAATTTCGGCGGCTTTTTCGTTGCGGTCAGCGATGACGATGCGGTTGTCAGGATGTGATTCAAAAAGGTCGCGGACCACAATCCTTCCGATGGTGCCGGCGCCGCCCAAAACGGCGAAGCGACGATTATTTTTCCTCGCCATACAGCCCCCTTTAAAGGTTCTGCCGGAAATGATACACTCCCTGTCGGAACTTTAAAAGAGGAGGCGCCTTGTGCTGAATGATTACTCAGAGCTCCTGAACAGAGCTGCACAGCTCATGGCCAGGTCTGTCTGGAACCCAAACTTTTTGTTTACGAAAGCCAAGGGCTCCACCATTTGGCTTAACGGCGAACCCTATCTTGATTTCGCCTGCGGTCCCGGCGTTGCCAATGTCGGGCACAATCATCCGGAAGTCATTGAAGCGGTGAAGCGGGTTTTGGACAATGACGAGGCCGGCTGGGGCGGCAATATGCTGCTCAACCGGTATCAGGTGGAGCTCGCGGAAAAACTCTGCGAGCTCACTCCGGGAAAATTCCCGAAGCGGGTCTTTTTCTCCAATTCTGGCGGTGAAGCCGTGGAAGCGGCAATGATTGCCTGTATGAGAAGGCGGCCAGAGCGACGCGGCATGGTGTCCTTCATCGGCGACTTCCACGGGCGCATCGGCTTCGGCCGAACAGCAACCACTTCCAAGCCCCTACATATAGAGGGTCTACCCTGGGGGATAGAGAAGGCGCTGTTCCTGATCTTCCCGGCCGAGAATCCGGAAACGCCGGCGAAGCAGGAATTCATGGAGAACTTCTCCACGGCCCGACAGTATCTCAACTACGTTGAGAACACTCTTGGCCCGTTCGTCAACGATATCAACTTCGCACTCTTTGAACTGATCCAGGGCGAGGGCGGCATCAACGTCGCGCAAAAAGAAATGATCCAGGCGCTCTTCCGGTATCTGCGTGATCACAAAGTTTGCATCATCGTCGACGAGGTTCAAAGCGGTTTTGGACGCACCGGCAATATGTGGGTTTCCGATTTTTATGAAGTGGAGCCCGACATCATCACGGTCGCCAAGGCCTTGAGCGGGGGAGTAGTGCCGATAGGCGCGACCATCTTTCGTGAAGAGCTTGCCTACCAGAAGGTCAGCGAGCACGCCAATACCTACGGCGCCATCCCGCAGGCCTGCGCCGCCGGATTAAAGGTTTTGGAAATACTCCAAAAGGAAAAACTCGCTGAAAAAGCGGCTACCGACGGCGACTGGCTGATTGATTCGCTATCGTCAAGCGTTTCGAGTATGACCGAAGTGGTTAAGGGTGCCAGCGGCATCGGCCTTATGAGCCGCCTGACACTCCAAAATGTTGAGTTGAGAGACAGAATGGTAGTGGAAGCAATGAAGCGCGGCCTCTTTCTGATGAGTGCTGGCGAGCAGAGTGTCCGTCTCATGCCGCCGCTAAGCATCAGCCGTGAAGAACTGCAAAAAGGCGCCGAAATCCTTCTGGAATCAGTGCAAAGTATCAGATAAAACCAACAAAATACCCGCATTGCGCGGGTATTTTTTATTTGATAGCATGAAGGCGTTCTTTAAAAATGCAGTAGGAGGTGGCTAATGGCTAACGGCAAAGAATGGGATCTTAGTATTTTCCAAAAAGTTGGAAACATACCGCGCAAGATCAAGCAGGCTTACTACGCGTGCACTACCGTTATCGACAGTGAGCTGTTCTGGTTGGATGGCTCCGGTTCGCGAATCATGGTTTCGGATCATGGCAAGAGGCGTTCACTGATCGATATGTCCGCTGCCGTGAGCGTAAAGAACATTGGCTATGCCAATGAGCTGGTCCGACAGACCATACGAGGCATGCTGCGGAAGCAGAAGGACGTTTTTGGTTACCCGCATCATGACATGCCTAATGATTATGCCCTCGACCTCGCATACATATTGGCGAAGCTGACGCCACTCAAAGCGGAAAGACAGGTGATCTTCTGTAACTCTGGTACAGAGGGTATCGAAGCGGCCATTAAGCTTTGCTGTAATGCCCGGAGATTTGGCTCCAACCAAAACCGGCACCGCAAAGATTTTATCGCCATGTATGGCGCCTTTCACGGGCGCACACTTGGCTCCCTGTCCTTGACCTGTTCGAAACCGATCCAGCGTGAGAGCTACCCGGTAAATGCCTTCACGAATTATCACACCCCCTTTTTGGCAAAGCACCCCTACTTCGTCTACGACGACGAGGGGGACATCCAGTACATCGACTACAGTCCGAATGAGTACCTGGAGGAAATTAAGAGGCATTGCCGGAAAGGCAAAATCGACATTGATTCCGTCAACGCCGTTTTCATTGAGCTGATTCAGGGCGAAGGTGGTATCAACGTCGCTTCCAAAGAAGCGGTTCAGGATATTGTTAAGTTCTTCAAAGAAAATGGAGTTTATGTAGTTGTTGACGAGATCCAGACTGGTCTGGGTCGGTCCGGTAAACTCTTTGCCTTTGAGCACTTCAATATCGAACCGGACGTGGTGGTACTTTCCAAGTCTCTGGCTCACGGATACCCATTTAGCGCGGTTATCTATGACCGGCAGATGGGTTGGACGGAGAAGGGCCAGCAATCCAGTACTTTCGCCGGAGCGCCTCTTGGCTCGGAGATCGCCAAGGAGGTACTTTACTACATTTTGTCTGAAAACCTTCCCCAACGTGCCTACAATCTGGGTGAAAAAGTTGTCGGTCCGGCACTGCGGACCATCGCTCACGATTATTCCGACGTTGTTCATAACGTTCGGGGTCTCGGGCTGATGCAGGGCATTGAGTTTTGGAATCCGCATACCCGTAAGCCGGCCATCCAATTTCGCAATGAGGTGGTTCGGGAGGCGAGGAAGCGCGGCGCGATGTTCCTTGATGCGGGCATTTCCGCCATCCGCGTTAGTCCGCCGCTGACGATCAGCGCGGACAGTGAGAATAAGCGCAAAAATGATCTCGGGATCGGCATTGACGTGTTGGCGGAAAGCATCCGCGCGGTTCGCCGGAAGATGAAACGCCTGAAGTAAAATCAATCCCTGCCACTAGTGGCGGGGATTTTTTTCTTCGCGTACTTTTCTTTGATAATGCCGTTGAGGATCTTTTTGACTTGCTCCAAGCTGTCGCTGTCGTGAATGGAGATCGCCGTCGTGGACGGATTTAATTTTTTTAAGGCGGCCAGTTTCTTTTTTAATTCGCCTGGAGCCGCCAAGTCGCTTTTTGATAAAAAGAGATGCTCCCTTTTTCTCAATAGAGCCGGATTGTAAGCGCCCAGCTCTTTATGGATGACCGCGTGTTCTTTTACCGGGTTGGGAGAATCGGCGGAAATTAAATGGAAAAGTATCGTGGTCCTCTCGATATGCCGCAAGAATTTGATCCCCAGCCCTTTGCCGCGGGAAGCGTCCTCGATCAATCCCGGTATGTCGGCGATGATCAACTCATAATACGCGCCGAGGTTCGGCTCCAATGTGGTAAAAGGGTAGTTGGCGACTTTGCTTTTGGCGCTGGTCAGCTCATTAAGCAGGCTGGACTTCCCGGCGTTGGGAAAGCCGATCAGCCCAACGTCGGCGATCAATTTCAGCTCCAAACGCAAGTTGAATTTTTCTCCGGGCAGGCCCTCTTGGAATCGTCTTGGGGTTGTCCGGTGAGGGGCTCGGAAATGAAAATTACCCTTGCCGCCATGGCCGCCTTTTGCCACCAGCAAGCGTTCATTGATAGAGGTAATTTCTTGGTCAGTCCCGCTATCAAGATTATGGATGACGGTTCCCACGGGAACTTTTAAGACGAGATCGTTGCCGGTATGGCCGTCAACAAATTGGCCCCGGCCGTTTTCGCCATTGGTGGCCGCCAAGTTTTTCTTAAAACGGAACTGCCTCAAAGCGGATAGGTCCGACACGCCCTCGCAATAGATGCTGCCGCCGTCGCCGCCTCGGCCCCCGGCTGGGCCCAAGCTCATTTTGTTTTTGTTAAAAGCCACCGCTCCTCGGCCGCCGTTGCCGGCTGCCACGCTAATGTTCACATCATCGATCAGCATAGATATTTCTTATTGTAATTGAACCGGAGATAATATTAAATTGTTGTATTCATATGGAAGGTCCAATTCGTATCAATAAGTATTTGCGTGATAAGGGGTTTGCTTCCCGGCGGGAAGCGGATGAGCTGATCGCCGCCGGGAAAGTTTTCGTGAACGGCGCTCTGGCGAAAGAGGGGATGATGATCGGCGAAAAAGACAAGGTGGAGCTCCGAGAGGCGGAGAAAAAGGCGTATCGCTACCTAGCTTATTACAAACCACGCGGTTTAGCTACGCAGGCGTTGCCCGGCAAAGAAAGCGTGATTTCCGAGTGGCATGAGAAGGGATTGTTTCCGGTCGGTCGCTTGGATAAGGAATCCGAAGGCCTTCTTATATTAACCAACGACCGCCGGCTGACTTCAAAACTGCTGGGCGCGGATTCTAATGTAGAAAAAGAATACCTGGTCCGGGTAAGAGAGCCGATGCGGCCCAATGTTGAAGCAATATTCAAAAAGGGTATGCAAACCGAAGCTCTGGGCAAACTGCTTCCGGCCGAAGCGGAAATTAAAGATAAGCACAATTTGCGGGTGGTTCTGCGCGAGGGTAAAAAGCATCAGATCCGCGTAATGCTCGCCGAGCTGGGCTACACGGTGGAATCATTAAAGCGTATCCGGATCGGCAAAATATCGCTCGGCAGGTTACGGCCCGGCGAAACCCGCGACCTAAGCGAGAAAGATCTTTAAACGGGTTTTCTGTATCAATCTGCTATAATTAAAAATATGAACCAAAAAACTTTTGCACGGACAGCCGGCGCCATTTTTGCGCTGATCAGTTTTCTGCACTTCCTTCGGCTGGTTCTTGGCTGGCAGCCGATCGTGAACGGATTGATCATCCCGGCCTGGGTTAGCTGGGTTGCCCTGGCGGTGAGCGGTTATCTTGCGTATCGCGGCCTTAACCTGGGCAAAGAATCTCACAAGGACAACTAACATGAAAGCAAAACTCCCGGTTGTAATAGTCGTGCTCGTTCTGGTCGTAGCGGGGATCTTGTTTTTTGTTTTGCGGCGGCCGGCGCCCGCTCCAGCCGGCCCGAGTTTGGGCGAGCAGCTTCTGGATAAAGTTCAAAATCCGGTCAAAGGCCAGGTGCCGGAAGCAAACCCCTTCACGGAAACGGAAACCAATCCGTTTTTCAACGTTTATCAAAATCCTTTTGAATAAGCCATGAGTAAAGCTCAATTATCCATCGCAGTTCTGGCCGCAGGTATTTTGATCAGCGGGTCTCTGATCCATGCCCAGCCGACCCTCGGCAACGCTTCGGTGAAACTGGAAAAAGATCCGGCGACCGAACTTTTCACTCTGACCATCAGCGATCCGCAGGGCATCAAGGAATTTTCCCTAAAACCACCGGGCAGGCCGCGCTATGCCGGCGAGCTGCCGCGCTGCCCCAGGACCTTTCAGAGCAAAAATATTTCTTTCCAAGATCCGGCCGACTTTGATCCGGCGATGGCCGCGGTCATCATCGATTGTCAGGACAATAGCGACAATCTGAAGATCCCGCCGCCAGCGGAAAACGGGATAGCGATCGGCGCGCGGCCCGCGCCTCCAAAGCCAGCCGAGGAGGAAGAAGCGCCGAGACCAAAAGTGGAATTCACGGGTCCGATAGCCGAGCTCGGAAATTGCGATAGCGAACAATCCTGCCGCGCCCACTGCGAATCGCCGGATAATATCGGCGCCTGCCTCGCCTTTGCCGAGAAAAATAATTTGTTATCCGAGGCGGAGCTCGCGAAAGCGCGCAAGTTCGAAAATCTGGTAAGGGAAGGCGGCCCCGGCGGATGCAAAACCGAAGCCGAATGCGCGACCTATTGCGAAGACCCGGCAAACCTTAAGGTTTGCCTTGATTTTGCCGAAGCCAACGATCTTATCTCGCCGGAGGAACTGACGCTTGCCAGACGGCTTTTGCCGCTGATCCAAGCGGGGCAAACACCCGGCGGCTGCAAGTCCAAAGCGGAGTGTGAAGTTTTCTGCTCTCAAAAAGCGAATCTTGAGTCCTGCCTTGTTTTTGCCGAGGCGAACGATATCTTGCCTCCCGAAGAGCTGGCCGAAGCCAAAAAATTCCTGCCGCTCATAAAAGCCGGTGAGACCCCCGGCGGTTGCGCGAGTAAAGACGAATGTGAGACTTATTGCTCCGCAGAAGGGCATTTTGAGGAATGCCTGGTCTTTGGCGAAAAGACCGGCTTTATCAGCAAAGAGGAAGCCGAAGCGATCCGTAAAGCCGGCGGCAAGGGTCCCGGCGGTTGCCGCTCAAGAGAGCAGTGCGAGGCCTTTTGCAACGACCCGGCGCACCTTGAGGAATGTATAGATTTTGGTTTGAAGGCCGGACTGATAAAACCGGAGGAAGCCGAGCTTGCCCGGAAAGTTGGCGGCCAGGGACCGGGAAATTGCCGCAGCGAAGCTGATTGCCGGGCGTATTGCGAAGACCCGAGTCACACCGAAGAGTGCATCGAATTCGGTTTGAAGGCCGGCGTGATCAAGCCGGAGGAGGCCGAGATAATAAGGAAATCCGGCGGCGTATTCCCCGGCGGCTGCCGGAGTATTGAGGATTGCACGGCCTACTGCACGCAGGAAGAGCACCAGGCCGAGTGTCAGGCGTTTGCCGAGCAGGTCGGCATTGAACTTCCGGATGAGGGCGGAGGCGGCGGATTTACGCCACCGGGTGGTTTAACAGCGCCTGCGCCTACGTCAATACCGTCTGAAGGCGCTGCCACTGGTTTTCATCCTTGCCGGAGCGATCAGGAGTGCCGAAGCTATTGCTCCTCTAGTCCTAATAATTGCCGAGAATTTTGGGGAATCGGGATGCCAAATGGTCCGGGGGCGCTCCCGGGAGTCCCGGTTGATTTACCTGCCGGCGCGGCAGTCGTAACCGTCAAAAGATCGGAAACTGGAGGCTACTTGTTCCGATTTATGTCCCAGCGAAAGATGAATGATTTCTTTATTATGACCGTGAGCGATTACTTGGCATCCCGGCGAAACCAACCTCACGGCGGCGGCATCTACTGCGCGAATACTTTTCAGGACGTCGTAAAGAACTTTTCGGCGGATTCTTTCCCGATCCGGGTTACGATCGGATTTTGCGACGGAGGAAAGTCACTGGGGGCGACGGTTACTCCGAACAACGATTTCTATTTCACCGAAGCGCAGGCGTTTTCGGTTCCGGGCTATGCAGCCAGCCAGTCGGTTGATAATTGCGTCCTTTCAACACCGGACGGCCGGGCAATGCTGTCCGATTGGCAAGGAGGGCGTAACCTGACTCTGGAGACCCGGGAAATAGTACGGATGTGCGTGCTTCGAAGCCAAGGCGTGCAAAATCCTTTTGAGGTGGCAGTGCCGGCAGCAGCGGCAGTGCCGGTACCGAGTACCCAGCAAATCCCGGAGTTTAAAGTTGACTGCTCGCTCTTTTCCGCCGCCCCGAGCTGCTCTTTTGTCGGTTCGCCAGATTCGCAGGCCTATCAGCTCTGCAAGCAGTGCTTCCCGGACAGGTAATGACGGGTAAAATTTTGGTAGCGATATTGGTTGTGCTGGCGCTGGTTGCCCTCGGTTTTTTTGTCTACACGCGTTTTGTCCAAGCCCCGGAGGCGCCGGTTAAGTCCGTTTACGATAAAAAGATCATTTACGATACCGAAAGCGGCGTTGAGCAAAAAACCCTGGAAAGCGATTGCCAAAAACGCGGCGGCCGGTTCAATCCTTGCGGCTCGCCCTGCCAGCCGGGGGACCCTTGCATCCAGCTTTGCGTGCCGGTCTGCCAGCTTTAGAAAAAGAAAATAGCCCGGATGTCCGGGCTATTTTTGGATGCGCTACCGCCTCTGGTACTTCGCGTCGAGCGAGTCCAGCCTTTGCCGGTACTGCTCACGCTCGCTCCAGCGTGTGGCGTTCTCGAACTTCGCGTGAAGTTCGGCGTACTCCGTCTTGTAGACGTCATCGGCGAGCCAGGACTGGCGGTAACCCTCGATCTTCATGATGAGACCGTAGGCCACCAGTCCGATGACGGCGCCGATGAAGGCCAAGAAGTAGTGGGGGAGCTCCGGTTCCCGGATGACGCCGTACTCGTCCGGCAGGGTCTGGTTGAGCTGGTAAGCCACCAGGCCGCCGAGGAGCGCGAGGAGGACCGCGAAGACCAGGTTTGCTTTCTGACGCAGCTTGTCCATAAAAACCTCCTAAATCAGCTTAAAGTTCTGTTTACATAATAGCACAAAATATGCCGATTTGTCAAGTGTCCGGAGCTTCATTTTTTGTAAGAAATGGGCTAATCTGGCGTCAATTATGAAGGACTTGGAAAAGCAATTTTTACAGGCCTATGACCAGTTTTCCGACGCGATTTTCCGGCACTGTTACTTCCGGGTTTTTAACCGCGAGCGGGCCAAGGAACTGGTCCAGGACTGCTTTATGAAGACCTGGGAATACCTGGCCAAGGGCGAAAAGGTGGACAACTTAAGGGCGTTTTTATACCGGGTGGCGAACAACCTGATCATCGACAATTCCCGGAAGCGCAAAGAAGCGTCACTGGACCAGATGGTTGAGGAAGGATTTGAGCCGGCGGGTGAGACCAAAGACCGGTTGATCGGGTTCTTGGAAGGCAAGGAAGCGATCCGGCTGCTAGAAAGATTATCGCCCGCCTATCGTCAGGTAGTACAGATGCGCTATCTCGACGACCTCGATATAAAGGAAATAGCCGGCATCATCGGGGAATCCGAAAATAACGTTTCGGTAAAGCTTCATCGGGCGGTCAAGCAGTTAAGGGAAATTTTGGAATACAGCTAAACATGGATAAATTTAAGGAAATAATTAAAAAAGCGGAAGGTGTGCGGCTGACGAAAAATGAAAAAGCCGAGATGCGGGCGCATCTTCAAGCGTTCGTCCGGGGCAAAACCGTATTGGACGAAGTGGCCGGCCGTCAGGTATTGGCGGAAAAGTCATTGGGATTCCGATTTATAAAACCTATGCCAATATTAGCATCACTGGTTCTCGCGGCGGTCTTGGGCGGCGGCGTTTCGTTCGCGGCGGAGAATTCTTTGCCCGGAGACGCCCTTTACCCGGTCAAACTTTACCTCAACGAGGAAGTCCGGGCGGTTCTGGCTACGTCTGTCGAAGCCAAGGCCGGTTGGGAAGCCCGCCGCGCCGAGCGCCGTCTTGAGGAAGCCGAAAAATTAGCCGCCGATGGCCGGCTTGAGGCCGGACAGCAAGCCCGAATAGAAAAGAACTTCGAGCGGCATGCCGAAAAAACCCAAGCCAGCATCGCCAAATTGGAAGCCGAAGCCGATGTGCGGGCGGCCGCCGAGCTAAGCTCGCGCCTGGAGACCTCGCTCGAAGCCCATAGCCGCATCCTTGACCGTTTGTCGGTGAAAAGCTCGCTGGCCAAAGCGGTGGCGGTCAAAGCCAAAGCCCGCGCCGAACAGGCGATGAAAGCCCGCTTGAGCGCGGAATCGAAGATAACCGGCGGAGCCGGGAAAGCGCTGGAGGCCGCCGCGGCCGTATCTGCCGGCGCCGCTGTGGATGCCGTTCCGGTCAACGCGGACGTGGCGGTTGACGCGCAAGCCGAATGGAAGAAAGAAGCCGCCGAAGGCCGGATGAGATCCGCTGGGCACAAGCTTATTGAAGTCGGGGAATTCATCGCGAAAATTAAGGCCGCGGCCGGCGCGGAAGCAACCGCGGCAGCGGAAACAAAATTGGCGCTTGCCGGAGAGGCGCTTGCCGATGGCAAGGCGAAACTGGAAGCCGGGCTTTATGGAGACGCATTCCTCTTGTTCCAAAAAGCCCACCGCATCGCCCAGGAAGCCAAACTGCTTTTGGAAGCCCGGCAGGCGTTGAAGGTGGAGTTTGAGTTCAATGGAAACACGAACGCCGGAACCGATGCCGGAGAAAATGCCGGCATAAAGGTCGAAACGGATACCAGAATAAAAATCGGATTATAATGATCAAGAAAATTTCGGTCGCCTCGGTCGCCACTTATGTGATGATGGCGCTCGCGATGCCGGTCCTGGCCCAAACCTCGACCAGCACGCCCGCTACCAGCACTCCGGCGACTACCACGCCGCCGGTCGTCAAAGGCAAAAAGCGGGTGGACCTCGTTTGTATGCAGAACGCGGTGGTGAAGCGCGACGACTCCGTCCTCAAAGGGCTGGACAGCTACTACGCGGCCGCCAAAGCCGCTTTGACCGCAAGAAAAGACGCGCTGAAATCCGCCTGGGGCATAGAGGATGCCAAGGCGAGAAAGGAAGCGCTGCGGGCCGCCTGGAAGAATTACCGGGAAGCGATCCGCAAGGCGCGCCACGACTTCCGCTCCGTCAAGCGCGATGCCTGGAAGCAGTTCAAGGAAGATCGGAGGATTTGCCGCGGCAGCGGAGAAGGTGACGAAAGCGAAGGAGCGGACGAGCAGTTATAGAAACTAAAAACCCCCGAGTCGGGGGTTTTTAGTTTTAGTCCTTCAGCAAGCTCAGGATTAACAACCGCAACCGTCCGGACCACACATGTGGCTACTGTTGCACTTGCACATCCCTTTGCTGAGCTTCATCAGACCGGCAAGGCCGACAAGAACCGGCCAAGCGAGATCGACAAACCCCGCGCTAAGCACGCCCATCGCTTTTAAAAAGAAAGCGAGCGCGAAAAGCACCACCAAAAGAGGGACTACTTTGTGATGAGGGCACTTGCACATGCCGCCCTTCATCATTTCACCTTCCATCATGGTTTTATTTATTATATTTAGTCGACCTTAAGACAACTTTTTAATTATAACAAATTGAACCGCTTCTCATTTGACTTTCAATCAAACTCGTTTTAAAATGTGCCCAGTACATTTGATCTAGGGAGGCACCGTGTTACTGGTCACGTTCTATAAACCTGGTCTTACCGGCAGCGCTTTCAATGAACCGCAGCTCATCACCGACGACTTGCGGAGCGCGGTGGACTTAGCCAAGCTCTTCGAGCCGCTTGGCTGGCGGGATGCCGACCACTGGAGCCACAGCGAGAAAGCGTTCGTTTTTCAGATGACGCTGAACAAACCCTGTCTGGATGCCGGCGCCAAAGCGGTCTTTATCCGCTATCTCAAAAAGTGGCGGGGTAAGATGATCTGGCAGGAGGCCTGGCTGGACGCGAAGCTCGAAGCGCGTTATCGGAAGCTTGCTCGAAAAAGCACCAAAACCGGCGCCAAATAAAGCGCCGGTTTTTATTTTCCGGAGCAAAGTTTGTTATAATAAATAATATGAAACACGTAGTAGTTATGCTGCTTTCGCTCGCGGTGACTTGCGGTTCTGGCGGCTTGGCTCTTGCTCACGGAGCGGCGCAGCTCTCCGACCACCTCCAGGTCGCCGGACTTACTCCGGACAACCCGTTTTATTTTCTGGACCGCTGGTTTGAGGGATTCTCCGGATTTTTCAAGTTTAGCGCCAATGCCAGAGCTAGGTATCAGACGGAACTTGCCGCCGAACGGCTTGCCGAGGCTAAAGTAGTCGCCGAAGTGAAGGGCGAGGCGGCTGCGGAGGAGGTGAAAGAAGTAATTGACGACTACCGGGAAAATATTGAAAAAGCGGCCGCGATCGTGAAAGAGCAGCAGGAACGGGGACAAGACGTCTCCGACCTTCTGCAAGAGCTCGACGAAGTCGCTGACCTTGCCGCCGAATTCGCCGAGGAAACGGAGCTTGAAACGGGTGAGGAATTTACCGAGCTTGAAGAAGTCCAAGCGCTTCTAGAAGATCTGGGATTGCCGGAAGAATTTGAAGGAGAATCCGAGCTGGAGGTAACGAAGCCGGCGCCGGCCTCCGAAGTTCAGAGTTTCTTTGATGTGTTCATCGAGTTTGCCCCGTCTTCGGCAGTGGCCGGCGAGTCGTTTAAGGCCTCCTGGACGGTTAAGGCGTCCCGGACGACGGCCATAAAACACACCGCCATTCACTACGGATACAAATCGAATCCGGTCAAGTTCGGCACCGACGTCAGTCCGGACCGGGCTGGTTATCCACTTTTTACGCCAACTTATTATCAAGGCGAGTTCAAGATCCCGCAGACCTTTACCGACGCGCTGAAAGCACCGGAGGCGGGTACGCTTTATCTCCGGGCTCATGCCATCATAGACGGTAAGCACTACTGGTCCGGCGAGCGTGCCCTGAAGATGACGCCGGGAGCGGCGCCGGCCCCGGTTATCAAAGAGCCCGCCCCGCCGCCGCCGACCACAACCCCGACTCCTACCAGCATCACCAGAACCTTCGTTATCGCTGCCGATGACGGCAACTGCAGTGGCTGCGTCGGCTTCAGCCCACGGCAAATTACGGTTAAGAAAGGCGACACGGTGGTCATCACTTTCAACGTCATTGAGGGCCGGGTCTATTTCGGCGGCTTGGACATCCGCGGCGGCGCTTATTTCAATACCGGTTCGGTCAAGCCGGGCGGGAGCGCGACGGTCAAGTTTATCGCCGGGCAAAGCTTTGAGTTCAGTTCCTGGTGGCCGGCGAGCAACGTATTAAAAACCACCGGTAAAGTAATTGTTGAATAATATGAACTGGAAAAAGGCATTAATATTCGCTCTCTTGGTCACCCTTGGCGGTCAGACGCTGGATATTATCGCGCATCTTGCTGCCGGCACCATCGTCCACATTCCTTACGTCACGGCGAAAACCATGGTCATTGCCTCCTCGCTTTTCCTGCTTACCTGGTGGGCAGGAGCGAATTGGAAGCACGGGATCGTGATGGTTCTGATCGCCAGCTCATTGTTTTACATGTATTACCTATTCGCCGAACCGACGCTGGACCGCGCTGTCTTCACTCTGGACGAGCAGTTCAAGTGGGTTTTTATCCACTGGGTCGCGATCTATTTCCCGTATCTCTTGGGACTGGGGATAGCCGATAAAGCCGGTCTTCGTCCGGCGCCGTATTCAAAGAAAATCTTTTACTACGCCGCCATGATATCGGGAGTGCTCGCGGTGGTTTTCCTCCTCGGCTTGGATTTTATGGAAGAAACCAGGATCACGCTGGGTTTGCGATTCAATGACCGGGTTCTGGTCGGCACGCTGGCGGCGGTGGTCGCGGTAGCCGCGGGATACCGCCTCGCGCTTTTCAATAAGATCGCGCAGGAACAATAAAAATCCGCGGATTGGCGGATTTGGTTGGCCCGGGAGGAGTTGAACCTCCAACCCCGGATTGAAGTCCGTTGCTTTACATTAAGCTACGGGCCTATTTTATTGGATAATTTTTTGCCAGAAGTGTCAATTGGCGATAAGCTGTTTTTATGATTCGTCCGAGAGCTTTGATCGCCGGTTTATTGCTCGGCACGGCAGTCGTGGGCGGAATTTTGCATTGGCACTCGCGCATTGAGGCGCCGGAGCTTCCTCCGCGGAGTATTTTGAAGATCAAAGTTCCGGAGGGTGCCACCTTCGGCAATCTGGCGGAGTGGCTCGGCTTTGCCGGAGCGGCGGAACGCGTATTGTCGGCCGCGAGCGGCAAGTATGACTTGCGCAAAATCGTCAGCGGGCGCGAGCTCGCGCTTTTTTACGACACCTTTACCGGCGAGCTGGAGGAGTTGGTCTACCAGATCAATGCCGATGAACAGCTGGCGGCGGAAAAAGACGACAGCGGATGGCGGGCGGAAGTGGAGCCGATCCCTTACGAAATCCAAGAAAAGACAACCAGCGGCGTCATCGCTTTATCGCTTTACGAAGCGATAACCTCATCGGGCGGCGATGAGCGGCTGGCTCTGCTCCTGGCCGAAATGTTCGCCTGGCAGGTGGATTTCGTGGCCGACACCCGGACCGGCGACAGCTTTACGGCGGTCTACGAAGACCGATATCTCGGAGGCGAATACGTGATGCCCGGTAAGATCCTCGCCGCCAAGTTCATCAACGACGGTGAAGTTTTCCGGGGATTCTATTTCTCCGGCAGCGAGAAGACGAGGGCCGGCTATTACGACGAGAACGGCAACGCTCTTCAAAAGCAGTTTTTAAAGTCGCCGCTCCAATACAGATACATCAGCTCCGGCTACAGCTTCGCCCGGGTCAATCCGATAACCAAGAAAGTAGCGCCGCATCGCGGCATTGACTACGCCGCCCCGGCCGGGACGCCGGCGGTGATAGTAGGGGACGGCCCTGTTGTTCAGGCCGGCTGGAACGGGCCGTACGGCATCTCGACGCTCATCCGTCATAACAACACCTACTCCAGCCGCTACGGACACTTCTCGCGGCTGGCCAAAGGAATCAAGGTGGGAGCCAAGGTTAAGCAGGGGCAGGTGGTGGGTTATGTCGGCTCGACCGGGGAAGCTACCGGCCCGCACCTCCACTACGAGATGCACAAGTTCGGCAGCCATGTTAATCCTTTCCGCGTAGAGGTGCCGCCCGGTGAGCCGGTGGCGGAGCCGGACCGGGAAGCGTTTGCCAAGATCATCTCCCTTTACAATCCGCGGCTTTAATGGGACGATGTGGCCATGAAGGCAGTTCTCATTCGCCACTCCGAAACCGATTGGAACGTTGCCCACAAGATGCAAGGGCACACGGACACGCTGTTGAACGAAAACGGCCGCACTCAAGCGGCCTTGATGGCCGACATGCTGGAACCGCTCAGCATTGCCCGGATTTACACCTCCGACTTGAAGCGCGCTCTGGAAACCGGCCAAATCATCTCCCTACGGCTTGGTGTGCCGGTTCGGGCCGACCAACGCCTGCGGGAATGCAAGTTTGGCGAGTTGGAGGGTCTGACTTTCGGAGAGATCACCAAGCAGACCAAGTTTTATGAAAACGCCGGCGAGCCGTACGACTTTACCGGTTACGGCGGGGAGAGCAAAGCCCAGGTAATAAAAAGACATTTGGATTTTCTCGCGGAGGCAAAGACCAAGCATCCGGAAGAAACAATTCTGGTTATCGGGCACGGCACCGGCTTGAACACTCTCCTATCCGCCCTCAATCAGGATCCGCATCTCAAGCGGGGCGAGTTGCGCTTCCTGGATTTGTCTTAGGCAACAAAGTCTGGCATCTTTGGTTGTAGCTTTTGAAGGGGAGGTTAAGTGGATTTGAAAAAGAGATGGGCGCGGGTATGGCGAGATGCCGGCGCGAGGTTCGATCCGCTCCAGCTATGGACGGATTTCTGGTCGCCGAAGTATTATCCGTCTAACAAAAATCGCCGCCAGCGGATCAAAAGCCGGCTCGCGAAGTTCGACTCGCCGCGCGTCAAACGGTATTCGGACGCTCCGGTCATTGAGCTGGCGCTCTGGTACTCGGACGCAACAATGGCTTATAACGACGCGCTGATAATGCTCGGTTATTGTGAAGGAAATCGGTTTGCGCAGCATCTCTCTGATCTGGTGCGCGTCGCGAATCGCGAAAATCCTCCGCAATCAGCTGATGGCGAGATCGTTGCGGAAATCACCGGCAAGAAGTGGAAGTGGGGCAAAAAATAATACAACCGATCAATGGGTCGGTTTTTTTTATTATTTGTTCGCTTTCTAAGCATATTGAATAGCCGGAGATGCAGCATCCATTTTATTACGCAATTGCGTAATAAAATGGATGCGGAGACCTTTTGGCTAAAGGGGGAGTATTATTTGGGTTTGGAGAACGGCCGGTTGAAGAGAATGACCCAGGCAAAATTAATGAAGTAGCGGAAAGTGGTCTTGAGCCAACCGTGTTTGCGGAAGCGGCGGGCGGAAGCGGTAGTGACCAGGCGAGGGACAAAAAGAACTTTGCCGATCTTGCGGAGCTGCTTGCCGGTATTTACGTCATCGCCGTAGAAAGTGTAGTTAACGTCCAAGCCCCCGATCTTTTCCAGTGCCTCCCGCTTCACCACAAAATTTCCGCCCTGGACGATACTGCCTCGCCGTAATATGTAATGGACCAGCAGATACGCCGGATAAGCGATCAGGAGGAAGCCAAATTTGGCCAGGAACCGCACTAGCGGATTAACGTCCCGGTAGATATAAATGCCGGCGACCGCCACGACGCCGGGACGGCTAAGGTAATGGAGCACGGTTTCGCCCCAGCCGGGAACCGGGTGATTGTCGGCGTCAATAAAGGCGATGAGGTCGCCGCTCGAAGCGGCAAAGCCGGCCTGACGCGCGCGGTTGGTGCCGGGCGTCGGCTCCACCACGACTTTGGTTTTGGGGTAAGAAGCGGCGGCTTTGGCGGTGTTGTCGGTACTGCCGTTGTCGGCCACGATGATCTCTTTGACCAGATGCCCTGGTTGTTTTAGGATTGATTCTATTGTTTGCCCGATGGCCGCTTCTTCGTTGCGGGCGGGTATAATGAAAGATATGGTCATAAAGCTGGTATTTTTGGGAAGTTTCGCGGTGCTGGCAATCGCTTTTATTTTATTTTACATCCATATCGCTCCGCTAGGCAATTTTCTTCTGGTCGGCTTTGACGGGTTCCGGGGCATCAATTTTCTCGGCAGCGTGGACGATGTCCGGGGAATCCTCATTACCGGCGGTATTATCAGTGCTGTGAACATCGCGCTCTCCTGGGTTTTGCGGAAGCGGGACCGGTTTCTGGCCCATCTCCTGCCGTTTTTAAATCTGCTGATAGCGCTCTTGATTTTAATGGTGATAACATTTATAGTAGTTTCTAATTAATAAGCTATGGCTACATTTGCGGTTATTGAGACCGGCAGCAAACAATATCGGGTTGTTCCGGGCCAAAAAGTGAAAATAGAAAAACTGGAAACCAAAGTCGGCGACGAACTATCTTTTGATAAGGTGCTTTTGGTTGCCGACGGCGAGGATGTGAAGGTAGGCGCGCCTTATGTTGACGGCGCCAAGGTGGCCGGAAAAGTTCTGCGGCAGGGGAGAGCTAAAAAAGTAATCGTTTTTAAATACCACTCCAAAACCCGCTACCGGAAGAAAAAGGGGCACCGGCAGCATTTCACGGAGGTAGAGATAACCAGCATAAAGTAAGAAAAAAGAGGCATTAAGCCTCTTTTTAATTTTGGTTCTGGCGGCGTTTTTGCTCTGTGGCGTGTACTGAAAGGCCAGTCACCAAAGTGAAAAAGCCGACGACAAGACCCGCGAATACCCATCCGACCGGATCCTTGTCCGACATGAACCAGGCGGCGATACCCGTGCCGACGAGCAAGAAGGTAAGCAGTACGCCGCCGACAACCAGAAGTCTTGCCACGAAACCTCCAATAAAAAGAACTGCTTTATAGTAACAAAGCTAGTGTCTATTGTCAAGCGCGCCGCCGAGGGTTTCCTCGTCGGCGAACTCTATCTCGCCGCCGGTGGGAATGCCCCGGCCGAGCCGGGTGATTTTTTTGGCGACGTCTTTTAGTTCCTGGGTGATAATCGTTGAATTGATGTCGCCGTAGGTAGTAGGACTAAGTGCCAGAATCACCTCCTCGGCAGCCTCGATCGTTTTCAGCCGCAGTTTTTGCATCTCGTTGAGTACCCCGTCTTTTTTCAGATCGCCCAGCACCAGGTAGCGGCCGGCGAACTTCCTTGTCTTTTCAATGGACAGAAGGTCGGTTTCCTTTTCAACCACTGCCACCAGGTCTTTGCGCCTCGCCGGATCGGAGCAGATAGCGCAAAGCTCTTTATTCAGCGTGGTGAGAAAGCACCGGGGACAAGCGCGGAGATCGGCGAGTCCCGAAACGGCTTTGGCTATTTCTGCCACCTCGTTTTTGCCGAGCGTGGCGACATAATACGCCAGGCGGGTCGCCTGGCGGGGTCCGATGCCGGGGAGTTTGGCAAAGGCATCTATGAATTTTTTGATGGAATCAGGCAACATGGTATTTAGACATCACTGTGAACCGTATCAATATTCCGGAAGCAGATTTTATCCGTGTCAAATCTCAACTCAATCGCGCCCAGCGGGCCGTTTCGGTGCTTGGCAACGCTGATCTGGGCGATGTTTTGCTCTTCCGGCGAAACTGCCACCTTGCCGTGGTCTTTCCTGTATAAGAACAGCACCACGTCAGCGTCCTGCTCAATGGCACCGGACTCGCGCAGATCGGCGAGGCGGGGAATTTTCACGTCTCGTTGTTCGACGCCGCGGGACAGCTGGGAGAGGGCGATGACCGGGACGTTCAGCTCGCGGGCCAACGCTTTTAGATTACGCGAAATTTCCGTGATCTGCTGGACCATATTATCGGAATTGGTGCGCGGCTGGATAAGCTGAAGGTAGTCAACCACCAGCAAACTCAATCCCTGATCGGCTTGCAGACGCCGGGCCATAGAGCGGATCTGCATGATATTGGGGGAAGGAGTGTCGTCTATGAATATCGGGGCGCCCGCGAGTTTATCCAACCCCGCCTGCAAGAGATGAAGGTCGCTATCATCTTTTATCCGCCCGGTACGGAGCTGAAAAAGCGAGATTCCAGATTCGGCCGCGATGATCCTATCCAGGATCTGGTCCTTGGACATTTCCAGCGAGAAGATGCCTACCGGCTGGTTTTCCCGGACGGCCACGTGGCGGGCGATATCCATAGCTAAGGCGGTTTTGCCAATAGATGGCCGCGCGCCGATGACGATGAAGTCCGACGGGCGGAGTCCGGACAGGATGGCGTCCAGTTTCGGAAACCCGGTCGGTAATCCGCCGAGAGTTTTTTCTCCGCGTGCCATTTTCTCAAAGCGTTCGTAAGCCCTCGGCAGTTCTTCGCGGATATGCGCGAATTTTTGAGGAATGGATCTTTGCGAGATGCTGAAGATCTTCTGCTCAATGTCATCCAGTGTCGCTTCCAGGTCGCCGCCGGTATTGAACGCTTTTTCGGTGATTTCCGCCGAAGCGGTGATGAGATCGCGCAGAACCTTTTTTTCTTTGACGATCTGGGCGTAGTGCTCGACATGGGAAGCCGTCGGGACCGAGTCCATCAGCTTGCTCAAATAAGTGGAGCCGCCGACGTCTTTTAGTGCGTCTTTCTCTTTGAGTTCGCTGGTGATGCTCAAAATATCCAGAGGTCTGTGTTTTTCGTAAACTTTCAAGATCGCCTCATAAATTCTGCCGTTTTGCGGGTGATAAAAATCCTGCGGTGCCAAAACATCCGCCACGTTGATGATGGCGTTTTTGTCTATAAGCAAGGCGCCCAGAACTGATTGTTCAGCCTCGAGGTTTTGCGGCGGGAGTTTTAACTTAGCTTGGGCCATAGAAAGGGACCGCTGGGTGTGTCCTCTGTGGTGTATCCTAACGCTTCTATTTCTTTTCGCAAGACATCCGATTGAGTAAATTGTTTATTACTTCTGTATAACTCGCGGCGGCGGGCAAGGAAGCGGATTTTTAAGGGAATTTTGGGTGCTTTCAAGGCCACGCCAAGGATTTTGAGCTTCTCAGTGATCCATTTTTTGATAGCTTTGGCGTCCAGCCGGTTCAGGTTCCAGATCTCGTTCTTGACGGCTTGGATCTTATTGACCAGCTCGAAAATGACCGCCAGCGCTTCCGGCGTATTGAAGTCGTCGTCCATTTTTTCAAGGAACTTTGGCTCGTAGCTTTTGACGTCGGCGCGGATCTCGCCGCGGCTTCTGTCTAGTTTGGCGGCGAACTGGGCGAGATTATCCAAAGTGCTTTCCGCCTGCCGCGCCAGCTCGTCGGAGTAATCAACCGGCGAGCGGTAATGGTGGCTGGCCACGAGGTAACGGAAAATTGCAGGGGAGTGGCCGGTAAGAAAATCCCGCACACTGACAAAACCGCCGCGGCTTTTGGACATTTTTTCGCTGTCGATGTTCAAAAAACCGGAATGCATCCAGATTTTCACCATCGGCTTTTTGCCGGAGGCAGCCTCCTCTTGAGCGATCTCCGCTTCGTGATGGGGGAATTTCAGATCGATCCCGCCGCCGTGAAGGTCATATTGCGGACCGAATTGGTATTCGGTGATAGCGGTGTCTTCAATATGCCAGCCGGGTCGGCCGCTGCCGAGCGAAGTTTTCCAGGATGGCTCGCCGGGTTTGGATAATTTCCACAGCGCGAAATCGCCCTTGTTGCGCTTGTGCACGCTCTCGTCTATCCGGCTAACCGAATCCTCGGCTTGCGCGGCGGTGCGTTTAGAAAGCTTGCCGTATTCGGGGAAGGTGGTGATGTCGTAGTAATAACCGTCACCTTCTATTTTATAGGCGTGGCCTTTGGCGACCAGCGTCTGAACCTGCCGGACGATTTCTTTTATGTATTTGGTTGCCGGCGCGTATCGGCTGACGGCGGTAATGCCGAGGGACCGTTCGGCTTCGTGGTAAGCCCGCTCGTATTTTTTTGCGAGTTTTTGCCATGGCAATTTCTGTTCGTTCGCGCGCCGGATGATCTTGTCGTCAATATCGGTGATGTTCTGAAGATAAAAAACCTTAAACCCCCGGTAGCGAAGGTAGCGGACGATCAAATCAAAGGCCGAATAGGTTCTGGCGTTGCCGATATGGACATAGTCGTAGACGGTCGGGCCGCAGACAAAAAGATTGACGCGCTTTTTACCGCCCAAAACCTCCTCCAGATCCTCCTTTTTGCCGGAAAGCGTATTGAATATATGCATCAGAGCCAGCCTTTCTTTTTGAAAAAGATAACCAGCGAGACCACTATTGTACCCATCGCAATGAAAATCGACCAGAAGCGGGTCGGGCTGGAGGCGAGAAAGTTGCCGATAAAATCAATTGAGGCAAGGGACGCGAAGAGGGCGAGCGGAATGGTCAGGAAAGCGAGAATGGTGAAGCGCTGCATCACGTGGTTAGTTTTGGCGCTCAAAAGCTGGCCGTTGGTGCTCTCCAAGGCCTCGATGGTAGCTCGGTAATTCTCCACGTGCTGGGTGACTTTAGAATAATCGCCGGCGAGATCGGTTAAGTAGATCTTGGTTTCTTCGCCCCAAAATCTCACGCCGGCTTCTATCAGCGAATCCAGCAAAATTCCCTGCGGCGCGCTGATGACGCTGTAGTCAAGAATATCCCGCTTGGCGTAGGAGATCTTTTCCAACAACTCCGCTTCTTTGCCCTTGAAAATCTCCTGCGAGATGATGCGGATATTGTCTTCCACGTGGCGTAGTTGTTTGAGAGAAAATTGGATTATCTCCTCTACCAGATAATAGACAGAGTGAGCGGTGTCCTGCAGGGCCTTGGCTTTGAAGTGGGCGTTGTTGTTCAGCGAGCGCATAAAGGCGTCGATCGGTTCCAGATCCTCGTAATGGATGGTGATGACGTGTTTTTTGGTGATCAGAAAATCCACCTCTGCTTTGCGGGAGGTCTTCAGCGACTTGTCATAGATCGGCAGGTGATAGGTCAAAAAAAGATAGCTAGGGGAGAATTCCACGCGGGAGCGGTTAGAGAGATGCAAAAGCTCATCAAGAATGATCGGGTGAAATTTGTGCTGTTTTTTTAAAAAATCAATATCCGCCTTATTCGGTTTCAGAATATCGATCCATGAGATATTTGGGGATTTTGTTATCCACATATCTTTAATTACTCCCTATACTTATTTTACTACTTTGAGATTATAATAAAAATGTGAATAAATTCTTACCTCATTTAGTGTGGCTGATAGTCGTCCTACTTGCCGTTTTCGGGAGCTACCAATTTGGTTTTATTAAGGGTGCTTCAATGAAGCTAGTGCCAGTTCCGCAAGAAGAGCAGCTGCCGGCTGCGCTGTTTACGGCATTTGGACAAATTAAAGCGATTGAAAACAATGCGGTTATTATTGAATCGGCGCCAACAGACGGCACAGAGCTGCTAGCTCGAAGAGTTGCCGTTACTAAAAACACAAAAATTTTTGAATTAGCCACCATTTCTAACCCGCAGACTCCGAATCAGCAATTCTCTGTAGAAGAAAAGATCCTTAAGCTAAGCGACCTCAAAATCGGGGACTCTATAACAGCGGAAGCAAAAGAAAACATCGCGGAACAAAAGGACTTTTCGGCAATCTCTATTCAGCGCGTTTTATCGGCTCCTCTGCCCGGCACTTTATCGCCAAATCAATAGCATAGTATATATGCAAAGAACTATTTATAAACCGCTTTTTTGGACAAACGTTATAGGGTTAATTTTTGCCGGTTGGCTAATCGCCGGCCTGGCCTTTGGCTGGACTAATCCGGGCTCTTCACCGCCAGGCGGAGGCGGTGCGATTGGAGCTGGCGCTAATGCCCCGGTCAACTCTTTATATATAGATTCCGGCGGTAGGATCGGAGTTGGAAAGACGAACCCCTATGCTAACTCAAAAATTGACGTGAACGGGAGTATCGCGCTGGTTGGCCAAAGAGTTTTCGACTTATCTGGGGGCGCGCTTACTATCGGTGATATTGATTCGGGCGATGGCACGATTTCGAACATCAATTTTAGAACCAGCGACGCAACCCGCCTTACAATAGACGGATCCGGCAACGCTACGCTCGCGGCAGGCACATTGACTTCGCCACGGCTCCGCCTGACAACTGGCGCGGCAGCGGGAAGAGTCCTAATCTCCGACGTTTCAGGAATTGCCAGTTGGCAAACGCCGACCTGGGTCGGCGCCGGCGGCAATTCTTTCGATTGCGGTCGCGGGAACTACCTGCAAGGCATTAGCAGCGCGTCCCAGCCCATTTGCGCCACCTTACCGGCGGCCGGGCCTGCCCCGGGACCGTCCTACCCAATAACAGACCAAAAAAATGCCGGCTCCTCCGGTGAAATATCGCGCCGCTTAGTTCGCTACCCGGGCATAACTTATCTTTTCAGCAGCGACAGGACCGAGCGTGTCAGTGTTTATTCGACATTCGGCTACTCGACAGGTCTCTACGTCAGTTCTGGATCTCCGGATTTTTACGCATACGTATATGACGGGAATACTCGGCTTTATTCATTCACCGGTGGTCCGAGTCCGGGCGGCTCCGGTTATACTTGGACAACCCCCACCTTCAATTTAGCAGCCGGCTCTCATGATCTGCATATACGGGTATGGGGCCTTTTCTCGATTACGCAAAACATGAGTTCCGCAAGCATGAGAACAACCAGACAATGGCCATAATTTTCAGAAAACCTCTCTTTTGGACCAACATCATTGCTTTCATTTTCGCCGGCTGGCTAATCGCCGGCCTGGCCTTTGGCTGGACTAATCCGGGCTCTTCACCGCCAGGCGGAGGCGGTGCGATCGGAGCCGGCGCCAATGCCCCGACCAACTCTTTATATATAGATTCCGGCGGCAGGATCGGAGTTGGAAAGACGAATCCTTACCAAGGTGACAAAAAAGAATTTGAGGCATCCCAGATCCAAAGATTCCCTTCTGGTCCGGCGGTTAGCATTCAGCCAGTAACGCCCTAACCATGCACGATTTGCTATAATTAATTGGTGAAACCGGCGGTTAAATATTTACTCTGGGCAAGCGCAATCGTCATAGTGGGATTCGGGCTTTATCGGGTTGCTTTGCGGCTGGGCTGGCTGAATTTCCAGCGATCCGCCGTTGAAGAAATGCCGGGCAATGAAACGCCGGCGCCCTTGGTTTTTTCCATCACCAGCCGCATAGCGGCAATCAGCGGCACCACCATTTCTCTTGAAGCTCCGCCGGGCGAGGAGGCATCGCAAATTCTGGTGACCAAGGACACCGTGATCGTCGGCTTAGTGCCAATTACCGGGGAGATACCTCGCGGTCAGTCCCCGTTTGGCAAAGAAATCCCAATAAAATTATCCGATCTGAAAGTCGGCGATAGTATCGGCGCGCAGGTTTTAAGAACAAGCGCCGAGCAGACACAATTTGAAGCGGTAAAGATACAAAAGCTCCCGTTCTAGAAAAGCGCTTATTTTGAATATGTTATAATTAAACCATGACAAAAACACTGAAAAACCCCTTTGTCTGGACAAGCACCATCGCCTTTATTTTCGCTGGCTGGCTGATCGCCGGTTTAGCTTTCGGCTGGACCAATCCGGGGTTTGCGCCCCCAGGTGGGGCAGGGGCTATTGCCGCCGATTCAACCGGAAAGGTTGGAATTGGGACCACCGCGCCGTTATCCAAGCTTCATGTGCAGGGCCTGGATGTCGGCGTATCGCTAATGAACGCCGCCGCCGACCAAAATTGGTACTTTGGTATCAAAGACAGCGATGCTAACAAACTTTACATTGGCCGAGGCCGAGACCCATCACAGGGCGTGCCGCCGGCGATAGTTATCAACACATCAGACAATGTTGGTATTGGAATAAACAATCCGAGCCAGAAGCTTGATGTCACCGGCGCTATCGCGATTAGCGGTGTCGCAATTAATACGGCTGGTACGATCAATTCCGGGGCCAATCCTTTGGAGTGGACGAAGTTAAAGAATGTTCCACCTGGCATAGCGGATGGCGTAGACGCCACCGGTAGCGGCGGCATATCCTCCATAAGTGCCGGCGGCGGCATAACGCTTTCGCCTACTAACCCGATTACCACCACCGGCAGCATTTCCGTGAATACGGGAGCAATCCAGGCGCGCGTTAATGGGACTTGTCCGTCCGGCCAAGCCATTCGGGTGATTGATTCCGCCGGCAACGTTGCTTGCCAACTCGTGACTTCGACACTCTGCACTTCGAGCAGTAAAAATTATAGCATTGGTGCTAGTTGTACAAGGCAGATACAGACTACTCCTTGTTTTGGCACACCAGGCGCTACCGCTCGTTGGGAGGCAATCCAATGCCAATCAAATGGTGCATGGTCAGGAGGCCAATGGAATGGTCCTACCCAGTGTACCGGCTGGACTCTTCCTCCAAACTGTTAGGATAAGTTGACGCTCTCTTTGCGGTACTTTATAATATCTGCCTATGCCGGAGGATGGCTCGACAAGCTCACCACAAGAGCTAGAAAAATGCCAAAAGGAACGCGACGAGTATTTGAACGGCTGGAAGAGAGCCAAAGCCGACCTTATTAATTATCAAAAGGAGGAAGCGAAACGCTTTGAGGAGATTGTCCGGTTCGCCAATGCTGGGATGGTCAAGGAGCTAATTACTGTGCTGAACAGCTTTGAGTTGGCAGTAAACATTTTGGAAAAACAAGGCAAGGCCGAAAAGGGCATATATATGATAAAGACGCAATTGGAAGATGTTTTGAAGAAAAGCGGCGTGGAAAAGATAATCGTTGAGATAGGCAAGCCATTTGATCCAAGTACGCAGGAATCGGTGGCGGAAGCGGAATCGGAACAGCCGGCCGGCACTATAATAGAAGAGGTGGAGAAAGGATACCTTTTGCATGGTCGAGTTCTCCGTCCGGCCAGAGTGAAACTTAGCAAAGGCAAGGTATACTAAAAAAAGTATAATAAAAACATGAGCAAGATTATCGGTATTGACCTTGGCACAACCTATTCGGAAGTGGCCGTAATGGAAGCGGGCGGGCCGCGCATTTTGGAAAACGCCGAAGGGATGAGGATTACCCCCTCCATTGCCGCCGTCAGCAAGTCGGGAGAGCGGTTGGTGGGGCTTTTGGCCAAGCGTCAGGCGGTTACCAACCCAAAGAACACGATTTTTTCGGTGAAACGCCTGATCGGGCGTAAATTCACCGACCCGGAGGTGCAACATGACAAAACCTGGCTGCCCTACGATATCAAGCAATCGGACACTGGTGGCGTGGAAGTAAAAATGGGGGACCGCTGGTACAAGCCGGAGGAAATTTCGGCGATGACGCTTGCCAAATTAAAAGCCGACGCGGAAGCGAAGTTGGGGGATAAGGTAGAAGAAGCGGTCATCACCGTTCCTGCCTACTTCGACGACAGCCAGCGACAGGCGACCAAGAACGCCGGCGAGATCGCCGGCCTGAAAGTCACGAGAATTTTGAACGAGCCAACGGCGGCGGCTTTGGCCTACGGCCTGAACAAGCAGAAGAATGAAAAAATCGTGGTCTATGATTTCGGCGGCGGCACTTTTGACGTTTCCGTTCTGGAGGTTGGGGACGACACCGTTGAGGTAAAAGCTACCGGCGGCGATACTCACCTCGGCGGAGACGATTTTGATAAACGGATCATTGAATATCTGGTCGGCGAATACAAAAAACTCGAGGGCGTTGACCTTGCTAAAGACGCGCTGGCGCTCCAGCGGTTGAAGGAAGCGGCGGAACGGGCGAAGCACGAACTTTCCGTATCCTTTGAGACCGAAATCAATTTGCCTTACATAACCTCCGACGCCTCCGGCCCGCGGCACTTTCTAATGAAGCTCAACCGCGCCAAACTTGAGGAATTGGTGCGGGATTTGATCGATCGCTCGGTCGGTATTTTGGACAAGACCATCCGGGAGGCCGGGTTTGCGGTTGCTAATATCAACGAGATAGTGCTGGTTGGCGGCCAGACGCGCATGCCGGCCATGCAGGAAGCGGTCAAAAAATATTTTGGGAAAGAGCCGCACAAAGATCTCAACCCGGATGAAGTGGTCGCCCTTGGAGCGGCGGTCCAGGCCGGCATTTTACAGGGCGAGGTCAAGGATATCCTCTTGCTGGACGTCACCCCGCTTTCGTTCGGCATAGAAACGCTGGGCGGCGTCTTTACCAAGCTGATAGACAAAAATACCACCATCCCGACCGCCAAATCGCAGGTTTTTTCCACCGCGGCCGATAACCAAACCTCGGTGGAGATCCACGTGCTTCAGGGCGAGCGCCCGATGGCGGCGGACAACAAGACGCTGGCGCGCTTTATTTTGGATGGCATCCCGCCGGCCCAGCGGGGTTTGCCGCAGGTAGAAGTGACTTTTGACATTGACGCCAATGGCATCTTGAGTGTCTCCGCGAAGGACAAAGCCACCGGCAAAAGTCAGTCGGTCAGGATCGAGGCGAGCACCGGCTTATCTAAGGAAGAAATTGAACGCCTGAAGAACGAGGCCTCTCAAAACGCCGAAGAGGACCGCAAGAAAAAAGAATTGGCCGAAGTCCGCAACAACGCCGAAAACCTGATCTATGTTTCGGAAAAGGCGCTGCGGGACGCCGGTGAAAAAGTTCCGGCGGACGTCAAAGACGCCGTCGGGAGGAAGATCCAAAACCTTAAGGCGGTGAAAGAGCAAAGCGACCCCGGCGTTATAAAAAATGCCATCGCGGAGTTGAGCGCGGAGATCCAAAAGATCGGCGCCTCCGCCAAATAATGAGCAAGACGGCGCTGACAAAAAATTTGGTGTTAGGATCAGCGGCGGCGCTCATCGCGCTAGCTTTCGGCTACTTCTTCCGGGCATTTATTGATTCGCCGACCTTCGCGCGTTTTCTGATCGCCGCCATTGTCGGAATCGTGTTTCTCGCGGTCTTTTTGATCCAATCCTTGCTTGCCAGCAATTTTTGGGTGAGCGCCGCGGCCGTGGCGGTTGAAGTTTTGGCGCTGGCGTTGTTTTTCTTTGCTAACTTTTCGCTGGTATTGGCAGTGGGCGTTTTGTCTTCCGCGGTAATTTTAATACTCGCTTATTACTATGGACACAGCGATATGAAAAGCAACGTGGATATCAATTTTCTGAAGACTGCCAAAGCGGTGATGGCCTGGTCGGGCATGGCGCTCGCCATCTTCGCGAGTTTCGCTTATGTTTCCGTGCTGGACTTGGGAGACCCGGTCGCCGCCAAAAAAACACTGGAAGCCGTCATCAAACCAGCGGAGCCGATCGTGGCCGCCTACGTGCCGGGCTTTACGACCCGGAGCACGATTGGACAGATCGCCGCCAAACTCCTGCCGCCAGATCTGACACTCGCCTCCGACGCGGTCAAGAGCCAATTTATTACCGAGTTGTCCGCCCGTTTGAGCCAAACTTTCGGCGGATTTTTGGGGGTCAAGGCCATGGCCTCTGACAGCGTTCTGGATCTGATCCACCGCGCCACCATTAGCCGGCTGCTGAACCTGTCGCCGTTTTTGCAAAACTTATTATTGATCGCCACCGCCATCTTATTGTTCTTCTTCGTGAAATTTGTTTTGTTTTTCGCCGACTGGCTGGCCGTTGGCCTTGCTTATTTGTTTTTCCAGCTGCTTCTCAAATTCGGATTCTTCCGATTTGAATTGCAGAACGTGCCCAAAAAAATTATACTACTGGAGTAGGGTATGAAGAATTATTATGAGATTTTAGGGCTGGAAAAGACCGCTACCGAGGAGGAAATTAAACGGGCTTACCGGAAGCTCGCGCACCAGTATCACCCCGACAAAGCGCACGGAGACAGCGATAAGTTCAAAGAAATAAACGAAGCGTACCAGACCCTGTCCAATAAGGAGAAGCGCGCTCAATACGACCGGTTTGGGCGGGTTTTTGATGGTTCGGCAGGCTCACCACCTGGCGGCCCATTCGGAAGTGGCGGCTTCGAATTCAATTTTGGCTTTGACCCCAACAACCTGGAAGATCTTGGCGGCATCAGCGACCTCTTTGAATCTTTTTTTGAGGGGCTGGGGGTCAAGAAGCGGAAAAGCTATCACCGCGGTTCGGATGTTGAGATCGTTCAGGCAATAACATTGGAAGAAGCGTTCCGCGGCACGGAAAAAAGTTTCCGCGTGAAAAGCTTCATGTCTTGCCAGAAATGCGGGGCGCTCGGCTACTTCAAAGACGCCGGGGTTACCGAATGCTCCACCTGCAGCGGCCGCGGAGAGATAAAAGAATCCCGCAACACTTTTTTCGGCAGCTTTGCCCAGGTGAGAACTTGCCCGAAGTGTTCCGGCTCCGGACAAATTCCCAATAAACTTTGCTCCGAATGCCGCGGTTCCGGCCGGGTGATGACCCAAAAAGAAATGAAAGTTCAAATCACCCCGGGTGTCAGTGACGGGCAGCTGATAAAGATCGTCGGCGCCGGCGAAGCGGGCGAGCGGGGAGCCGAGCCGGGGGACTTATATGTGAGGATAGCTATTGAACCAAACAAAATTTTCGCGCGGCAGGGAGACGACTTGATCGTTAAAAAAGAAGTGAATCTGGCGGATGTGCTTTTGGGATCCCGGCTGGAAGTTCCGGCCATCGGAGGCAATAAGGTCTATGTGGAAATTCCGGCCAACTTCAACCTAAAAGATCGTCTCCGGGTGCCCGGAGAGGGAATGACTAAATTCGGCGGCTATGGGCGAGGCGATCTTTTCATAGAGTGGGAGGTCAGAACGCCAAAGAAATTGAGCGTCAAAGCTAAGAAAATTCTCGGTGAACTGAAAGGTGAATTATAAAACCCCGCTAAAGGCGAGGTTTTTACGGGCCGGCTTCGTAGTGGATGAGCAGGGCACATACGCGCACCTCTTCTCCGGACTTCCATTCGTGGTTGGCCACCATGGAAACCACGCGCTTTTTGGTAACTCCGAGTTTCGACCACAGGTCTTTCTTTTTCATTAGATCGGCCATCGCCGCCCGGCTGTCCGGATGATAGGTCAGGATCAAGGCCGTGCCTTTGTCGTCGTCGTAAATGCCGGGCAAGACCTCCGGGAGCGAATCAATGAGCGCTTCCGCCAGTAGCTTTTCCTGACGCTTTTTGTAGAGGACCGAGATAATGAACGTGCCGACTGCCAGGGCAATCAGAAGCAAAAACATGTTCGGCGCAAGCACAAGCAGCTCCTTTCGTTTGTTTTCGGTGCTGTTGGAATCTTACCAAAAAGTCCGAATTACTTAAAGACGCGGGCGGTTTTCAGATACCAGCGATTAACGCCGATAAAGCGATCCGCCGAGGAAGCGATGGAATCGGCCGAAAACCCGCCGAGATTTTTGGACGTCACATAGAGGTACCTGGGTGAGTAGAGGAAGATAGCCGGCTTTTGATCGCTGATGGTTCTCTGCAGCTTGGAAAGTTCCTGGGCGCGGGTGGCCGGATCGGTATTTTGGCGGATTGATTCCAGAAGCCCGTCCACCGCCTTGTCGCTGAACAGAGAAAAGTTGAGGCCGGGTTCAAATCTTTGCGAGGAATGCCAGAACGAATAAGCATCCGGATTCGCCTGATTAATAAGCGTTTGGCCAAACAGCAGCATTTGATAGCTGCGCGGCTTGAGCGCGCTGTTGATCACGTCCGAAGAGCGAAGAATGATCGGATTAAGATTCACTCCGATTTGCCGCCAATCTTGCTGAAGCAGCTTGGCCGTGTCCACCAGGAACCTAACTTCCGGGACGATCAGGTCAAACTCCAGGCGCACCTTGGTCTTCTGGATCGTTTTTTGGCGCACGCCATCTTCGGATATTTTCCATCCGGCTTTGTCCAGAGTGGTGGAGGCCAGCTCCGGCGAGAACACTTCGCCGGCAAAAAGCCCGGCGTCGTATCCTTCTACCGACGGCGGGATCGGGCCGTAAACCGGATCGCCGTTGCCGCCCAGCATTTCAGCGATCAGCCGGGCTCGGTCGGTGGCCAAACTCAGCGCCGTGCGCACCTCTTTTTCTTTAAGCGGTAAGCTGGTGCCCGGGTTGAGGAAGATAGCGTAATAGCGCGGCCGGTTGGCGGCGATCACTTGGTGGCCGACCTTCAGTTTTTCCCGGTCGTTTTCTTCAATGCCGCCGAGACCATCCACGGTTTTGATATTAAAAGCATTTATCGCTTCGGTTTTGTTGGCAAAAAAACGGACATTAAAGTTGCGGATGAATGGCTTTTCCAGCGGATAATATTTGTTGGCGGTGAAAGCAAACCGCTCTACAAAGCCGTCATTTCTTATTTCCCGCGAAACGAATTTATACGGGCCGCTGCCGACCGGTTTCAAGTTGAATTCCGAAAGGCGGAAGTTTTGCGGCGGGATATTGTCAAAAATGTGCTGGGGGGCGACGCGCAGGTTCTTAATGCTGTCCAGAAAAAAAGCGAATGGATTCCTTAGAGTGAGGCGGATCTCCAGCTCGCTCAAACGCTCGGCGAACACGCCTTGCCAGGTCGCGAAAAGCGGGGAGTGGGTGTCCGGATCCTGAATAATGCCGATGGTGAAAAGCACGTCCGCGCTGGACAGCGGCGCCCCGTCGCTCCACTTAAGATCGGGTTTTAAGGTAATATTCCAGACCTTCTGGGCTTCATCGGTTTTGTAAGTTTCGGCCAAGTCGAAAAAGCTCGCGAAGGTCAGCGCGATCAGGTCCCGGTCCGCGTCATTATCACCGGCGATCAGCGGGTTGATCGCGATCGGCTGGCCGATGATACCCTCGGTGTAAACTCCGCCCTCCACTGGCTCGGCCACGGTGCTTTGATAAAAAGCGCTGACACTAAGAAAAACCGCGGAAACAACAAAAACCGAGAGCGCCGCTATGAAAATCCGGCGTTCTTTGGCCGAGAAGCTTTTGAATAATTTTACTATCTTATAGAACAAGGTTGAGAAGGGCGAGCCCCGCGAAAATTATCACCAAAATGATGGTGGCCGTGAAAAGGAATTTCTCCAGACCTCGGCGGGTCTGGTAAAATCCGCCCTCACCGCCGCCGCCGCCGAAAATGCCGCCGAGGCCGCCGGCAGAGGAACGCTCCTGGAGGAGCACCATCAAGATTACCAAAACCGAGACGGCTATTTGGGCAATGGAAATAATCTGATTCATATAGCCATGACTAATACAATATCCTTCCCAATTGAAGGCGGCGACCTTGTGCTTGATTTCTAGGCGCGCGAGCGAAGGTATGGACCCCATTCCGAGCGAGCGCAACAACGAAATCAGCCGAGTGTCGCGCCTCCCTTCG
>Ga0247727_10002453_pt1 | contig 42414 bp, 45 predicted proteins | sample WisWelCaveWW1625_FD_202498 | JGI IMG/M metagenome (GOLD analysis project Ga0247727, IMG submission 202498) | Biofilm microbial communities from Wishing Well Cave, Virginia, United States - WW16-25 | ecosystem: Environmental > Aquatic > Deep subsurface > Groundwater > Cave microbial mat | place...
AGCCTCACGATCCCGACGTCAAAGCTCTGCTCAGGATCGCCGTCGTCTGGAACATTCCGGTTGCCTGCAACCGGGCCTCTGCCGACTTCATGATTTCGTCTCCTCTCATGTCGTCGTCGTACGAGCGTCGCCTCCCCGACTACGAGAGCTATCGCGATCGGTTCAAAAAGAGCCCGAGTGCCTCTAAAGACACACATTCCAAGTGATCGCGAATGAGAAGAATTAGGGGGACATTCTGGTTTTTCTCACGTGACATGAGCCGCCATCTGCAAAAATTCAGAATGTCCCCATTTCCGATGGCAACCGCCGGTGAAAAACGCTGACCACCGAAGCATGAGGGGCTTTGCCGTCCTGCTCGGCCTCGTTGCGATCGCGGCCTTGTTGATGAGCTGTAGCTTATCTTTTGTCATATCATACAGGGTCTCGCCGAAGGTGGAGCCCCAAAGCACACAAACTGCCACGAAACGAGTCACTCTCTACTACAGGGTCGATCATCTTGCTCCATTGCAAGATATCGATGAAACAATCTTTGAACGGCCATTAGAGAAACTTCGATCCGCATTCGCCGAGGAGAGGCGGTTTGTGGAGACTATCGCGGTGGATGCGCCACCACAGCGAGGACTCTTTTGCTCAGTCGATCTCACGACGAAACCTCGCTCCATGGCACCCCGTGGCTTTCAATGGCTCTCTTTTCTATCGCTCTTTGTTATCCCTTCCTACGATGAAGAAAGCAGATACATCGTGCAGTATGATCTCTATCTCGATGGGGAACTGAAGAACACCTATCGCTACGAGGTCACGCGGGAAACATGGATATGGTTGGGGCTCACCCCTTTCGTCTGGATCAATGCACTGACGCCCGGCAAGGGCGAGGCCTTGGCGTTCACAGTGGATGGATTTTTTCACGATGCCGCGCGGGATGGTTTCTTTGGGAGAGAATAAAGGGAGGGAAAGAATAGGGGACATTCGCAATTTTTTGGACTAGTAACACTCATAGCAGGAACCGTTTCGGTATTGCTCACTTCTTCTTTTTGTCATCCGGCCCCTCCGCGAACAGCAGCCAGGCGAGGACGACGAAGCCGACAGTGACGGCGGCAATGGCCAGCCAGGTTCCGAATTTTTCCGGCATTATCGTTCTCCCTTCGGCGGGGTCAGTAGTACCTGTTTCAACTCGGTCGCCAGCCGCTTCAGTTTGCCGTCCGGCCCCGTCGGCACCAGCGTCGCCGAACCTTCGACGATCACGCGGCCGCTAATCTTTTCGCGAATCATGTGCACAAAGGTGAACGAGGCGTTTTTGCTGGCGTCCAGCGTCGTCTCGATCGTCAGCGTCTCGCCATACCGGGCCGGCGACTTGTAATTGATCTCCGCGTGCACGACCATGAAGACGGTTCCTTCCTTCATCAACTGCGCCACGGAGAGCCCGCGCTGCTCCAGATAATCCGTCCGGGCCCGCTCAAAATACTTTAGATAGTTGGCATAGTACACCACTCCGCCGCAGTCCGTGTCCTCGTAATAAATTCTAATTTCCATAACTACAGCGCCAGGACAGGAAATGCGGGCAAGGAGACGCTGTTCACGCCCGTGAGTTTCATCGCGACTTCGAATAGTTGCTGATATCGCTCGGGTTTTAATGTCTCGAACCCGTGGCCCAGCACCGCCTGATTCGCCGCGTCGAGCAACGGCTTCATCTTCGGCCACTGGGCCAGATACGTCTTCCCCATCTGGCTGCCGAGGCCGGCCAGCGCACGAAATTGATCGTGCAGCGGTAATTTGTATTTCCCGTCCAGATCGCTCAAAAAACAGGTTCGGCACGTGTCGCGTAGCGCCTCCGGCAACTGCTCGGGCTGCAGGTCCCAGGTCTTGATCTTGTACTGCTTGAATAATTGGTACTGCGCGAAGGCTTCCAGCGCACGCACGAGCGTGATCATCGCCGCTTCGTAATCGTGCCCGGTGTCCGCGCGCCGGCGCGCATGGGCCAATAAGTCCAACGCCAGCGTTTCTTTCACCTCATTCGGGTCCAGCACGAGCTTTTCCAGAAACCCCGCGTTCTGCTTGATCGCCGGCAGCAAACTTTTCAATCCTGCCGGGCCGCCCCAGACCGACGCCATCTCCAGCGCCTTATGTGCCGTCTTGAGTTTATCCCAGGCCTGCCGGTGCTGGAATCGCTCCCAGAAGCCGTAGCCTTCGGCGATGTCTGCGAATGCCCTGTACATCGGTTTCTGCCCGCCGCTGACGCGCGCTTCGATCTGACGGAAGACCGACTGCGCCGCCGCGAATGAGCCGCGATTAAAGTATTCACAGGCCTCATGGCGCGTGTGCGCCGCCGCTTCGTCCCAGGGATTGCCCTGCAGCCAGACGTTCGCCTGGCCATCAATGACAATCGCCTCGTCATCTGAACCGGCTGCCGCCTGTCCGATCGTCACGATGCGCGAGGTGAAAGGCAGCGCCGCCAGCGAGAGCGCCGCGGCCATCGCCGGCGTGGCGCCGGTCAGATCCACGACCAGTTCGCCCGCCTGCACGTCCCACGTCCGCATCATGTCGGGCAGCGCGCGTGCGATGGCCTGATAGCACACCATGAAGCGCGTGGCGTCTGGCGTCACGATCCAATCCCATTTGCGCGGCATCGTGGCGATCTTCGGCTGGACGGCAGACTCGACGAGGCTCTTCGCGGATTCAGGCGCAAAGAAGCAGAGCAGCTCCGGCTTGAGCCGGTTGATCGTATAGATGGCCGGCGGCGCATCGTCGATGATTGCAACCAGTAACGCTTTGATAGGACTATCCGTCGCCATGACGCGCGGACTATAGCATCGGCACGGCAGGCGTTCAACGCGGCATCCGGCGGAGAGTTCTCCTTGACGGCCTCCGTAAAGACGCCTAGACTTTCGGCGTTTGCACGCGTGACCCGACGGCAATTCCTGCGAGACTTGCGAGGCTCCTTATGACCTGGTGGTACTGGCTCCTGTTGGGATTGATTCTGGCCGGCGCGGAGATGATGGCCCCCGGCGGGTTCTATCTGCTGTTTTTCGGCATTGCGGCGCTGGCCGTCGGCGCGCTGGCCGGTTCCGGCGTCGTCACAGCCGACTGGCTGCAGTGGCTGCTGTTCTCCGTGATCGCCGTCGTGTCGCTGCTTCTATTCCGGGGTCCTCTGCTCCGCATGAGCCAGGGACATAAATCTCATCCGGTGGACACGATGGTCGGCGAAACCGCCGTCCTGCTCGACGATGTGCCGCCCGGCCGGACCGGCAAGGCGGAACTGCGCGGTACGACGTGGAGCGCGCGGAATGCCGGCGCCGGTCACCTGGCGAAGGGACAGTCTGCGAAAGTGGACCGTGTCGACGGCCTGACCCTGTGGCTCAAACCCGAATAACGACTCTCAGCGAGGTGCACTGATGGAAGGTGGATTGATTGTTACCCTGTTTCTCGCATTCATCGTCGTCATCATTCTGCTCAAGACGGCGGTCGTGGTCCCGCAGCAGAGCGCCTACGTGGTGGAGCGGCTGGGGAAATTCAATTCCATACTCGACGCAGGCTTTCACATTCTGCTCCCCTTCATCGACTCGATCCATTATAAGCACTCCCTCAAGGAAACCGCCGTGGACATCCCGGAGCAGGTCTGCATCACGCGCGACAACGTTCAGGTCACCGTGGACGGCCTCTTGTACATGCGGGTGTTGAACCCCGAACGGGCGTCCTACGGCATCAACGACTACAAGTTCGCCCTCATGCAGTTGGCGCAGACGGCCTTGCGGAGCGAGATCGGAAAAATCGAGCTGGATAAGACGTTCGAGGCGCGCACCGCCATCAATGCGCAGGTCGTCAACGAACTCGACAAGGCTTCAGAGCCGTGGGGCGTCAAGGTGCTCCGCTACGAGATCAAAAACATCACACCGCCGCGCGACGTGCTGGCGGCGATGGAAAAGCAGATGCGGGCCGAACGGGAAAAGCGGGCCGTGATTCTGACTTCCGAGGGCGAGCGCGACGCGGTCATTAACCAGGCCGAGGGCGACAAGCAACAGGTGATCAAGGCCTCGGAAGCCAAGAAGCAGCAGCAGATCAACGAAGCGGAAGGCGCCGCCTCCGCGATTTTGGCCATCGCCACCGCGACCGCCGAAGGGCTCCGCAAGGTCGCCGAGACGATCCGCGTCCCGGGCGGTTCGGAAGCCGTCCAACTGCGCGTCGCCGAACAATACATCACGAAGTTCGGCGAGCTGGCCAAGGCCAGCAACACCGTCGTGCTGCCGGCCAATGTCGCGGACATCGGGTCCATGATCACGCTGGCGATGAGCATGATGGGCAAAAAATACGAGGCGCCACCGGCCGGCAAATGACGCGCGTTTGACAGGCCGCGGCCCGTTCCCTACAATCACGTGCACACCGCATGAAAGACCGCGCCATCAAAGCGTTCGAGGAAAGCGCCGACGTCAAGCGACGGTTCGTCCAGGAATACGCGGACAAAATCTCCCAGGCGGCGCAGCTCCTCACCCGCGCGCTACGCGAGGGGCATAAAGTCCTGCTGTTCGGCAACGGCGGCAGCGCGACCGACGCCTCGCACATCGCCGCGGAGTTCGTCGGCCGCTACCACAAGGATCGCGCGCCGCTGCCGGCGATCGCCCTCGGCTCCGACATGGCGGCCATCACCTGCATCGGCAACGATTACGGCTACGACGAAATCTTCGCGCGCCAGGTCAAGGCCCACGGCCAGAAGGGCGACATCGCCATCGCAATCAGCACCAGCGGCAACTCGCCCAACGTGCTCAAGGGTGTCGAGGCGGCGAAGGCCTGCGGCTTGACGACGATCGGCTGGACCGGCCACAAGGGCGGCAAGCTGGCCGGACTTGTGGATCATGCGTTCATCGTGCCATCCACCGTCACCGCCCGCATTCAGGAAAGCCATATGACGTTGGGCCACGTGCTCTGCGAATTGATCGAGGAAAATCTGTTTGGCAAAATCCAGTAAGAAAATCCGCCCCTCGAAGCTCCCCCGCACGGCACTGCCGCCGATTGACGTTTCCAAATTGAAGACCTATCCGTTGGACCGCCGGCACAGCAAGGTGAAGCTGTCGGACTTCGCCACGCCGTGGAAACGCGGCGAGTCTCTCCAGAAATTCCTGAAGAGCCTCCCGGACATCCTCGCCGCCACGACCCTGCGCGCCGTGGCCCAGGCCATCGCACGGGCCTACAAACGCGGCAAACCGGTGATCGTCGGCCTGGGCGCGCACCCGACGAAGGTCGGCTTGAATCCGATTCTGGTGGATCTTGTCGAGCGCGGCATCGTCACCGCCGTCGCGATGAACGGCGCGGTGGTCATCCATGACTTCGAACTGGCGCTGATGGGACGCACGTCGGAGGACGTGGACGCCGAGATTGATTCGGGCCGTTTCGGCATGGCGGAGGAAACCGGCCGCATGCTCAACGACGCGATCACGCGCGGCGCGAAGGAAGGCTGGGGACTTGGCGAATCGGTCGGCCATTATATCAACCGCTACCAGGGGCAGTTCCCCCATCGCAAGATCAGCCTGCTCGCCACCGGCGCGCGGCTGGGCATACCGGTGACCGTCCACGTCGCGCTGGGTACGGATATCATTCATATGCACCCCTCGGCAGATGGCGCCTCCATCGGCGCGACGTCGCTGCTAGACTTCAGGCGACTGGCCGCCGTGGTGGCCGAGATGGAGGGCGGGGTCTATCTCAACCTGGGCTCCAACGTCATCATGCCGGAAGTGTTCTTGAAAACCGTCACGCTGGGGCGTAATCTGGGCCACGCCTTGATCGACATTACGACCGTGAACATGGATTTCCTCTCGCATTACCGTCCGCTGACCAATGTCGTGAAGCGCCCGACACAGAAGGGCGGCCGCGGCTATTCGCTCATCGGCCATCACGAAATCATGTTCCCATTGCTGGCCGCCGCTGTCCTGGAAGAGCTGGGAGCATAGCCCGCATTACTCATGAGCACTTCTGCTGCAATCACGGATTCGCTGCTGCGACAAGCCTGCACGCGGCTTCGCGGCATGCAGGCGGGCGGGCTCGCCGCGCGCCCCCTCGACGTACTGTTTCAAGTACGCCTCGGGTTCTCCCGGCTCCACGCGCCCGTCTCGCGACGCGACTGCGTGATTTCGCAACGAACCGTCATGAATAATGCGAGCTAGCGGATGGCGAGACTGTCGCTCACCGAGACCGTTCCTGTCACCCTTGAACAGTTATACGCCCATTGGACCGATCTGAACGGCCGTTATTTCGGTGGCACGCTGCCGCCTATCGAGATTGTCTGGAGCGCCCGCCTGACGTCTTCAGCCGGCATGTTCGTCAGCCACACCGGGCCGCGGTCGCGGGAAGATGGGCACGACGGGCGGGCGCGCCGGCTCATCCGTCTCTCCACGCCGCTCTTGCAGAATTTATCCGAGCGTGAACTGCTCACCACGCTGGCCCACGAGATGATTCACCAGTGGCAATTCGACGTGCGCAAGCGGCGGCCTGACCATGGCCAGGATTTTCTCGAGAAAATGGAGGCGATGAACCGCGACGGCCTCAAGATCACGATCCACCACACGCTGGACGCGGAAGTCAGCGCCTTCATGACCTACGCGTGGCGCTGCCTCGAGTGCGGGCAGGATTACCAGCGCCAACGCCGGACCATCCGGCCGAAGGATCACCGCTGCGGCGCCTGCCGCGGCCCGCTCGGCGAAGTGCTGCCCGGAAAACTCACTCGCAAACGGCGGCGCATCCAGCCGCGACATCAGTCCGCGCAATACCGGCCATCCCCATTCGTTCAACTGGAACTGCCTTTCACAGCCGCTTAATCAGGATCTGCCATGGCGAAATGGCCACGGCTCATTGTCTTCGGCGATGTGGACGCGATGTTTGCGTCCGCGGCGGTCGTGGCCGATCCCTCGCTCGCCGGCAAACCGGTGGCCGTCGGCGGTCCGCCTCCGCGCGGCATCATTGCCGCGGCCAGCTACGCCGTGCGAGCCTACGGCGTGCACTCCGCCATGCCGACGGCCCACGCCCTCAAACTCTGCCCCAACCTGATTCTCGTTCCGCCGGACCGTCCCCTCTATTCACGTCTGCATGAGCAGATGCGCCAGGTGACCGACCGGTTCTTTCCCGCCACGGAATGGAGCAGCATTGACGAATTTTACGCCGACGCGACCGACCTGCAATTGCTGCATCCCGATCCAGCCGCGCTCGGCCGGACAGTCAAAGACGCGCTCTTCGAGGCGACCGGCCTGCGCTGCACAATTGCGATTGCCGCGAGCAAGATTGTCGCAAAGGTTGCGGCCGACGCGCATAAGCCGGGCGGTCTCGCCGTGATCGAGCCTGGCACGGAAGCGGCTTTCCTCGCCCCTCGTCCGGTCAAATCGCTTCCCGGCATCGGGCCGAAGACCGCCGACTCATTGGACCGGATCGGCGCCCGCACGATCGGCGATTTGCTGGAGCCGCGCTTCGAATCGCCGCTTCATCGCATCTGGGGCAAACGACTGCCGATCATCCAGATGCTGGCGCGGGGGATGGATGACGACCCGGTCGTGCCGGATCGCGAGCGCAAGAGCACGGGGCATGAAACGACCTTCGAGCACGATACCGATGATCCGGCGTTTCTGGAAAAGACGCTGCGCGGGTTTCTCTCAGAGTTGACGCACGAGTTGCGGGTGGAAGGCCTTGCCGCCGGCTCGTTCACCGTCAAGCTCAAGGACTCGACGCATCGACTCACGACGAAGCAGCATCATTTTCCAAAACCGCTCAACGACGATCCGATGATGTGGCGGGACATTCGCGCGGCACTGCAAAGCCTCATGGTTCCGCGAACGAAGTACCGGCTCGCCGGCGTGACCCTATCGGACTTAGCGCCGGCGAACGCGGGTCTCTTCGATCAGCGGCGGAGCAAGGCCCTCGCCGCCATGGACGCCATCATCGAGAAGCACGGAACGAAGTCGATCGGATTGGGTGGAATCAACGAAGAGGAGGGGCCATGAGCACCGGCAAACGCATTGCGGTGACACTGCTTATTTGTATCGCGCTGTACCCTCCCCTGAAATTGTATTGGGCTGAGCGCCAGGTCGCAGCATTCTGCAATGATGTGGTTGTTGGAGCATCAGTCGATGAACTTGAACGCAAAGCGAAGGACTTTTGGCTGGAAATCCGCACAGTCCCCGCGATGACGATCGAGGGAAAGCTTTCGCCCGCCAAGCTGCTCGCGTGGGAGGGATTCGCGTTCGGGCGCTGGTTCTGCGAAATCAGCCATGTGAACGGGAAGGCCGAGTCAAAACGTGTCGTCGAGCTGGACTAAGCGGACACGCCAGCGGAGATCGTCAACAGCGTGAGACGTGGCGGCTGGTAGTGCGAGGCGAAGGGCAGGAAATAGGCGCTACGGTTTCGTCGGTCGCACGGAATTGAGAAACGCTTCGACTTCTTTGATGACAATGTCTTTCTCCTGAGGGCTCAGCTTGTCCCAATGTTCGCGCAGCGGCTCGAAGAACCGCCGGAGCGAGGAATAGAGCGCGTAGGTTTTGCTTCCCTTGTCGTCCAGATCTGCCACGGTCATCCCTCCCTAGCCCGCATTATTCATGACGACTTCTACTGCAACCGCCGAGACGCCACTCCGACAAGCCTGGCCGCTGGCTTGGCGTGGCCAGGCGGGCGGGCTCGCCGCTCGGTCGGTCACCAGCCTGTTCAGGCAGCCTCTCTTCCTCGCGGCTCCACGCGCCCGTCTCGCCAGGCGTCTCAGCGGGTTTCGTCACGAACCCTCATGAAGAATGCGGGCTAGCGTCGAAACGCATCCTTGGCCTTGACGACGTCGGCCAGCAACGCATCGGCCAGCTTGGCGGCCCGGCGGCGCCGGAACCAGTAGCGAACGGCCAGCGCCAGCATGATACCGAGTCCGACGAGAACGGGCAGGATGTTTCCGTCCGTCATAGAGCCACCAGCATAGTGAATTGGACCGGCCGGCACAAGCGCGGCCAGGCCTATGGAAGAGGCTAGGATTTGCGCCTGCTCTTCCAGTAAGATGAGCCTCCATGCTGGACAAGATCAAAGCCAAAGCGGATCTGATGAAGATCCTCCCCATCCGGCGCGCGCAAGGCCGCCGGATCGTGTTCACGAACGGCTGCTTCGATTTGCTGCACGTCGGCCACATCCGTTACCTGCAAGCCGCCCACGACATGGGCGATATCCTGATCGTCGGCCTCAACACCGACGCGTCAGTGCAGACGCTGAGCAAGGGCAACGGCCGTCCAATTGTCCCGCAGGGCCAGCGTGCCGAGGTGCTGGCGGCATTGGCCTGTGTAGATTACGTCGTCCTGTTCGACGAACCGGACCCCGGACAGCTCATTGCCGATCTTCGGCCGGATGTTCTGGTCAAGGGCGGCGACTGGAAACTGGAACAGATCGCCGGCCGCGAATCGGTCGAAGCGCGTGGCGGGATCGTGCGTACCGTCCCTCTCATTCCCGACGTGTCCACCACGAGTCTCGTCGACAGGATTAAAGCCCAAAAGCCGTGACGCGTAATCCGTGATGCGTGATCAGTGAGAATCCATCACGAAAGCAGAGTGCCTCCCGACGGATCACGGATAACGGTTCACGTCTGACGGTTCCTCCATGCCGGCAGCGCCACTACCATCGTCATGGGACCAGCTTCTCCAGCCCGTGCAGGACGCCCTGCGCGGTACAACACACCGGCCCTGCCTGACCGGCCTGCACGGCTCGGCGACAGCCTTCGCGCTAACGCTGCTGGCGCAACGTCAGGACCGATCCTGGCTGATCGTCAGCGCCTCCGACGAAGATGCGGAGCGCCTCTATGACGATCTGCAGTTCTTCCACAATCTGCTCGGGCTTTCGACCGAACCGCTTGCGCTCTTTCCCGAGTGGGAAACCCTGCCCTATGAAGCGACGCCGCCGCATGTTGGATTGGTCGGGCATCGGATGCGGACGCTGCACCGGTTGACGACCGGACAGCGCACCCTGCTGGTCACCTCCGTTCCGGCCCTGCTCCATCGCCTGCTCCCGCGCGCGGTGCTGGCCGGCGCCTGCCTCCGGCTTGCGCCCGGCGGCACGATGGAACGCGACGCGCTGATCGCGCGCCTGCTCCGGCTCGGCTACCGGCGGACGTCGGTCGTGGACATTCCCGGCGAGTTCAGCATCCGCGGCGGCATCGTGGACATTTACTCGACGGCCTACGACGAGCCGCTGCGCCTCGAATTACTGGGCGACACGATCGAGTCGGTCCGCTTGTTCGATCAGGCCACGCAAAAATCCACCGCCGCCCGCGATCACGCCTGGGTGCTGCCCGCCCGAGAGCTGATCCATCCCGAGGGCCGGCCGGAGGGCCTGGAGCCGCTCCCGCCGGACGCAGAATGGCGCGGCCCCGACGTCTACGACGGGATGGACACGTTGCTGGATTATTTTTCTTCGCCACCGGTGCTGGTCTTCGACAACCCGCCGATGCTGACGAAGAAAGCGGAGGCGTTCCGGGAGGAGATCGACGACGCGCGCGCGCGGCACAGCGGGACGCGCGATCGCGACCCGTATCCGGACCCGGCCCGATTGTTTCTGACCTGGGAGGAGATTCCAGCCCTGACCTCCGCGTGGCCGTGCCTGGCGGCCACGCCGATCGCGTCGCTCGATGCCTCGTGGCAGCCGGCGGTCGCCTTTCCCGTCCAATCGCCGGCGAGTGCAGGCCTAGCACAACGCGGCACGCCGTTTACCGAGACCCTGGCGATCCTGAACCGCCTGCGAATCGGCGGCCCGGTCGTGCTCGTGGCACGCAGCCGCGGCCAGGTGGACCGGCTGCTGGCGCTCTTCGGGGAGCACGATCTGCCCGCTGCGCGCTGGACCCCTCAGCACTGGACCGCGTCCGGCGCGCAGAAGCCGCCGTTCTACCTGATGCAGGGCGACCTGTCGTCCGGCTTCGTGTCATCGGACGGCCGGTTCGCCGTCGTCACCGAAGAGGAACTCTTCGCCAAGGCCGCCCGCCACCGGCCGCCGCCCAAGAGCAAGACCGCCGCGTTTCTCTCCTCGCTGGAGGATCTGAACGAGGGCGATTTCGTCGTGCACGTCCAGCATGGGATCGGCCGTTACCGCGGCCTGCGCCGACTGACGGTCCAGGAATTCGAGAGCGATTTTCTGATCCTGGAATTCGGCGGCGGCGACCGGCTCTACGTCCCGCTCGACCGGCTCAATCAGATTCAGCGCTACTCGAGCGCGGAGGGCCACGTGCCGAGGCTGGACCGGCTCGGCGGCTCCAACTGGGCGCGCACCACGGCCCGCGTGAAGAAGGACATCGAGGAGATGGCGCAGGAACTGGTCGAGCTCTATGCCAACCGCGAGGTGGTCAAGCGCGCCGGCTACGGAGGCGACAGCATGCTGACGCACGAATTCGAGGCGGCGTTCGAATACGAAGAAACGGAGGACCAGCATCGCGCGATCGAGGACATCAAGCGGGACATGGAATCCCCCAAGCCGATGGACCGCCTAGTCTGCGGCGACGTGGGCTACGGCAAGACGGAAGTCGCGATGCGCGCCGCCTTCAAGGCGGTCGAGGACAACCGGCAGGTGGCCCTGCTCGTCCCGACGACGATCCTGGCCCAGCAGCATTACGATAATTTCTCGCAGCGTTTCGCGCCGTTCCCCGCGCGGGTCGCCATGCTGTCACGGTTCCAGACAGCGAAGGAAGCCAAGGCCATCCTGAAAGACCTCGCCGCCGGCTCGGTGGACGTGGTGATCGGCACGCACCGCCTGCTCCAGAACAACGTGCACTTTCGCAATCTCGGCCTGGTCGTCATCGACGAGGAGCAATGGTTCGGCGTCCGCCACAAGGAGCGGCTCAAGCAGATGCGGACGCAGGTGGACGTGCTGACGCTCACGGCCACGCCGATCCCGCGCACCCTGCAGATGTCCATGTCCAGCCTGCGCGACCTCTCGATCATCGAGACGGCCCCGGCCGGGCGGCTGGCGATCAAGACGCAGGTGCTGCGTTACAACGAGACCGCCATCCGGGAGGCGATCGTCCGCGAGCTGGGCCGCGGCGGCCAGGTGTTCTTCGTCTACAACCGTGTCCAGACGCTGGAGCGCATGGGCGCGAGGCTGCAGGCGCTGGTGCCCGACGCGCGCATGGTCATGGCCCACGGGCAGATGGACGAACGCCTGCTGGAGTCGGTGATGCTGAAGTTTTTGCGACGAGAGGCGGACGTGCTGGTCACCTCCGTCATCATCCAATCGGGGCTGGACGTGTCCAACGCGAACACGATCCTGGTGCATCGCGCCGATACGTTCGGGCTGGCGCAGCTCTACCAGTTGCGCGGCCGCGTCGGCCGATCCGGGCAGCAGGCCTACGCCTATTTCCTGACGCCGGAAGAAGGTGACTTGACGCCCGACGCGCAGAAGCGGCTCGTGGCCATTCAGGAATTCACGGAGCTGGGCTCGGGGTTCCGGATCGCCGCCGCCGACATGGAAATCCGCGGCGCCGGGAATTTACTGGGCAAGCAGCAATCGGGCCATATTGCCGCGATCGGGTTGGACCTCTATCTTAAAATGGTTGAGCAGGCGGTCCAACAGATCAAGGGGACCGTGGTCGAAGAGGACCCGGAACCGACGCTGCATCTCAACGTGTCGGCGTTCATTCCCGAAGACTACGTCGGCGATTCCCATCAGCGCCTCTCGCTCTACAAGCGGCTCTCGTCCTGCCGCCAGGTGGGAGACCTGGCCCTGTTGCACGGCGAAATTCAGGACCGCTACGGCGCCCTCCCCGATCCGGTGGAGCGGCTCTTCGAAGTCATGCAGGTGCGGATGCTGGCGCAGACGCTCCGCCTGGCGTCGGTGGAGGTCAAGCCGGGCCCGCCGGCCGCCGTCGCGCTCACCTTCGATCCCAAAGCGGCCGTTCCGGAGGGAGGGATCCGGCAGGTCATGGACCGGTACCAACGTCGGTTCCGCCTGCGCTCGCCTCTTTCCTTTGAAGTGCAGATGCCGCAGCCGGACTGGGCCTCGGTGTTCCCCGAACTGACCGCTGCCTTGCAAACGCTCGCCGTCTGTGATACCAAAAAGCCCGTTCACTCAGCATAATCAGACACCGTGCAAACACCACCCAGCACCCAGCACCCGGCACTCACCACTGCGCGCATGGCGTTGGCCTGCGCGATGCTCGCCGTGTCCGGTTGCACACAAGCCTCTTCCGATGAGCCCCGTGTCGTCGCCATGGTGAACAGCACGCCCATTACGCAGAGCGAGTTCGACGTCCGATGGGCCGAACTGCCGGAGTCCCGGCAGGCCCGGTACCAGCGCGAGGGCGGTCAGAAGAAATTCTTGGAGGACATGATCGCGAGGGAATTGCTGCTGCAGGAAGCGCGCCGCCTGGGCCTCGATCAGACGACGGACGTTCGCGAGAAGGTCCAGCGGTTCCAGGAACAGTTGGCGCTGGACGAACTGGTGCAGGAAGTGGCCAGGCAGCACGTGCAGGTGACACAGGACGAACTGGAAGAGTACTACATGGCGCACTCCTCCGCCGTCCTGGCCACAGAACACATTCGCGCGGCGCAGATCATCATCCCCACCGCCGTGCTGGCGCTGGAGTTGAAAAAGCAACTGGAGAGGGGCGCGGATTTCGCCAAACTGGCACAAAAGTTTTCGACCGATCAGGCGACGAAGTTCCGCGGGGGCGACCTGGGCCCGTACCGGAAAGGCGCCTCGCCGCCTGAAATCGAGGCCGCGATTCTCACGCAGAGCCCGGGCGCCGTGAGCGAGCCGATCCAAGTGGCGGCGGGCTTTGCCCTGGTAAAAGTCACCGGCCGCGACCCCCTGGACGCCCGGAGCGCGCACGTCGCCCGCGAGCGGCTCCAGCAGGAGCTCTATGCCGAGAAGCGCCGCAAGCAGTTCGAGGAATTTCTGGCGTCTCTGCGGAGCAAGGCCTCCATCCGCATGGAGAACGCCTCCCGGATTATCCCCGATGCCCCGGGCCATGTGCCCGGCGTGCCCACCCCGTAGCGGTTTCAGCCATGATTCCACAGCCTGACGCGTTCCCTGAGTTTCATCGCCTGCCGCCCCGGCCCGGCCCTCGTTTCGGCGCCGGCCTGCTGATAGGTGTCGCCCTCGCTACCACGACCGTGCTTCCGCTCCAGACCGATGCGGCGGATCTCACGGACCGGATCGTCGCCGTCGTCAACAAGGAAGTGGTCATGCTCTCCGAGCTCCGGACGGAAATGGAGCCGGAACGCAAGCGCTTGCAACAGCAACACCGCGGCGCCGAGTTTCGGAGCCGGCTGCAGCAGGCCGAGTACCGGGCCCTCACCCGCATGATTGAGCGGCGGCTCCAGATGCAGTATGCGCGGACCAAGGGCGTGGACGCCTCCGAGGAGGATCTCCGGCGGACCGCCATGGACCTGCAACAGCGGGGCACGCCGGTGAATCTCGACGACCCCAAGGAGAAGAACGCGCTCAAGGAACAGTTGATCCTCTTCACGCTCGAGAACCGGGAGGTCCGAACCGGCGTGATGGTGTCCGAGGCCGACATCAAGCGCTTCTACGAGCGGCATTTGACGCTGTTCATGCTCCCCGAAGAATACCGGATCAGCCAGGTCCTCCTGCTGCCCAGAAAGACCGAATCGCGGAAGGACCTTCGGGTGCGGGCGCGAGAGGTCTACGCCCAGTTCAAAAAGGGCGGGGAATTCGACGATCTGGCGCTACGCTATTCCGACGCTCCTGATGCGACGCGGGGCAGCGCCCTGGGCTTTATTCGTCAGGGCGAAATGGATCCCCCCATCGAGCGGGCAGTCGCGGCGCTTCAGCCGGGCCAGGTCAGCGACCTCGTCGAAACAGCCGAGGGCATCCATCTCATCCGCCTGGACGAGAAAAAGACGGCGCAGTTTCGCCCGCTGGAAGCAGTCAAAAACGAGATGCAGGGACTCGTCTTTCAGCAGAAAAGCGCGGACCGCTACCAGCGCTGGATGACGGATCTGAAAAGCAAGGCGTATATCGAGGTGAAACTCTAACGCGGTAACGCTGAAGTATGAACGCAGAACGATGAAGTTAAGAGTTCATCGTTCATAATTCATCGTTCAGCATTTTCCGGATCGCCTGCCACAGCTCATCCCGCCCCTCGTGCGTCACAGATGAATAGGCCACCACATCGGCCTCCTCTGGAAGCGTGAACGTGTCGCGAAGCGCCGAGAGGCTGGCGGCGCGCTCGCTGCGCGAGAGCTTGTCCGACTTCGTCGCCACGAGCAGCACCGGCAGCCCGCTCCGGAGGAGCCAGTCGACGGCCTCCGCATCCTGGCGCTCCGTCCTGCGTGAATCGACCAGAAGCAGCACGCCCCGCAACTCCTCGTTGCCGGTCAGGTACTGTTCGATCAACGGCTGCCAGCGGGCTCGAATTGTTTTAGACACCTTCGCGTAGCCGTACCCGGGCAAATCCACGGCGTAGAAGTGCCGGACCTTCGGGTCGTCCGTCGTCACGAGAAAGACGTTGATCATTTGCGTCTTGCCTGGGGTGCGGCTCACCCGCGCGAGCCCCTTCCGGCGCAGCAGTGAATTGATCAGCGAGGATTTCCCCACGTTGGACCGCCCGGCGAAGGCGATCGCGGGCATCCGGTCCCGTGGAAATTGCTCGGGCTGCTCGCAGCTCTTGATGAATTCGACGGAAAGAATTTTCATCTTGGTATCCGCAAAACGGCGCTGTTGCTGTATCATCGGTCCATGGCGAAGTCAACTTTCCGTCGCATCGTGCTCCGCATCACGCTGGGCCTCGCGCTCCTGATCGTGCTGCCGCCGGCCGGGTTGGCTCTGTACTGGTGGCTGACGTTTCCTGATGTGCAGCGCCTTGCGACGGCCAATCCGGAGACCACGGCTCTCATTGAAGCGCGGCAGGCGGAGGCGCGTGAGAATGATCCCGATGCCGAACCGAACCGCGTGTGGGTGCCGCTGACGGAGATCACGCCTGCGCTGCAGCACGCGGTGATCGTGTCCGAGGACGCCTCCTTTTATTTTCACGAGGGGTTCGATTGGGAAGGGATCAAGGACGCGGCGCTGCACGACCTCGCCGAAGGCAAACTGCAGCGCGGCGGCAGCACGATCACGCAGCAATTGGCGAAGAACCTCTACCTGTCGTCGGGCAAGACCCTGCTGCGCAAGGCCAACGAAGCGCTGATCGCCGATGCCCTTGAGCGGCACCTGGCGAAGAAGCGCATCCTGGAACTGTATCTGAACGTGGTCGAATGGGGCAAAGGCGTCTACGGAGCCGAAGCCGCCGCGCGCCACCATTTCGGCAAGCACGCGGCCGACCTGTCTCCGGAGGAAGCCGCGCTCCTGGCGGCCATGCTGCCCTCGCCCCGGACCTACGATCCGCTTCAGGTCACCCACTACCTCTCCGTCCGCCAGCAGCAGATTCTCAGGCTGTTGAACGAACGCGAGGGCAAGCAATCGGTGACCGGCAACGAGGACGGCACGCGGATCATCCCGCACCAGCCGAACCACAACGGGAAATCTCCGGACCGGCGTCCGGTCCGCGAGACGAAGTGAGCCGCGCGCCGCTCGTGCCGCCGCTCCTCGTTCTTTTCATCAGCGCCATCCTTTCTTCCTCCGTTGCCGGAGCTGCCGAACCCGATGAAGACGTCTCCGGACTCCGTGAAATTGTCGTGTCCGCCACGCGGTCGCCCGAGCCGATCGCGAAGGTTCCCGCCGCGGCGACAGTCCTGACCCGCGAGCAGATCGAGCGCACGCCGTTTCGCGAAGGCCATCAAGCAGACGACCTGCTGCGGTACGTGCCGGACGTGCAGCCCAGCAATCTGAGCAGCCGCTACAACCATCCCACCGCCCAGGCCGTGTCGCTGCGCGGGCTGGGCAACCGGCGGGCGCTCGTGCTGCTGGACGGTGTGCCGCTCAACGACGGGTTCGGCGGCTGGATCAACTGGGGCATGGTCCCGAACACGATCGAACGGATCGAAGTCGTGCCGGGCGGCAGCTCCAACCTCTACGGCACCTGGGCGATGGGCGGCGTCATCCATCTCGTTACGGAAAAACCAGGCGCCGGGACGGGCGTCCGCGCGGAGAGCCGCGCCGGCACCCTGAGCACCTACAGCAACTCGCTGTCCGCCCGGTACGGCACGGACAGGCTGGGCGTGAACGTCGGCGCCCGATGGTTTCATACCAACGGCTTCATCACGGTGCCGGAATACCAGCGCGGCCCCGTGGATCGCACCGACGACTCACGCCATCTCAATTTCCACGGGACCGTGACGGCCGCAGTCAATGCACGCACCACGCTCGCGGTGACCGGCAATCTGTTCCGGGAGGACCGGACGTTCGGCACGACGCTCGACGTAGCCACGCGCACCATCGGGCGGGTCACGGCCGGCCTCGACGGCGGCACGGTGGGGGGCGATCGGTGGTCCGCCAAGCTCTTTGCGCAGTGGCAGACGTTCCGCAACGCCACCGGACAAGTGACGCCATCCCCGCTCAACCGGCAGAGCGAATTCCGCGACCGGCTGCAAGCGATCCCCTCAGACGATTACGGCGGGCTCGCGCAATGGACGATCCGGGCCGACGCACGGAACAAGATCGTGCTGGGCACAGACGCGCGCGCGATCCTGGGCCAGTCGGACGAGCAGACGTTCTCAGCGGCGGGCGTGACGGGGCACACGGTGGCACGAGGCAAACAAGTGGGTGGCGGCCTCTTCGGAGAATGGATCGCCACGCCAACGGATCGGCTGACGCTCATTCCGAGCTTCCGGGCCGACTGGTGGAAAAACTTCGACGGTCGGATCAATTCAACCGGCGGCGCCATAGTTCCACGCGACAACGTCGAGACGGCGCTCAACCCAAAATTCGCCGCGCAGTATGCCGTGACGGACCGCCTGCGCGCCGGGGCGTCGTTCTATCGAGCGTTCCGCGCGCCGACGCTCAATGAACTGTATCGTGGCTTCGCGTCCAGCGGCTTTTCATTCCTGGCCAACGAACATCTCACGCCAGAACGGCTCATTGGCGGCGACGCGAAACTCGAAGCCGATCTGCTGCCCGACCGCCGCCTGACACTGCGCCTGACCGGCCACCACGACGAGGTCAAGGATCAGATTCTTTTTGTCACGGAGAGTCCGATCGCCGCCAGGCGGCGCAATGTGGGCCGCACGCGCACGCGCGGCGGCGATGTGGAACTGACAGCGCAGCCGCATGAACTGGTCTCGCTGAAACTTGGCTACGCCTATGCGGATTCAGCGATTACCAGCGTTCCGGGCGATCCGTCACGGGAGGGCAAGCGGGTGCCGAACGTCTCCCGTCATCAAGTGACGATGGGGATGACCCTCGGCTCGCTCGACTCGGTGCAATTGACGGTAATGGGACGGTATCTCTCCAAACAATTCGCCGACGATCTCAATACGCAGGCCATTGCGGATTTCGTCGTCGTGGACGCATCGCTCCAGAAGAACCTGGGCAAACACTGGCGGCTGACGCTCGACGCAGAAAACCTGACCGACCGCTCCTACATCGCCACGCAGACTGGGCCGGTCAAAACGCTGGGCGCCCCGCTGCTGATCATGGGCGGGCTGAGATTTGAATACTAAGAGGTTTGTTTGGTTTTTCTGGTTTGTCTGGTTCGTCCGGGGCAACCAAACAAACAAAACAAACCAGATAAACCATCCGGTAGTCTGCCAGCGCAGCTATTCCTTGGCGTCGCCGATGCCGGAGTCCTGCTGTTCACCGAAGATGGCGGACTCGTGCGTGTAGTGCTTGAATTCGAGGAGATTGCGGGAAGGATCTTCGAGGAAGAAGGTCCGGTGCTCCGTGCACTTGCCGGGAAAGCGGTGGCGGGGCTCCTGATAAAACTTCAGGCCTTTCGCCTTCGCCCGATCCACCAACGCCTGCCAGTCCTTCTCGTTCGTGAACACCAACCCAAAGTGCCGCGGGTAGATGCCGTTCTGCTCCACAGCCTCTTTCACAAGGTGTGCCACGATCTGGTTGCCGGCTAATCCGAGGATCAGAGCGGAGTCCGATTCACGGCCAAGCGTGCAGCCGAGCCCCTCCACGTAGAAGCGTTTCGTGGCGTCAAGATCGGTCATTGGAAACGCGAGGTGAAAGATGGCCTTGTGCATGCGATTACTTTACCGTGAGGGCATATTCTTCCGCAATCATCGTGCAAATCGGTCTTTCACAACCGGCTCACCGGTGCCATCCCAATAACCGGCGGTCATGCGTTGAGTGGTATGGCGGATGGCGAAACGGCCGTCCGGCGCCAGCACCAACGCGCCGGCAGAGCCTTTCACGCGGGACATCAGTTTGCGCAGCACCTGACGGATTGCCATGGACGGACTGGCCCCGGCCTCCAGCCGGTCCGCGATCTCCTTGGCGACCGCGATGCGGATGATGCTCTCTCCCGGGCCTGTCATGGACACGGCGCCGGCTTCGTCATCGGCATAGATGCCGCAGCCGATCAGCGGCGTATCCCCGACCCGTCCCGGGAGCATGAGCGCGATCCCGCCGGTCGACGCGCCGGCGGCGACGTGGCCGCGCTTGTCGAGCGCCACAGCGCCGACGGTTTCCCGCCCGAAGATGTCAGTTTGTTTGAGCGCGGCAAACAAGTTGAGAGTCTCGGCAGCCCGCGGTTCTCTTTGCCCCAGCAACTTGCGTTCGGCCCGTGACGTGGCGCGCTGCGAATGGGTCGGAGGCAGCTGGCGCTCCAGCTTGAACCGCTGCGCGAAACGTGTGGCCGGCTCGCCGACCATCAGCACATGCGCGGTTTCTTCCATGACGAGCCGCGCGGCGGTGATGGGGTGGCGAAGGCCTTGAATGGACGCGACGGCGCCGGCCCGCAACCTTCGTCCCTCCATGATGGAGGCATCCATGCGGCGCGCGCCGTCGAGCTGCAGCTTCGATCCGATCCCGGCGTTGAACAGCCCGGAGGCTTCCAACGCACGAATGGTCGCCTCCACGGCATCGAGCGCCGAGGCGCCGCGCTGCAATCGTTGATAACCAGCCCGCAATGCATCGGCGAGGCACTTGCGCTGGTCGCCGGTCATGGGTCTGGTGCCGGCCCCGCTGTGGGCGAGGATGATCGGATGTGTCCGTTTCAATTCAGAAGGATGTCTCTGGCTTTTTGATAGGAGGGATCCTGCATGCGGTCCAGATCGCCCCGGACGAAGCCGAGCCCGGCGACGCAGAGTTCGAAGTTGTCGGACAGCTTGCGGAACAGCGGGGACTGATCGCTCGAGCTGATTTCGCACTGGGCGACGATTCCATAGGAGCGCTTGCCGGTCTTGACGTAATCCACCAGAAAGTCCTGGTGGTAGATCATGCTCGCAGACTTGAGCCGTGTGAGATATTCCGGGAAAAGGCCGGCCATGAACAACGTGAAGTCACCGATGTGGCGGTGGACGTCCTGCTCGCGGTCCAGCGATGGCGCGTCCAGCAGCACTTCGGATTCGTACAGCAGCTCGACGACGGTATCGAGACGTTTGCCACGCTGATTGCGGATTTTGTACAGCCGGTCGGTATGCGCGAATTCGACGAGCAGATTGGAAAGATATTCGGTGACGTTCTGATCCGGCCAGCCCAGCGTCTCGACAAAGCGCCGTTCGGTCAGGGCGCCGAACAGCCGTCTTAGCGGATGGTGCTCCGAGATCCGAGCTTCCATGGTCCCTCCTCAGATCGCAAGGCAGTGGGCGAAGTATGCCAGCGACCAGCCATCCTGGCAAGCGCCATTGTTCAGTTTCGGCTGTCCAGCACGAAAGTGACCGGACCATCGTTCACGAGATCGATTTTCATGTGCGCGCCGAAGATGCCGGTCTCCACGGTCAGATCCGTCGCCCGCCGCAGTTGCTCGACGAACTGCTGGTAGAGACGCTGGGCCGTCGCCGGATCAGCAGCCTGGTCGAAGCCAGGACGCCGCCCCTTGCGCGTGTCGCCCAGCAGGGTGAATTGCGAAATGGCCAGCACCCCGCCGCCGATTTCAGCCAGTGAACGATTCATCTTGCCGGCCTCGTCGCTGAAAATGCGTAGCGCGGGAATCTTTTCGACTAGATACGCGAGGTCAGTCTCCGTATCGCCTTTGGCCACGCCGAGCAGGACGACCAAGCCGGCTCGAATCTGCCCGACGATCTTGCCGTCCACTTCCACCGAGGCGCGCGTGACGCGCTGGATGACGGCTTTCATCTGGTCACCAAAGAGCTTATGGCTAATGGCTTATGGCAAATGGCAAACATCTGGAACAACTGCGGGTTGAGAGCGTGTATCTTCCGAGCTATCAGCCATACGCCATATGCTATTTGCTCTTCAGCAACGAGAGCGTGCCTTCCAGATCGAGGAGCTTTCGTTTGACCGTGAGCCCGCAGGAGAATCCTCCGAGCGAGGCGTCATGGGCGACAACTCGATGGCACGGCACGATGAGCGGGACGGGGTTGGCCCCGAGCGCGTTGCCCACGGCCCGTGAGTACCGCCTTCCGCCGATCTTCGATGCGATCCATTGATAGGAGCGCGCGCGGCCGTAGGGAATCCGCAGCGCGGTCTGCCAGACGCGGCGCTGGAACGGCGTGCCGTCGCTCAGATCAATGGGAAAATCGAGCGTGCGGGACTTGCCGGCGAGATAGCGCATCACCTGCCGTTGGGCGTCCCGCAAAATCGGTTCGGGGTTCGGGGTTCGGGGTTCGGGGAAAGAAGAGGCTTTCTTGCTTTCAGTTGCTCGACTCGAACGTCGAACGTCGAACGTCGAATCCGGGCGCCGCGCCAGCGCGCGCTCAACGGCGTGGCGGGAGGGTTTCGCCAGCACGATCGCGCGCACGCCCTTCGCCGACGCGGCCAGGCCCATCCAGCCAAGCGGCGTATGAAAAACCATGACAGCGTGACGGGTGACGGGTGACGAGTGACGCTTCATGATCTCCTGCCTCTAGCCCCTTGCCTCTTGCCCAATCTTCCTGCGCACTAGCCTCCAGCACACGTCCAGCTCCTCCGACCGCAGCAGCGCATGGACGCCCACATAACCCGTGACGCTCAAGCCGATGCCGACCGCCAGCATGACGGTTTTGCCGATCCACTCGCCCTCGTGCGTCCACACGTCCGCGCCGGCAACCCAGACGCAGACCAGGATCACCGGCATCGCGGCAGCCACCGTGCGAATGGCGGACCGTCCAACGGAGCGCCAATCTATTCCTCCCAGCCGCCGGTTCAGCACCACGACCAGGATGCTGACGTTCAGCATTGAAGCGAGCGCGGTGGCCAGCGCCAGACCCGCGGTTTCGAGCCGGTCCATCAAGACGATCGAGAAGGCGAGGTTGGCCAGCACGGCCATGGCCGCCACCAGCGCCGGGGTGACGGTATCTTGCAGCGAGTAAAAGGCCGCGACGATAATCCGCACGCCCGCAAAGGCCCAGAGGCCGACGGCATAGCAGAGCACGGCCGTCGCCGTGGCGACGGTATCCGCCGCGGTGAATGAGCCGTGCTCGAAAAACAGGTGCACGATCGGCTGTCGCAGCAGGATCAGTCCCAGCATCGCGGGCAGGATGATGAAGAGAATCATGCGCAGGCCGAAGGCCAGCGTGCCGCGCAATTCGTCCAGCGCGCCGCGCGCCGCCTGCGCGGAGAGCGCCGGAAGGATCGCGGTCGCCAGCGCCACGCCGAAGATGCCGAGGGGAAACTGAATCAACCGCATCCCGTAAAACAAATAGGTCGGCCCGCCGGCAAAGAACGACGCCAGGATGGTGCCGACCGTGATGTTGATCTGCGTCACCGAAAGGCCGAGCAGCGACGGCACCATCAACGCGCCGATGCGTTTCACGCCGGGATGCCAGGGCTGGAACCGCCAGCCGAACAGCATGCCCCGGAGCGCCAGCCCCGGCAACTGCATCGCGAACTGCGCCGCGCCGCCGGCGACCACGCCGATCGCCACGCCGATGATCGGTTCCGGAAAGGCCGGCGCCAGGAACAGCGCGCAGCCGATGATGAAGACGTTGAAAAAAACAGGCGACAGCGCCGGCGCGGCGAAGGCGCGCAGCGAATTCAAAATTCCCATGGCGAGCGCCGCCATGCTGATACAGACTAGATAGGGAAACATGATCCGCGTCAGCACCGTCGTCATCAGCAGCTTGTCGGGGTGGCCGTGGAAGCCGGGCGCGAGGAGCCAGACGATGGAAGGCGCAGCCAGAATGCCGAGCAGCGTAATCGCGGTGACGATCGTGAGCAGCGTCGTGAAGACGGCGCTCGCCAGCTCCCAGGCATCCTGCTTGGCACGGAGCGTATGGTATTCCGTGAAGACCGGAATAAACGCCGAGGACATGGAACCTTCGGCGAACAGTTCGCGCAGGAGGTTCGGAATGCGATAGGCGACGAAGAAGGCGTCGGCCGCGGCCGTCGCCCCGAACAGCCGGGCCAGCACCATGTCCCGAACGAAGCCGAGGATGCGGCTCGCGAAGGTCGCCAGGCCGATCACGCCGGCGGATCTGACGACGTGGTGATTCTCGTTCGGCTGCGGACGGGGCGACTCGGGTGGGAGACTGGAATCTGGCATCGGACGAATTGTAGCTGAACCGGGGAAGACCGTCTACATGACCGGGCCGGGCATGGCAGCATCAACCACTCTGTCGCCGCGCCAGCCGTCGTGGTGCCGGAGTCAGCGTGGAGCGGGCTTCCGGTTCGGCGAAGACGCTGTGGTGCGGATGCCCTGAGACCGGATCTCGAGCGGCTCGGCTTCTTTTTCCCGTCCCATCTGGCGGAGCAGCATGGCATGCTCGTCGAGGCTCCTGGCCACGTCCGGATGAGCGGCGCCCTGAGCCTGTTCACGGATGACCACGATCCGCCTCATGAGCGGCTCGGCTTTGGCAAACTGTCCCTGACTGGCGTAGAGCTGAGCAAGGTTCTTCAATGTGAGCGCCAGCTCCACGTGTTCCGGACCGAATACCTTCTCCTTGATCGCCACCGCCCGCACGAGCAGCGGTTCCGCATCGGCATACTGGCCATGTCGGCGGTACAGCACGCCAAGATTGTTGAGCGTGGCCGCCACGTCAGCATGCGTCTCTCCGTAGACCGTCTGGTAAATCTTTAGGGCCCGAAGATAGGCCGGCTCTGCCTCGGCGTGTTTGCTCTGCGATGCATAGGCTTGTGCCAGGCCGCTGAGCGCCTGCGCGACACGCCGGTCCTCCGGCCCGAATTGCTCCGCCTTCACGGCAGCGGCGGAAAAAATCCGTTCGGCGTCGCCATAGCGACCCTGCGCCGCGGCCTGCTGCCCGGCCGCCATGGCGTCTTCCCAGGAAGGCTGCGAGCAGCCACAGAGCGCGGCCAGAGACAGCGCCAGGACGCAGCCGCCGATCCGCTTCTTTCCCCTGGCTTCCCGCATCAGCTTCGCCTAGCCCGCATTGTTTATGACGGTTCGTCGCGAAATCGTGGAGTCGCGTGGCGAGACAGGCAAGCACAGCCGCGAAGAACTGAGGCGTACTTGAAACAGTACGTCGAAGGACTGAGCGGCGAGCACGCCTGCCGACAGGCTTGTCGGAGCAGCGAATCCGCGATTGCAGCAGAAGCGTTCATGAATAATACGGGCTATAATACCGCCCGATGCCCGACGAGCCAATCCCTGCGCCACCCCTGACCGTTCGACAGCAACTAATGCAGCTCCTGACCGGCACACAGCGCTCGGCAAGCGAGTTGGCGGGAATGATCGGCGCACCGGAGCGTGAGATTGAAGAGCACCTGGCCCATGTGGTCCGGTCGCTGGCGAAGGACAAGACCCGCCGGTTCCTGCTCGATCCGTCGCGCTGTCACGACTGCGGCTTCGTGTTCCGAGAACGCACCCGCCTGACGACGCCCGGCCGCTGCCCCGCCTGTCGTAGCGAGGCGATCGCCCCGCCCCGCTTCGGGATCGAGCTGCGCGCCTCCAAGCGCTGACAGTGGACGTGGAGCACCAGCGTGCAACCGGCGCGGGATTACGTGCGCGCCAATCCCCGGAACGCCAGCAGGAACCGGCGCAGGATCACCTGTTCCAGACGAGAGGTGCGGTGCGCCGGCGTGGGAATGCGCAACAGAAGATTCACTCGTCCCGGTTCGGGAATCTGGATCGACACCCTCGGCGTGACCGACGGCACGTCCATCCAGTTTTTCCCCTCGAGTTCCTTCATGTGCCGGGCCGCATGTTCAAGGAACGGCCGGCATTCCTCGTCGGCGATGCTCAACAGAATTTTTTCCGCCGCCTGCCAGTCGTCCGTCACGGCCAGCGGAATCGTCATGATGTGGACGATGTACTGCTTCATGAAGGTTTCGTTGATGAGCGGATGCACCAGCAGCAGGCTGTTGGGGAACACGATCGCGCGGCCGGAGTACTGCGAGGTCACGTGCCCGGGGCCGATCTCCAGGATCGTCGTGGCCAGGAAGGTCTGATCGATGACGTTGCCGCGCACGCCGTTGATCTCGATCCGGTCGCCGATCGTATAGGCGTTGGCGCCGATGCGCAGGGCCGTGCCGCTGAGACAGAGGATCAGTTCTTTCGTCGCCAGCACGACGGCGACGGCAATCGCCACCAACGACACTGCAAACGCCCGCAGCTCGTTCGCCAGGATGAAAAACAGCCCAAGGACGAAGACGAAGCCCAGGACGTTGCGAATTTGCACGACGAGCCGACGCCGCACATCCAGCGGCACGCTCTCCCGTTCGACGATCGCGCGCAATAAGATAAACCGCAGGACCACCACAACGGCGAGCAGCGCCAGCACGGCCAGCACATTCGGCGTCATCGCCTGGAACAGGGGCCGCCACTCGTCAATCAGGGTATGAGTCACGGTTCTTTCCTCTCGCGTTTATCCTGATCGTCACCATTCTCCCGCTCGCGCTTCCACCGGACCGTGCACCAGAGCGCGTAGCCCTGCGCGAGCAGGCCGGTCACGATCAACCCCTGCGCAGTCTGCAGCCAGCCCGACTCCGGCTGGTCCAGCCCCTGCATCCCCAGGATGAATCCGAGGGCGATCGCCACCACTCCGACCGACCGGGCGATCATCGCACTCTGTTTCAGCTGCAGCGCGCGTTCCGTCATACGGGTCGCTATTCGATGCCCTGCGACCGGAGATAGGCGGCCAGCCGCCGGTCCTCGCGGGCCGAGCGTAGAAACTTCATGCCGACCCCCTTGGCGCCGATCGAGCGGACCATCGCGGCCACTTCGATGGCCGGTTCCTGCTCGTGGACAAATAATTTCACGTGAAAAATATCGTCCACCTTCACCGGCGTCATCGTCTCGATCAGGCACCCACCCAGCGAGATATTGATGAGCGTGCCCTCGCCTTTGATCCGGCCTCCCGAGAAGGCCAGGGACAGACGGACCGGAACCCGTTCGTGTGTCCGGCGTTCCAAGACCGGCGGGTAGTGCCGGCCCAGCCGGAAGGCCAGGAACCGGTGGCCGCACACCTGACAGCGGAAGGGCGACACACACAGCAGGTTCTGGAGCTGTTCGCTCAACGAGAGACACGGCACCCGGTGCACCGACTCTTTCCCGCACTCAGGACACCGCAGCGCCGAGCTCCCTGACAAGTCTTCGACGGCCATAGGGGCGTCATTCTACCTAAGTGCTGCGCCGAAAGGCGAGCGAGACAGATATTTTTTCGCCTGCTATAATCCCCGCGCATCGACCGGACGGGAGCCGCGTCGTGACATTGAAGATCGCCACGTATAACGTGAACTCGATCCGCAAGCGGATCGACACCGTCCTCGGATGGCTCGAGGCGCACAAGCCCGATGTCCTCTGCGTGCAGGAAACGAAGGTCCAGGACGAGGACTTCCCGCTGCTCGCGCTGCAGCCGTCCGGCTATCACATCGCGTTCCGCGGCATGAAGGCCTACAACGGCGTGGCGATCTTCAGCCGCGAGAAGCCCGCCTCCGTCGCCTACGGACTGGACGTCGGCAACGGCGACCCGGACGAGCCGCGTCTGATCCACGCCGTGATCCGCGGGATTCCGATCGTCAACACCTACATCCCGCAAGGCTTCGAAATCGATTCGCCGAAATACCAGTACAAGCTGCAATGGTACAAGCGGCTCGGGAAGTATTTCGGCACGCACCTCTCGCCAAAGAAACCGGCGATCTGGTGCGGAGATATGAACGTGGCGCCGGAGCCGATCGACGTGCACAGCCCGGACAAGCATTTGAACCATGTCTGTTTTCACGCCGATGCGCGGAAGGCCTACCAGGACATCGTAGCCTGGGGTTTCGTGGACGTGTACCGCAAGCTCTATCCGGACAAGCAGCAGTTTACCTTCTGGGATTACCGCGCGCCCAGCTCGCTGGAAGCCAACAAGGGTTGGCGCATCGACCACATCATGGCCACAAAACCGCTGGCAGAGAAATGCATTGCCTCCGACGTGGACGTCGAACCGCGCAGGCAGCCGAACTCGTCGGATCACACCTTTCTCTGGGCGGAATTTTCCATCGAGTGATGGCTGTTCTTTTCTCTCGCGAATGCTATACTCCCTGTCCTCTGCAGCCATTTCTAACCACGAGGGTTTCCATGAACAGATTGACACTGGCCGTGTTCGCCGCCTTGTTCGCAACCGGATCCATCCCGGCATTCGGTGCCGATACACCGTCCAGCCAATCGCCCGGCCGCGAGCCCGCGCATCTGCATTACTCGCAAGGCGTCGGCTTGTTGTCGTCAGGCGATCTTCTCGGCGCCAGAGCGGAATTGCGCGAGGCGCTGCGGCTTCAGCCGGATCTGGTCCAGGCCCGCTTCAGCCTCGGGACGGCCCTCTATCTTAGCGGAGACGTCGACAGCGCGATCGACGCCTATCGCACGGTCATCCGCCAGCAGCCGGACCTGGCCCACGCCCATCTGCATCTGGGGATCTCGTTGATGGTCACGCACGACTGGGCCGGTGCGCACTCCGCCCTTCAGACCGCGGTGAGCCTGCAACCGGACTCGGTGCCGGCACATTATAACCTCGGCCTGGTTCGGGACCGGCTGGGCGATCGGCGCGGGGCCATCGAATCCTACCGGGAAGCGTTGCGGCTCAGGCCGGACCACGCGGAGGCGCATTACCACCTGGGCCTGGCCCTCAAACAGAACAAACAGGACACGGAGGCCACACGAGAATTTCTGGCCGCCGCCCAGGCCGGCGTGCCCCAAGCGCAATACCATGCGGGGGTCGCCTCGGCCTCCGGCACGGGCGTGGAGCGGAATCTGGCCGCCGCCATTTCCTGGTGGTTCCTGGCCGCCGACCAGGAAGTGCCTCAGGCCAAGGAAGCGCTCGCCCACCTGCGAAAGATGACCCTGCCGACGGACAAGCGGTCGATCGGAGAGGCTCGTGTCGTGCAAGACGCCTTCGGAGCGTTCCGCCGCTCGCTCTGGCAACAGGTCTCCAATCTCAAGGGACGGGCTCCTGACGAGAGTGTCGGTGTGGGGCTCCTGCAGGCGAGGCGCGTCCGGGAGGCCGTGCCGGTGCTCCTCCACGAAGCGGCCGCCTTGAGCGAACAGGCGCAGGCGCAGTTGGAGACCCTCTATGCCAACGGCGTGGAAGGCCAACTGGCCCCGCACGACCGACGGATCTTCGAGTACTTCAAAACAGCCGGGGATGAGAGACTTCCCTATCCGCGCCTCATCCTGGCCCGCATCTACGCGCGGGGCCTCGGCGTGCCGCCGGACATGAACAAGGCGCTCGGCCTTCTCAAGGGAAATCCTCGCGAGGATGCGCAGGCGCTCGCGAAGGAACTGTCCGCTTCGGCAAAGAACGCTTCTCCGAAGAAACCGTAATCACGCTATCACGTCCATCGTCATCGGGTGTGCAGCCGTGAACGGACTGGTCCCTGGCACTTCAGGAGCCAGGGGCAGGCCTGTTTCAGTCAGTGGCCTTGTACATGACGCATATGCGCATGCATAGGCCTTAAAGATCAGGACTATGGCACATCGGACGAGTCCGTTTTATGAGGAACAGCTCACGAGGATCTGCCGGCCCCAGTCGGGCGGCGGGGCGGCGTAGGCATCCATGTCCGGTTGCTCCGCGAAGGGATCTGCGAGCAAGTGTCGAAGGCGGTCGATTTCCGAATAGTCTTTCTGCTGAGCCCGCTCGATGGCCGTCTGGGCCAGATAGTTGCGGAGGATGTACTTGGGATTAGCCCGGTTCATGCGCGCCTGGCGATCCTCATCGCGGCCGGCTTCCCCCCGCAGTCGGTCTTGATATCGAACGGCCCATCGGTCGAACCCGTCGCGATCCACAAAGACATCCCGCAACGCATCGTTCTTTTCGTCCCCGCCGCTCTTGAAGCCGCCCAGCGCGCGGAAGAGAATCGTGTAGTCCACCCGGTTCATCGCCATCAACGCGAGCAGATCGCTGATCAGCACGCCGTCCTCCGATTTCGATTCCTGCAAGCCCAGCTTGGCCCGCATGAGTTCCAGGTAATGGGTGGCGTAGGCGGCTTCGTAGGCAGCCAGCGTCTCGTGTTCCTGTTCTCGCGTCACCAGCGACGACAGCGCCTGGCCGAGACAGCGCAGGTTGAAATAGCCGATGTCCGGCTGGTTCCGGAACGAGTACCGGCCATGATGGTCGGAGTGGTTGCAGATGAACTCAGGATTATAGGCTTCCAGGAAACCGAATGGGCCGTAGTCCAGCGTCAGCCCAATGATGGACATGTTGTCGCTGTTCATCACGCCGTGTGCCCAGCCGACTGCCTGCCACTTCGCGATCAACTGTGCGGTGCGGACCGCGACCTCATGAAAGAAGCGCGGGTACCGGTCGGCAGCCGCCGCCAGATGCGGGTAGAACCGCGCGATCACGTAGTCGGCCAGCTGTGTGACATGCTCCGGCTGCCGGCGGGCAAAGAACGCCTGAAAGGAGCCGAACCGCACGTGCGTGGGGGCCATCCGCAACAGCATCGCGCCGACTTCAGGGCGTTCACGCAGAACGGCTTCGTCCCCGGCAACAATGCACAGCGAGCGCGTCGTCGGAATGCCCAGCCCATGCATGGCTTCGCCGCAGAGATATTCCCGAATCGTGGAGCGCAGGACGGCGCGCCCGTCGCCATCGCGTGAAAACGGCGTCTGCCCCGCGCCTTTCAGATGCAGCTCCCACGTCTCTCCGCGACTGTTGCGCACTTCGCCTAATAAGATCGCCCGTCCGTCCCCCAGTTGCCCGGCATAGATGCCGAACTGATGCCCCGAATACAGCATCGCGATCGGCTCGCTACCGGGGATCAGCAACTGCCCGCCGAACACGCCGGCAAACTCCGGCCGTTTGGCTTCGTCCGGATCCAGATCCAGCAGCACGGCCGCGTCCGGATTGAAGCTCACGAGATGAGGATTCGGCAGCGGCGTCGGTTCGACCCGGGCGTAGAACGCCTCCGGCAACCGCGCATAGGTGTTGTCGAAGGGAAGCTCTTCCAATGTATGCCGTCGCGGCATGCGGCATGATCGCACGGGGCTCCGGCGCCGTTCAACCATCGCAGGGTTTCGCTGCGCCCGCCGCGCTGAGACAACACAGGATACTTATGCTATAGTGGCTCCGTCGGCGACCGCCTAAAAAAGGGGGAGCTCTGTTGCGACTTCTGGAACGGATCCTCGGCGCCGCCCTTCAAACGTTCCGCCTCGACACGGTCAAGCGACGCATCCTGGCCCTGGCCGTGCTCGCCACGCTCATCCCGACAGGCACGACGGGCTGGCTGCTCTATAGCCAGAACAAATCCGCCTTGACCGGAAAAATTCACGAAGAACTCCGGAGCGCGTCCGTCAACATTGCGCGCGAATTCGATCTCTGGCTCAAGGAACGCATGTACGAATTGCGGGTGTTCTCGGGTTCCTACGAGCTGTCCGAAAACGTGGAGAAGGCGCTACGGGGAGGTGGCGCACGCGCCCAGGTCCTGCGCCGCGCCCAGGACTATCTCAAATCGGTCCAGAACAAGTTTTTGGATTACGAAGACCTGTTCGTCCTCGATATGACCGGCGCCGTGATCGTGGCCAGCGCCAAGCAGACGGCCCGCGTCTCGCTCCCGCAGAACTGGCAGAAGCAGGCCAGGCTCGACCAGCCGATCCTGACCGGCGTGCGCTGGGACGACAGCCTCGGCAAAACCGTCATGACCGTGGCCGTTCCGTTGAAAACCGCCAATGGCCGTTTCCTGGGCGTATTGGCCACGACGCTCAACTTCGGCTCGATGGAAGCCGTGCTGCGTCAATGGGCCCAGGGGCAGACACGGCATCTCTATATCGTGAAGCCCGATGGGACGCGCGTGCTCAGTTCATTGCTCACGCCGCAACCGGTGCTGACGACCAAGCTCCCGGAAGTAGCCACGCGCACATTCTTCGGGGGAGAGGCCGGAGAGCTCCACCGGATGACCTACGAGGATCTCGAGGTCCTGGCGGTGATGCAGCAGGTTCCCCGGCTGGGGTGGGGCGTCGTGGCGGAAAAAAATTATGAGGACGCCTATCGCGCGCTGGTGGAGATTCGCAACGTGGTCCTGGTGTCCACGGCCTGGCTGATGCTGGGCGTCGGATTGCTCGCCTATCTGCTGTCCCTGACGATCAGCGGCCCCTTGACCCGCCTGACGGACGGGGCGGCCCGGGTGGCGGGCGGGGACCTGTCGGTGGCCATCGCGACCGATCCGCCGAGGGAGATCGGGCGCCTGGCGACCATGTTCAACACGATGGTCACCTATCTTCGGGAGGCGCAGCAGGAACTGACGGCCGTGAATCTCGCGCTCAACGAGCGGAACCAGTCATTGGAAACGATTTCCTCGACGGACGCGCTGACCGGCCTCCATAACCGCCGTCGCATGCTGGATGCGCTCAACGCGGAAATCGCGCGGCATGGGCGGCACGGACGGTCCTTCTCCATCATGATGGTGGATGTGGACCACTTCAAGAAATACAACGACACCTACGGCCATCCGGCCGGCGACGCGCTGCTGAAGACAGTCGGCGGGATTTTGAAGTCGTCGCTGCGCACCAACGACTTTGCCGCCCGGTACGGAGGGGAGGAGTTTTTGATCCTGCTGCCCGATCAGGATCAAAAGGGAGCCGTGGAGGTCGCCGAGCGTATTCGTCAGCGGATCGAGGCGGAAACGGGAGACGCGGCCAATAAACGGAAGGCCGTCACCGCCAGCCTGGGCGTCGCGACATTCCCGGAGTCCGGCCGCACCGCCGATCCTCTGCTCGCCAACGCCGATGCCGCGCTCTACCGGGCCAAGAACAACGGCCGCAATCGTGTGCTGACGGCCGCTTTGTAGATTGTCAGTCCACTCCGTTGATTACGGACTGGCGATCAGGTTGTAGAACATCCATCCCGACCGGTCGCCCTCGCCCTTTACGCGAATCCACGGGCCTTTGTACGAGAGCGCGGTCGGCGACGCGCCCCGCTCGACGGACCAGGCAACGGCGGCGTCGGCGGCAGGACGTTCGCGAACCTTCCCGGACGCGGCAATCTTGAGCGGCAACGGTAGGGCAAAGAGCACCTCCCCGCCCATCGGCGTCAGCTTGTCCCGCCCTTGCGCAGTGTCCTGGACGTCTTTCACCATGGCCTTGACCTGGTTGGTCGCGTAGAGCGTACCGCTGTAATTTTCCTTCTTGATCTCCTCGGCACTCATTTTCATGAGCGTATTCGCCCGGGCGATTTCAGGCCGCTTGTCCGAGCCCGACAGGGAATCCGTGAGCGTCTTCAGCGCCGTTTCCGCTTCGGCAAAATTTGACACGGCTTCCGCTTTGTTTTCCTGACTCCGGAGCTTGGACTTGGTGCGGACCGTTTCCTGAATCGTGTCGTCGAGTTTCCGGTGCAGCTTCTGGGCCTGCGCATCCTTCTCGGACAGCAGCGTCTGGAGCCTGGCGAGCTTGACGTCGAACTCCGATGAGACGGACGACTTGCTTGCCGCAACCGAGTCGGACTTCTCCTGCTGCTCGTTCTCGACCCGGTCTTGTAACTCCCTCAGTTGAGTCTTGATCTGGTTGGTCAGGTAGAGCGAGCCCCCGTAGTTCTCTTTTATGAGTTCCTCCGCGCTGGTCTTCATGAGCTGGTCCAGGTGCATATAGTCCGGCCGCTTCTCAAGCCCCTTGATGGAGTTCTTGAGCGTCTTCAGCGCCACTTCCGCCTCGGCGAGATTGGTGGCGGCTTCGGCCCGGCTCTCCTGGCTGGCGAGTTTGGCTTTGCTGCGCACGGTTTCCTGAATCGCCTCGTCCAGCGTCTTGTCCAGATTCTGAATCTGGGCTTCCCGCTCCAGCAGCGAGAGCAGCGGTTTGGCCAGTCGCTCGTCCATTTCCGGTGTCATCACGAGCCGCTTCGGAGGCGTGGGAGCCTTCTTGCGCTTCGGCTCGGGCGGCGGATCCGCAGGTACGGGAGACGCGACAGGAACCGGCTCAGGGGGGGGTGGCGGAGCCGCACAGGCCGACAGAAGCAAGCTCAGTCCGATGAACGAGCACGCAACTGCCCGCCCATGTCGAGTGAAACGTGCACGCCACATCATCATAATCAGATGATTCCTCATGTTCCGCCGCCAACTCAAACGAGGCGGTATTCTAGCGATTCTGCGTGGAGGAATCCAGACACAAGACTGCGCGTCTCCAATGATGATGGCGCGTGCCCGTCTGCGTTCATTCGTGACGCGGCTTCGCTTTCAGACTGCCGGTCGAACCTGTTATACTGACGCCTCGTTCGATGGCAGGAGCGCCTAATGGCCGCCAAAACACTGTTCGACAAGATTTGGGATGCGCACGCGGTCCGGACGGAACCGGACGGCACGACGCTGCTCTACGTTGATCGCCAGCTGGTGCACGAGGTCACCTCCCCGCAGGCCTTCGAAGGCTTGAAGCTGGCCGGACGGAAGCCCAGGCGGCCTGGTGCCACGCTGGCCGTGCCCGACCACAACGTCCCGACGACGGACCGCAAATTGGGCATCGCCGATCCCGTCAGCGCGAAGCAAATTCAGACGCTGGAAGAGAATTGTCGGGACTTTGGCATCACCATCTTCGGGATGAACGACGCCCGGCAGGGGATCGTCCATGTGATTGGCCCGGAGCAGGGCTTTACCCTCCCCGGCATGACCATCGTCTGCGGTGATTCGCACACCTCCACGCACGGCGCGTTCGGGGCACTGGCCTTCGGCATCGGCACCAGCGAGGTCGAGCATGTGCTGGTCACGCAATGCCTGATCCAGACCAGACCGAAAACGATGGAGATCCGCGTGGCCGGGACATTGTCCGAGCGCTGCTCGGCCAAGGACGTGATTCTCGCCATCATCGGCAAGATCGGCACGGCGGGCGGCACGGGTTATGTGATCGAATATACCGGCTCGGTCATCCGTGGGCTGACAATGGAAGGCCGCATGACGCTTTGCAACATGTCCATCGAGGGCGGCGCCCGCGCCGGCATGGTCGCGCCGGACGACAAGACGGCTTCCTATATCAAAGGCCGCCCGATGGCGCCGGCGGGAGATCTGTTCGACCGCGCCGCCAAGGCCTGGCGCGACCTTCCGACCGACTCCGGCGCAAAGTACGATCTGACCGTCGAATTGAAGGCGGAGCAGATTGCGCCACAAGTCACATGGGGCACGAGCCCCGGCATGGTGACCGGCGTGGACGGAAAGGTCCCGGACCCGAAGACGATGCCGGACGAGAAGTCGAAAAAGGCGACGGAGCGGGCGCTGGAATATATGGGGCTCACGCCCAACACGCCCATGACGCAGATCAACATCGACAAGGTCTTCATCGGCTCCTGCACCAACTCGAGGATCGAAGACCTGCGTCTGGCGGCGAGTTTCGTAAAAGGCAAAAAAGTCGCACCGAGCGTGCGTGCGATGGTAGTACCCGGCTCCGGCCTTGTGAAGCAGCAGGCGGAGCAGGAAGGACTCGACAAAATTTTCAGAGACGCCGGCTTCGAGTGGCGCGAGGCGGGCTGCAGCATGTGCCTGGCCATGAACGCGGACGTGCTCCAGCCGGGCGAGCGGTGCGCCTCCACCAGCAATCGGAATTTTGAAGGACGGCAGGGTGCGGGCGGCCGGACGCATCTGGTGTCGCCGATCATGGCTGTCGCCGCAGCGGTGGAAGGACATTTCGTGGACATCAGGAACTGGTCATAACCATGCAGCCCTTCACGACCCATATCGGTCTCGTCGCTCCGCTCGATCGCGTCAACGTGGACACGGATCAGATCATCCCCAAGCAGTTTCTCAAGACGATCAAGCGGACAGGTTTGCGGGAAGGGTTGTTCTACGACTGGCGACGGAAGAAAGACGGATCGCAAGATCCGGATTTTTTCCTGAACCAGCCGCGTTACAAACACGCGACCATTTTGCTGACTCGCGATAACTTCGGCTGCGGATCCTCACGCGAGCATGCGCCCTGGGCGCTGCTGGACCAGGGCTTCCGCTGCGTCATCGCGCCGAGCTTTGCAGACATTTTCTATAACAATTGTTTTCAGAACGGCATTCTTCCGGTCGTACTGAAAGCCGACGACGTTCAGGCGTTGTTCAAGGGAGCGGCGAACGAAGGCTATCAACTGACCGTGGATCTCGCCGCGCAGACCGTTGCAACGCCTGACGGCTTGACCTATCGTTTCGAGATCGATCCGTTCCGGAAGGACTGCCTTTATCGAGGTTTGGATGCCATCGGCCTCAGTCTCCAGCATGATTCGGCCATCGCGGCCTATGAGAAGACGCGCAAGACCGAAGCGCCCTGGCTGTTCACCGATCTTGTGCGGTAACCGATGGATTGGCTGAAAGTCCTCTTCCCGACCTTCTGGCTGCCCAAACTGAAATGGGTGGCCGCGCTGCTGGTGCTCGCCGCGGCCGGGTATCTGTTCTTCATCTTCAACTGGAGCTATTCGGACGGCGACCGGGCCGGGTATCTCCAGAAACTCTCGCGCAAGGGCTGGATCTGCAAGACCTACGAGGGCGAACTGGCCATGACCACCGTGCCCGGCGTGGCGCCGGTGATCTGGACCTTCAGCGTCAGGATATGGGATGACCCCCTCGCCTCCCGGATCAACGGGCTGCTCGGCAAGAAGGCCGTGGTGCACTACCGGGAACTCCGCTATCTGCCCTCGACCTGCTTCGGCGAGACCAGTTATTTCGTGGACAGCGTGAAGGCGGCGGACTAGCGTTGTCAATGGATTCGAAGCCGACCGGTCCATACTCCTTCCTTAGCGACATCAAGCACGATCTGTTTGCATCCATTGTGGTCTTTTTCGTGGCGCTCCCCCTGTGCATGGGCATCGCGGTGGCCTCCGGCGCGCCGCCCGCCGCCGGCATCATCACGGGCATCATAGGCGGACTCGTGGCCGGCGCGCTCGCCGGGTGCCCCTTGCAAGTGAGCGGCCCGGCTGCCGGCCTGAGCGTGATCGTCTGGCAATACATTCAGACCTTCGGGATGGAGAAGCTGGGCGTCATCATCCTGCTGGCCGGCGCCCTGCAAATCCTGGCGGCCTGGCTGCAACTGGGCCAATGGTTCCGCGCCGTTTCCCCGGCGGTGATTCACGGCATGCTGTCCGGCATCGGTCTGATGATTCTCGCAGGCCAGTTTCACATCATGATTGACGACGCGCCACGTAGCAGCGGACTGGAAAATCTCCTGAGCATCCCGGCAGGAATCTGGAAGGCCGTGTTTCCCGCGGAAGGTGGCCCTGCGCACCAGGAGGCGGCGGCGGTCGGGGTGCTGACCATCGTGACGATCATCCTGTGGAACAAGTTCGCGCCGAAAAAAGTCCAGGTCCTCCCGGGCGTGCTCGTCGGCGTGGTGCTCGCAACCGCCGTGACCGTATTGTACGATCTGCCGATCAGCCACGTGAAGGTGCGCGACAATCTGCTGACCATCATCGAGCTTCCCAAACTCGAAAGCCTGGCGCACCTGACGGACACGTCGCTGCTCTCGGCCTCGCTGGCGCTGGCCTTCATTGCCAGCGTGGAAACCCTGTTGTCCGCCACAGCCGTGGACCATATGCACTCGGGCCCACGGACGCGGTACAACAAGGAGCTCTTCTCCCAGGGCGTAGGCAACGCATTGTGCGGCCTGCTGGGCGCGCTGCCGATGACCGGCGTCATCGTGCGCAGCTCCGCGAACGTTCAGGCCGGTGCCAAGACGCGCGCCTCCGCCATTTTGCACGGCGCGTGGATCTTGTTTTTCGTTGCCATTCTGCCGTTTGTGCTGCGGCAGATTCCCACGGCCTGCCTCGGCGCCATTCTCGTCTTCACCGGCTACAAGCTGATGAACATTGCGGTGATCAACGAGCTGAAGGAGTACGGGCGGAGCGAGGTTGCAATCTACTTCGGCACGATGGGGGCGATCGTCGCCACCAATCTGCTCACCGGCGTGCTGGTGGGCGTTGGGCTGGCGATCGGCAAGCTGCTCTACACGACCCAAGACCTCGACGCGCACCTCGAGCAGGAAACGGGCGCGCCGACGGTCAGGTACAGGCTCAACCTCATGGGCATCGCTACCTTCATGAGCCTGCCCAAACTGGCCACGGCACTCGAGGACGTGCCGCCGGGCGTGAAGGTGGAGATGCACTTCGAGTCGCTGCGGCACATCGACCATGCGTGCCTGAACCTCCTGGAATCCTGGACCAAGCTGCACGAACAGAAGGGCGGGCGCGTGATGATCGACTGGGAGAAACTGCAAACAAAGACCTACCACGTCCGGCACCGCAAGAAGGACCCGCGAGCCGCGAAATGGTACGACCGCTTGTGGCCGCGGTAAGCGTGGAAGAACGCGTATTTCGTTGTTCGTGAAGCGTCGTTAGTGAGCGAGCACGGCCCGAAGAAACCCGCTAAGCTTCTCAAGCACCACGCCTGGAATCTCGTGCCCGCCCCGGAAGCCGACCCACTCCACTGACAGCCCCGCCTGTTTCAGCAGATCGCGCAACGACTCGGCCATGAAGGACGGCAGGAGCGGATCCATGCTGCCGTGGCTTTGAAACACCTTCAGGCCTTTTCGCTTGGGCATCAGTGGCGTCCACTCATCCGCTGCCAGCAGGGTTCCCGACAGCATGACCAACCCAGCCAGCGGCTTGCCGGTGTGCAGGGTGACGTCGCAGGCCAGCATCGCCCCCTGAGAGAAGCCGCCCAGAACCATCTGCTTCGCGCCAAGACGGCGCTCCAGTTCGTCGAGGAGCGCGATCACTTTTGACCGCGCCTCAGCCAATCCCTCCGGAACCTTGCGGGACAGATCACGCGCACGACCGGCGGCGATCTCGCGCTGACGTTTCTCGAGATCCAGCATCCACCAGGCGCGGGAATCGCCGAAACCCATCTGCAGAGACAGCGGCGCTTCGGGAAAGACGTAGCGCGTGCCGCGCGGCGAGTCAATTTCGTGCCCCAGCGGCACCAGATCGTCGCCCGGCGCGCCCCACCCGTGCAGCAGGACAACCACCGGGCCGTCGCCGCTACCTCGGCCATCCGTACCGCCGGTCAGCCGAACTGTCAGCCCGCCGAGTTGTTCGAGTTTCATTTTGTGAAACGGTTGTAGAGCGTCGCCCACATGAAACCGATGCCCCAGGCGCCGGCCAGCAACGCGATGAATTCGGCCAGCATGAGGAGCGGATTCATATCCTTCGGCAGCAGCGAGGCGACATCAGCGCCAAAAAACTGCGCGTTGAAGAAGAACGTGAAGAACGACGGCAGGAGAAACCGCAGCGCCCAGAGAAACACTGTCAGCGCGGCGGTCGTGACGGCTATCGCATTGGCAAAGGCAATTGGTTTGAGCATCCTGCTACCTCGTCAGCTTTCGGTACCGGATCCGATGCGGTCGGTCGGCGTCTTTGCCCAGGCGCTTCTTGCGGTCGGCTTCGTAGTCGGAATAATTACCCTCGTACCAGACGACTTTGCTGTCGCCCTCGAAGGCCAGGATGTGCGTGGCGATACGGTCAAGGAACCAGCGGTCGTGGCTGCTCACGACGGCGCAGCCGCCGAAGCGTTCCATCCCTTCCTCCAGCGCACGCAGCGTATTCACATCCAAGTCGTTGGTCGGCTCATCGAGGATCACGAGGTTTGCCCCTTCTTTCAGCGTGCGCGCGAGGTGGACACGGTTCCGCTCGCCGCCGGAAAGATCCTTGACCTTCTTCTGCTGGTCCGTGCCGCTGAAATTGAATCGCGAACAATAGGCCCGTCCGTTGATCTCGACCTTGCCGAGCTTGATGGTATCCTGCCCTCCCGAAATCACTTCGAACACGGTTTTCGTCGCATCCAGCGTGCGGTCCTGGTCCACATAGCCGAGCGTGACCGTCTCGCCGATTCTGATTGACCCGCTGTCCGGCTTCTCCTTGCCGACGATCATGCGGAACAGCGTGGTCTTGCCGGCGCCGTTGGGTCCGATGACGCCGACGATGCCGCCCTTCGGGAGATTAAAGTTGAGCTTCTCAAAGAGCAGCTTGTCGCCATAGGCTTTCGTCAGGTCCTTGGCCTCGACGACCACATCGCCCAGGCGCGGGCCGGGCGGAATGTAGATTTCAAGATCCTCGGCAACCTTCTCGCCCTTCTGTTCGAGCAACTCTTCATACTTGGTGACACGGGCCTTGCCTTTGGCCTGACGGGCCTTCGGCGTCATGCGGATCCATTCCAGCTCGCGCTCGAGGGTTTTGGCCTTCTTCGCCTCGGCCTTCTCTTCCTTCGCTAGTCGCTCCTGCTTTTGCTGGAGCCAGGACGAATAGTTGCCCTGGAAGGGAATGCCGTGGCCGCGGTCCAACTCCAGAATCCAGCCGGCGGCATTGTCGAGAAAGTAGCGGTCGTGGGTGACGGCGATGACGGTGCCCTTATATTGCTGGAGATGCTGCTCGAGCCACTGGACCGATTCAGCGTCGAGATGGTTGGTCGGCTCGTCCAACAATAAAATATCCGGTTCCTGGATCATCAGGCGGCACAGGGCGACACGCCGCTTCTCGCCGCCGGAGAGGACGTCGATCTTCGCGTCAGGCGGCGGGCAGCGCAGCGCGTCCATCGCCACTTCAAGATGGTTCTCCAATTCCCAGCCGTTGGCCGCCTCGATCTTTTCCTGCAGCGAACTCTGCTTCTCCAGCAGCTTTTCCATTTCGTCCGGCGTACAGTCGCCGAGCTTGTTGCTGACCGCTTCATAGTCTTTCAGCAGTGTGACCAGCTCCTTGCGGCCTTCCTCGACGATCTCTTTGACGGTTTTTTTCTTGTCGAGCTGAGGTTCCTGCTCCAATAGGCCGATCGTGTAGCCCTTCGACATCGTCACTTCGCCGAGATAATCCTTATCCACACCGGCGATAATTTTGAGCAGCGAGCTTTTGCCCGACCCGTTCAGGCCCAGCACGCCGATCTTGGCCCCGTAGTAGAAGCCCAGATAGATGTCGCGCAGGACCTGCTTCTTCGGCGGATAGACCCTGCCGACCCCGACCAATGAAAAGATGACTTGCTTATCATTCGTGGCCATAGGCTCCTTATGGAAAGCAGAAAGTCGTCAAGTCCATTAAGTCGTAAAGTCTGAGGGCCCGACTTGGAAACTTGAGAGACGTTAGGACTTTATAGACTTTGAGGGCAGGAACTTCCAACTGGAAAATGTCGCCGCCTGGCCCAACTGCTCCCCCTCGGCTCCCACCACGTTCCAGACGATCGCCTGCTCGACGAGAAACCGCTTCCCCGTTCCGGTAATGCGCACGCCCTTATAATCGTCGATGAAACCCTTTTCCTGCGCCCGCGCCAGCATCCGAGCCCGTTCGGCCTGGTTCACCGGCTCAGCTGTGAGACGCGATGGGGTCTTCGTAAGCTGCGCCCAGTCCATCTCCCAGAGGTCCAGTGCGATCTTATTGCCGTAATTCAGGATCGGGTCTGCCTGCATGCCATGCGACACGACTACGAATGGCGCGTGATAGAGCGCCCGCGCCTGCTCCTCCGGGCTCCCCTTCCGCTCGATCAGATCACGCCCCAGCCAGCGCCGGAAGCTGTCGAGCAGGAGCTGATTCCAGCGGACGACTGTTTGATCGGCCCATCGTTCAGCATTTTTCATGCTCTTGTCTTCCGAGCCTTGATTCACTACAATGTGCCCGCTTTACCCGCCTTCGCTACAGCCACGGGTCAACCCCGTGGAGGAATTCAGGCGGGTAACCCTCCGTAGCCCTTGGCGAAGGAGGGTGGGCTTCGGCGGGTTCTGCCGAAGGAGGAACCTCGTGAACGAAAAGGGCCTGCGGTTCGAGCGGATCGGTACCGACCGCCACTACAACATCGTGTTGCACATCGGCAGCACCTACGTGCCGGTGAGCGATGAAACGTTCGATGCCTTGAAAGCCCAGGCCCTCCTCCCGGCTGAACGGTTTCTCGATGTCCTCGTCGAGAAGATCGGCTACTCCTCCTATCTCAAAGAACAGATCCGTACCGAACTGAAAGCCAACGGTGATCCGCATACCCAGGTTACTGTCCTCCAAGGCACCATCCGCACCCTGTAGCTGCCTTTTCTTTTTTCCGCCCTCTCTCACTTAGAACGGCGGCTCGGTCTGCCTTCGACTGCGCGCATCGAGTGAGCACCGTCTTCGTGTGCGCGCTCTGCGAGCACGGAAGGCAGACCGAGCCGCCACGTTCTCCCTCCCTTCACGTATCCCAGGTTTTGCCGATACTATACAGGTAGCTCATGATGGCGCTCCTCTTGGACTCGTTCTTCTCGAGCTTGAGCGCCTTCGTAAAATTCTCCATGGCCAGGGTGCCCTTGCCCCGCTCCGCGTAGACCCGCCCCACGCCGAAGTGGGCGCTGGCGTCCTCCGCGTTGACCTTCAGCGCGTGGTTGAAGGCTTCCATGGCCTCATGTTTGTGGCCCCTGTTGAGGGCGATCCAACCGAGCGCCGTGTGCGCCGGCGAAAAGCTTGGATTGGCCTGAATCGCCGCCTCGTATTCCTTCACTGCCAGGTCCAGCCGGTTGCGCGTTTCATAGATGCCGCCGAGCGCGAAGCGGACCTCGGCATCGTTCGGGTTCAGCCTGAGCGCTTCCTGATATTCCTTCAACGCCGGCTCCTGCTTGCCCTGTTCGGCCAGCGCGCAGGCGAGGTTGGCATGGGCGACGGCGTCGTTGGGATTCAGTTTGATGACTTCCCGAAATTGCGGGATCGCCATCTCCAAATTGTCCTGCACCTGATAGGCCACGCCCAGGTTCGTGCGGGCGGGCGCATAGGCCGGGTCGAGCTTGACGGCCTCGCGGTAGGCCTTGATCGCCATCTCGGGCCGCTCGGCACGCTCGTGAATCTGCGCGAGGAAGAAATGCGGATAGGGCGACTGCGGAGCGAGCGCAATGGCCTTTTTGTAATGCTCGACTGACTGCTCGGACTGCCCGGCCTGCGCGAGAAACAACCCCATGACCAGATGAGCATGGCCCTGCTCCGGATGCTTCGCCGCCAGGGCCTCGACCCACTCGCGGACCTTCGCGAGATCGTCGGGTTCTTGAAGGACCTGTCCGTGTATTTTCCAGGCGGCCGCGAACTCGCCACGAATCAAATGGACGATGTTGAGCGCGAAGGCGGCGCGGGGATCCTTGCGTCTGGTCCGCGCCAGGGCCTGCGACCAGACCGAGGCTTC
>Ga0247727_10002454_pt1 | contig 42409 bp, 31 predicted proteins | sample WisWelCaveWW1625_FD_202498 | JGI IMG/M metagenome (GOLD analysis project Ga0247727, IMG submission 202498) | Biofilm microbial communities from Wishing Well Cave, Virginia, United States - WW16-25 | ecosystem: Environmental > Aquatic > Deep subsurface > Groundwater > Cave microbial mat | place...
TCGACGTCGTAGGCGCCGGGGATCGTGTGGTGCGTGATGGTGAACCGCTGCCAGACTTCGTCTTTCGCCGGCGTGCCGCTGTTCTTGTACCAGAGCACGTCGCCATTCAGGTTCTCAATGATGACCACGTCCGGCTTGCCGTCGCGATTTACGTCGGCGATCACGTGCCGTTCCAGCCGATCGCGGTACTCCTTCTCGATGAAGTGTTCCTTGAACTTGCCCTTGCCGTCATTCTCGAACCAGTACAGCTTGAAGACCCGCGTGTCGGCGCTAGTGAGGTCCAGATCGCCGTCGCCGTCGAGGTCCGCGGCGGCCAGGCCGTAGGAGTACGAGTAGCCGCTCTTAATCAAGTGCTCGGTGAAATGAGTCGTCTTCCCGGTCTGCTCGTCGTCGGGAGTCCAGCCAAGCGACACTGCCAGCGTAAGGAACAAGGCGGCGGCAACGGGGCAGGGGATGAGCCAGCGGATGTTCATGATCGCGTTTTCCGGTACGGGTTTAGGATTGCTCACGAATCGAAGGATCATAGGCACCGTCGGTAGCGTTCGTCAAAGAATCGGGGAAGAAAGATCGCTCATTTGCAGCCGGGGACGAATCTGACTCAGCGAGCCTGCGTCTTTTGAAACACGGTTTTGCCGCCGACGATGGTTCGCTCGACAGTCAGGCTGGCCAAGTCTGTGTCCGCGCACGTCAGGTATCAGAATTCGCCGCATTTTGGCTCCCAAACTGTTTCTAATCGAGGATTGGAATTGTCACGACGACTCGGCTGCTGCACACAGTCGATCCATCCAGCGTTGGACCTGGATTGCGTCAGGGTAGGTGGCCCCAACGAGAACTGAATCGAGGCCGCGGACGACGCGGCAATAGCTGCGGAGCTCTTCAGCCATCATGCCGGTCGGGCCAGCGGGATCGGCGCGAATTTCGAGTGCCATCGGCCAGGTCGCCTTTTGGTCATCCCAAATCTCGACCGGGCGCGGGTTCGGGGAAGTTCGAGCGGCCCAGCCGCGGCCGAAGACTTCCATGCGGTCGAACCCGCGGGGTGCCATTCCGGCCGGGGTCATGTACGATGCGGCGAATGAGGCCAGGGTTCCATCGGACCACTGCAATTGAGCGAGAGCCAGATCCACTGCTCTGGCGGCCGTGCGATGGAACTGCGCATTGAAGTGTGACGGCTCGGCGCGGTCGAGCAACACTTGCACGGCGTACAAGTCGTGGACCATCGTCGCTTGCAACGGGTTCTCGCCGTGAAAGTCCATCACAATACTTGCCGGGCGATGCCGCACACAGTCGATGTAACAGATCCCGTCTCGCCGCGCGGCCTCGTCGCGAAGCTGGCGGAACTCACTGTTGAAGAGCACGATGTGCCCGATCATCAGGTTCGACGAATTGGCCCGTACGAACGGGGCAAGGCTTTCCGCTTCCGATAGCGTTTCTGCGATTGGCTTTTCCAACAGCACCTGACGAATACAGGCAGAAAAACTGGCTTGGCGAACGTATTCCACACCTTTGAGCCTCGCTTTCAATCTGGTATCATCAGCGCCCCTCGATATGATTATGGGGTCCCACCTGACACTCAACGACCTACCAAAAACTGATCACAATCGACTTCTGAGGTGTTGGAGATGAAATCGCATTACAAGACTGCCTGGTTTCTTGCCCTTTCAACCTTGCCGACCGTACTGCTCGCGGACGAACCAACGGCGAACCAAGCTGGCCCGGCCAATAAGGTGAGCTACTACAAACAGGTTCGGCCCATCTTTCAGGCTCAGTGCCAGGGTTGTCATCAGTCGGCCAAGGCGGGCGGCACGTACGTGATGACCACGTTCGACCGGCTCGTGAAGGGTGGCGAATCGGGTGATCCGGCCGTTGTGCCAGGCAAGCCGGACGAGAGCAACCTCATTGATTTGATCACGCCGGAGAACGGCGAGGCGAAAATGCCGCGCGGCCGCAAGCCGTTGAACGCCGTTGAAATCGAACTCATTAAGAAATGGATCGCCGAAGGGGCCGTGGACGACACGCCCGCGGGGGCCAAGCAGAAATATGACATGGACCATCCGCCCGTGTACACGCGCCCGCCGGTGATCACTTCGCTCGATTTCTCGCCCGACGGAAAACTGATCGCAATCGCCGGGTTCCATGAAGTGCTGATCGCCAAAGCGGACGGCTCGGAGTTGGTCGCTCGGCTGGTCGGCATGTCCGAGCGAATCGAATCGGTAAGATTCTCCCCCGACGGCAAATCGCTGGCCGCGGCCGGGGGGTTGCCCGCGCGCATGGGCGAGATTCAAGTTTGGGACGTCGAGAAACGCAAGCTCAAGCTGTCGGTGCCCGTAACGTACGACACGGTGTACGGAGCCAAGTGGTCGCCCGACGGCAAGCTCATCTCGTTCGGATGTGCCGACAATTCGGTGCGAGCGATCGACGCGGAAAAGGGCGAGCAGGTGCTCTTTCAAGGTGCCCACACAGACTGGGTGCGCGACACAGTGTTTTCCGCCGACGGCTCATACCTTCTCTCAGTCGGCCGCGACATGACGACGAAGCTGACCGAGGTGGCGACGCAACGGTTCGTCGATAACGTGAGTTCGATCACGCCCGGGGCGTTGAAGGGCGGATTGCAGGCAGTGGCCCGGCATCCCACGCGCGATGAGATTGTGATCGGCGGGTCGGATGGCGTGCCGCGCGTCTACCGCATGCAGCGCATCGTCGTGCGCGTGATCGGCGACGATTCAAACATCATTCGAGAGCTTCCGGCGATGCAAGGCCGCATCTGGACGCTGGCCGTCAGCAACGACGGGACCAAGATCGCGGCCGGTTCGAGCCTGGATGGCTCCGGCGAAGTACACATTTACGATTACCCGTTCGACACATCCCTGCCCGAGAACATCAAGAAGATCATGCAGAAAGTCGTCACGACGCAAACACCGGATGAAAAGGCGGCTCTGCAAAAGTACATTGCCGACGGAGTGCGGCTCGCGAACCAGGCCGAACTGCCGACCGCTGTCTATTCGGTGGCGTTTCGTCCCGACGGCCAAGTCATCGCCGCCGCGGGTGGCGACGGGATTGTCCGGCTCATCGATCCGGCAACGGGGAAGACCGTCAAGCAGTTTTCGCCCGCGCCGGTCGCCGCGGCAGTTGCAGTCAGCCGTCAGCCGTCAACCGTCAGCGATCAGCCATCAGCAAGCAGCGAGCGGGTGGCTGGGGTCGAGTCTTCGAGCTCCCAGCCAATACCACCGAATGCTTTTGAAGAAACTGGAGGCTCGATGAGTCGACTCCAGTCACCCAGCATTCGCACAGCCGATTTCATCCGCGATGTGAACCCCCTATTGTCACGGCTCGGCTGCAACGCCGGAACATGCCACGGATCGGCCCAGGGCAAGAACGGTTTCAAGCTGTCGCTGCGCGGTTACGATCCGCTGCTCGACGTGCGAGCCCTGGCCGACGATCTCGCGTCGCGGCGCGTGAATCTTGCCTCGCCCGATGAAAGCCTCATGCTGCTCAAGCCGACCGGTGTCGTGCCGCACGTCGGCGGACAAGTTCTTCAGCCCGGCGACAAGTACTACCAGATCATTCGCGACTGGATCGTAGGCGGGGCCCCGTTGAACACGGCCACGCCGAAGGTCGCGCGAATCGAGATCTTCCCGCAAAACCCCGTGCTCGAAAAACTCGGGGCCATGCAGCCGTTTCGAGTGATGGCAGTTTACGAGGACGGCGCCACGCGCGAGGTCACTCGCGAGGCGTTTGTCGAAAGCGGAAGCACCGAAATCGCAACGGCCGAGCGCGGCGGACTGCTCACGAGCGTGCGGCGCGGCGAGGCACCCGTGCTTGCCCGATTCGAGGGCCAGTACGCCGCCACGACCCTGACGGTCATGGGAGACCGAGGCGGCTTCGAATGGCAACAGCCGCCGGCGTGGGGCCGCGTCGATGAATTGATCGCCGCGAAGTGGCAGCGCATGAAGATTCGCCCGTCCGAGTTGTGCTCCGACGCCGAGTTCATCCGCCGCGTTACGATCGACCTGACTGGTCTGCCCCCCACGGCCGACGAAGTGCGTGCATTCATCGCCGACTCGCGAGACACGCGCGTCAAACGCGACGAACTGATCGACCGGCTCATCGGCTGCGACGCCTTCGTGGAGCACTGGACAAACAAGTGGTCCGACCTCTTGCAGGTGAACCGCAAATTCCTCGGCGTCGAAGGGGCCACGGCGTTCCGCCAATGGATTCACGACGCCGTGTCGAAGAACATGCCGCACGATCAGTTCGTACACAAGATCCTGACCGCCAGCGGCTCGAACCGTGAGAACCCACCGGCGTCGTATTACAAAATCCTCCGTGAGGCCGAACAGACCGCCGAGAACACCACGCACCTGTTCCTCGGCATCCGCTTCAATTGCAACAAGTGCCACGATCACCCCTTCGAGCGCTGGACCCAGGACCAGTATTACCAGCTCTCCGCGTTCTTCGCCCGCTTGGACCTCAAGCGCGACCCGGCGAGCGGCAACAACAACATCGGCGGCACGGCCGTCGAGGGTGCCAAGCCGCAATATGAAATAGTCGCCGATAAGGCCGAGGGTGAAATGAAACACTTGCGGACCGGTGCGGTGGCCCCGCCGATGTTTCCGTACGAAGTCAAATTCGCGGTGAACGACGGCTCGTCGCGCCGCGATCACCTTGCCGCGTGGGTCACGTCGCGCGACAACCCGTACTTCGCCCGCAGCTTCGTCAACCGACTGTGGGGCTATCTCTTCGGCGCCGGCCTCGTGGAGCCAATCGACGACATCCGCGCCAGCAATCCGCCCACGAACCCGGATTTGCTCGACCACCTGACTCAGCAGTTCATCGCGAGCAATTTCGACACGCGACACGTGATTCGGCTGATTTGCACATCGCGCGCGTACCAGCTTTCGATCGATACAAACAAGTGGAACGAAGACGACAAGATCAACTACTCGCACGCGCTGGCCCGCCGGCTTCCGGCCGAGGTGTTGTACGACGCCGTACATCGCGTGATGGGGTCGATCTCGAAGCTGCCCGGAGTGAAGCCGGGCACGCGGGCCGCCGAGCTTCCCGATGCCGGCGTTGATCTGCCCAGCGGCTTCTTCACGACGTTCGGCCGACCGCCACGCGAGAGTGCCTGCGAATGCGAACGATCCAGCGGAATGCAGCTCGGCCCAGTCATGGCCTTAGTCAGCGGCCCGACGATCGCCGACGCCATCGCCGACGCCGGCAACGAACTGACGAAACTCGTCGCCGCCGAACCCGACGATCGAAAACTGGTGAACGAGATTCTGCTGCGCGTGCTGAATCGCCCGGCAAGCGACACGGAGATCGACGCCACGATCAAGTCAATGCAGCGTATCGACCAGGACCATGCGAAACTGACCGCCTCACTCGCGGAACGCGAGGCGCACGTCAAACCGATCCGCGCGAAGCAGGAACAAGATCGTGAGACGGCGATCGCCAAGACCAAGGACGAGCTGGCCGCATACGAAAAGGAACTTGCACCGAAACTCGCTCAGCTTGAAAAGGAAAAGGCGGAGAAGGCCGCCAAGCTGGACGCCGAGCTTCGCGAGTTCGAAAAGACGCTCGAACCGAAACTTGCCGACTCACTCAAACAGCAGCCGACCGCTGTCGCCTGGCAAACGCTGCAACCCAAGGCGCTCAAGGCGACGAACGGTGCCAAACTCACGGCCGAGCCGAACGGAATGGTCGTCGCCGAGGCGAAGGACGGCCCCGTGGATTACACGTTCACGACCGAGCTGGACACGAAAGACATCACCGGGATCCGCCTGGAAGTGCTGGCTGACGACTCGCTGCCCGGCCGCGGGCCAGGGCTGGCCGCGAACGGCAACCTCGTCATTACGGAGTTTGAACTCAAAGCCGCCGCGAAGGCGACCCCGCGGCAACTGAAACCGGTCAAACTCGAAAAGGCCGTCGCCGACTTCAGCCAGGCCGACTTCAACGTCGCCGGCGCCGTCGATGGCAACCGGGCGGGCAACAATGGCTGGGCCATACACCCGCGCATGGGGCAGACACACTGGGCCACATTCGAAGTGAAGGATCAGATCGGCGTTGACGGCGTCGCGGTGCTTCAGTTTCAAGTCGAACAGAAGTTCCCCGACAACAAGCACACCGTCGGCCGATTCCGCATCTCGGTAACGAGGGCCCCAAAGGGATTCGGGCTCACGTACCCCGGGCAGATCTCGGCCATCCTGGCACTCGATCCGGCTATCCGCTCCGAGGCCCAGCAATCCGAGCTACTCAGCTTCTTCCGCTCGCGCGACGACCAATACCGCCAGAAACAAATCGTCCTCGCCGACACCAAGCGCCCGCTGCCAACTGATCCCAAACTGATCGAACTGCGCGAGCGACTCGAAGTCGTCAGCCGTCCAATACCCGAAGATGCCAAACTCGTGCAACTGCGTCACGACGCCGAACTAAGCACGAAGCAGATCACCAACAAGCGACTCACGACCGCCCAGGATTTGGCTTGGGCGCTAATTAACAGCCCGGAGTTTTTGTTCAACCACTAAAGTTTGTAGTTCCGGCAATAGCCGGTTGCACAAAACGGCCTCAAAAGCGAGAATGTCGCATCTTTCGCGTGAATGCGGAATTACAAGCAAGGAGACCTGCAATGCTCATCGTTCCCGGCCAACCTGGCAAAGATCTGTGCGATCGTCATTTGGGGATCACTCGCCGTGCGCTATTGCGCGTGGGTGGTTCCGGCATGTTGGGTATGGCGCTCGGTTCCATGTTCCGCCTGCAGGCCCATGCGACGGAAAGGAAAACCACCGGCGGGCCGGGCTGGGGGAAGGCGAAGAGCATCATCATGATTTATCTGCAGGGCGGGCCAAGTCATCTCGACCTGTGGGACCCGAAGGAAAATGTGCCGGACAACGTGCGCAGTGTCTTCAAGCCGATCTCGACGAAGATTCCGGGAGTTCAATTCTGCGAAGTGCTGCCGAAGCTCGCGCAGGTGAATGACAAGTTCACGATGATCCGCTCGATGGGCTACACGCCGAATGGCCTGTTCAACCACACGGCGGCGATCTATCAGATTATGACCGGCTACACGACTGACCGCGTCAGCCCCTCCGGTCAGCTTGAGCCGCCGAGCCCGAAAGACTTTCCGAATTTCGGGTCAAACTTGATCCGCCTCAAGCCCGTGACCGAGCCGATGCTGCCGTTCGTCATGCTGCCGCGGCCATTGCAGGAATCGAACGTGGTCGGCAAGGGCGGCACGGCCGGCTTCCTGGGCAAGGCGTACGATCCATACACGCTCTTCCCCGAAGGCGACGACATGGACATGGCCAAGATGGACCGCATCAAGATCGACGATCTCAAGCTGCCCAACGAGGTCTTCGCCACGCGACTGGAGCGCCGGGCTTCGCTCCGTGATGCCGTGCTCGAAGGACAGGAAAAAATCGAAAAGGCCGTCGCCGACCAAAAGCTCGACGAGTATTACGATCAGGCCTTGCAACTCGTGATCTCCGGACGTGCCCGCGAGGCGTTTAACCTCGCGGCGGAATCGTCTGAGACTCGTGCCACCTACGGCAAGAACACCTTCGGCCAAAGCTGCCTGCTCGCTCGCCGGCTTGTCGAAGCGGGCACGCGCGTCGTCGAAGTCATCTGGCCAAAGGTTGCGAACTCCGACAATCACTCGTGGGACCACCACGTTGGCCTGACCGAACGCATGCGCGACCGATCCGGCCCGATGCTCGATGGCGGCCTGTCCGCCCTCATCACCGACCTCGACCAGCGCGGCCTGTTGAACGATACGCTCGTCGTGGCGATCGGCGAATTTGGCCGCAGCCCGCAAAAGGGCGTGAGCACGTCGGGTAACGGCAACTCGGCCGATGGCCGCGACCACTGGCCCTACTGCTACACATCGGTCGTCGCCGGCGCCGGCGTGAAGCGCGGCTACGTCCACGGCAAGTCTGACAAGACGGCATCGGCACCGCTCGAAGATCCGGTTCACCCCGCCGAACTGCTCGCCACCATCTATCACTCGTTCGGGATCGATCCCGAAACGATCGTCTACAACCACCTGAATCAGCCGCGCGAGCTGGTCAAGGCCCAGACGGTGACCAAGCTGTTGGCATGAACCGGTTTCGCCGGCCCGCCGAAGTGCATGCGACCCGTATGCGATTCAGCCTGCGTCCGCACGCGGGTCGCCTGCGCACCCTGGCCATATACTTCTGACGTGCATGTCGCTCACGATTCTTCAAAGTTGTATTCGACAGCTTCATTCCAGAAAGGGCTCGACCCCGATGAACAAGTTGCTTGGCCTGTATTCGTTGCTCGCTTGTCTGTGCATTTCTGGGTGCGAAGAAAACATCCCATCTTCTGCGAGACCAACACCTCTAGCCGACGCCGCAATCGAATCAACCTCGACCGAGATTTCTCAGACCGATGCGGATCCAATCCAAGCAACCGACCAAACCGACCCTTCCGAAAATTTGTCGCCGCTCGTGCCGGACAAAAATGATTGGCCGTGGTGGCGCGGAGCGGGTGCGGACGGCAGGAGTCACGGCGACAATGTTCCCACGCGCTGGAGCGCGACTGAAAATATCGCTTGGAGAACCGCTGTACCCGGCCGTGGCCACGCCAGTCCGATCGTCTGGGGCGACCGTGTCTATCTCGCGTCCGCCGACGAGCAGGCCGAAAAACAACTCCTGCTCGCGTTCGACCGAAATACCGGCGACCAAATCTGGAACCGTGAAGTCCATCAGGGCGAGTTCATGGCCAAGCACGGCAAAAACTCTCACGCATCGGCCACGCCGGCCTGCGATGGCGAGCGAATCTACAGCGTCTTCGTGAACCACAGTGCCCTCAACGTCACGGCAACTGATCTCGACGGCAAGCAAGTCTGGCAGACTAATGCGGGTACGTTCGGGTCGGAACATGGTTACGGGTCATCGCCGGTGCTGCACAAATCACTGGTGATCGTGCTCGGCGATAACTTGCAGCGATGTTTTGTCGCCGCGCTGGACCGATCGACGGGCCGTGTCGTCTGGCGCACCGACCGCAAAACAACCGGCCGCCACGGCAGCTACGCCACTCCGATCGTCGCCGAAGTGGCCGGCAAGCCACAGTTGCTGGTGAGCGGCATGCACAGCACGTCGAGTTACAATCCAGAGACCGGCAAGCTGATCTGGACTTGTTCGGGACCGGCCGAAGTCACCGCCTGCACCCTCGCGTTCAATGATCGCCTTGTCTTCTCCAGCGGCGGCTACCCGGAAAAGGAACTGCTCGCCATTCGTGCCAACGGTCGCGGAGACATTTCGAAGTCGCACGTTGTCTGGCGAACCGGCAAAGGGGTTACGTACGTACCGTCTCCGATTTGTCACAAGGGCAAACTGTACGTGGTGGGCGACAACGGCGTCACGACGTGCTTCGAGGCCGAAACGGGCAAGCAGGTCTGGCAAGGACGTCTCGAAGGCAACTTCAGCGCTTCACCCGTATGCGCGGGCGACCTGATTTTCGTCACCAACGAGGCGGGCAAAACCTATGTTTTCCGTGCCGGATCGAAGTTTGAAATCGTGGCCCAGAACGATCTGGGCGGCGGCGGGTTCGCCAGCCCGGCAATCTGCGGCGGCCAGATATTTCTGCGATCGGAACAACAACTCTTCTGCATCGGCAAACCGGACGCTACCAACTAATCGCCTGGATTCCAAAACGACGAGACGCAAAGCATGACCGCAACGAAGAATATCATCCGCTGGGGAATTCTAGGCACAGCCAAAATCGCGACCAAGGTGAGTCGTGCCATTCGGCTTGCCGAGCGGAACGAAATGGTCGCCATTGCCAGCCGCACTACTGAGCGTGCCAAATCCTGGGCCCGCGAACATCAAGTCGATCGCGCGTACGGAAGCTATGAGGCACTAATTGATGACCCAGAAATCGACGCCGTGTACATTCCGCTGCCACCGTCGATGCACCGGGACTGGACCATCCGCGCGGCCGAGCGCGGCAAGCACGTGCTCTGCGAAAAACCGATCACCGCGAACGTCACCGAGGCCATCGAGATGGCCGACGCCTGCCGGCGGCACGGCGTGCAACTCATGGACGGAGTCATGTGGGTACACCACGAGCGGACCACGGCCATGCGGCAGCATCTCGACGGCTGGGCCTTGGGCCGATTGCGGCACATTTCCGCCGCGTTCAGCTTCCACTGGGACGAGATCCCTGACGACAACATCCGCCTGCAAAGCGATCTATCCGGCGGCAGTCTCGGCGACCTCGGCTACTATTGCGTGCGAGCGATCTGGTGGGCGTTCGGTGAACTGCCACGCCGTGTGTTTGCCACCGCGCGATATTACCGCGACGTGGACATGAACCTCTCCGCACTTCTGTGGTTCGACGGCGACCGATCGGCCTCCTTCAATTGCGGGTTCGACACGGTGTATCGCAAGTGGTTCGAGATCGCCGGCACGCACGGCTCGCTCGTGTGCGATGATTTCGTGGTCCCGTGGAAAGAGGAAACCGCCCGCTACTGGACACACGACCTGGACGGCAAGCCGACCGAACACAAAATCGACGGCTGCGTGCAAGAGGCGCGAATGATTGCAAATTTCTCCGACGCCTTTCGCAGCGGCACATTCAACGAACGGTGGCCCGCCGACGCGATCGCAACGATGCGGGTGTGCGATGCCCTGGCGAAATCTGCCCGATCGAGTCAGGCCGTTGACCTTCCACGGTCTTGATCCACAAGCTTGCCAAACCGCGCTCGGCCTGCTGTAATGCTGTTCCACACTGTCGGTTGGCCTACGAGAAATTCACCCCTGCAAGATCGGAGTGTGCGATGAAAGCCTGTCTCAAATTCCTCATCGGTGTCGCCTTCAGTTTCGTCGCCTTCGGAGTTTCGGTTACCGCTCACGGGGCCGACGACGAAGACGGATTCAAGCCACTATTCAACGGCCGCGACTTGGCGGGCTGGGACGGCAATCCGAAATTCTGGTCGGTTAGTGATGGTTCGATCACTGGCCAAACCACCAAAGATAACCCAACCTCCGGGAACACGTTCCTAATCTGGCGCGGCGGCACGCTCGATGACTTCGAATTGCGTCTGTCGTTCAAAATCGTCGGCGGCAATTCGGGCATTCAATATCGCAGCAAGGTGCTCGACGAGAAGAACTGGGTTGTGGGCGGCTATCAAGCGGACTTCGACGCGGCGGGCGGTTACAGCGGAATTCTCTACGAAGAGCGCGGCCGCGGCATCCTCGCCCAGCGCGGACAAAAGGTCACCGTGAAAGGCAAACCGGAAGCTACCGGTTCGGTCGGCCACTCCGACGAGATCAAGGCGGCGATCAAGCTTGAAGATTGGAACGATTACGTTGTGACCGCGCGAGGAAATCACCTTGTCCACAAGATCAACGGCCGCACAACGGTCGATGTCACGGACGAGAACGCAGAGAAGCGGGCGATGAGCGGCGTCCTCGCGCTGCAGCTTCACGCCGGGCCGCCGATGACTGTGCAGTTCAAAAACGTTCGGATTAAGCGACTGCCACTCGTGGCGGCCAAGAAGATCGTACTCGTCGCAGGCACGCCGAGTCACGGGCCGGGTGATCACGAATTCAACGCGGGCTGCCTGCTTCTGAAGAAATGTCTCGACGCGACGCCCGGCGTGCTCGCGGCGATCTATTTGAACGGCTGGCCCAAAGACCCGAGCGCGTTCGATAATGCCGACTCGATCCTCATCTATTCGGACGGCGGCGGCGGGCACCCAGCGATTCAGGGCGATCGGCTGAAGCAGGTTGGAGAGTTGATGAAAAAGGGCGTCGGGCTGGCGTGTGCTCACTACGCGGTCGAGGTACCGAAGGAAAAGGGCGGCCCGGAGTTTCTCGAATGGATCGGCGGCTACTTCGAGATGAATTGGTCCGTCAATCCGCACTGGGTAGCGAAGTACGAGAAGTTGCCGCAGCACCCGATCACGCGCGGCGTCAAACCGTTCGAGGCGAACGACGAGTGGTACTACCACATGCGGTTCCCCGAAAACATGAAGGGCGTTACGCTAATCCTCACGGCGCTTCCCCCCGACAGCACACTAAGCCGGCCGGACGGCGGGCACAGCGGCAACCCGCACGTGCGCGAGGCGATCAAGCGCAAGGAGCCGCAACACATGGCGTGGGCCATCGAGCGTCCCGACGGCGGACGCGGCTTCGGATTTACCGGCGGCCACAACCACGTGAACTGGGGCAATGAAGACTTCCGCAAGCTCGTGCTCAACGCGCTGCTCTGGACGGCCAAAGCCGAAGTGCCGGCCGATGGCGTGAAGTCGCAGATCACTCCGGAGGATCTGAAGGCGAACCTCGATCCCAAGGGCAAGTAAAGAAACTACGATGAAACCGCAGAGTTCGCCGAGTCACGCTGAGGAAATCCAGAGTCGTACGATTCGCAGCGATGCCAGCCACGATTCCCTCGGACTTCGAAATGTGCGATCCAATCCTCTGCGATTCTCTGCGTCCTCTGCGGTTCCAATGCTGCGTTTCGTGTCAGGCGAAAGGTTCGTTGCACGTACACTACTTGCATTCACTTGCATTCTCTTTCCGCTCGCTGCCTCGGCTGGCGATTGGCCGCAAATTCTCGGCCCGCATCGCAACGGTATCGCCGACGGTGAACAACTGAATCTCGATTGGCCCGGCGGCAAGCCGAAGACGCTCTGGAAACGCGACGCGGGCGATGGCGTCGCCGGTGTCGCGGTGGCCGACGGGCGAGTCGTGTTGTTCCATCGCGCGGGTAATCAGGAACTAGTCGAGGCGATGGAGCCACTGACGGGCAAGGTGCTGTGGAAGGTCGGGTTCCCAACCAGTTTCCGATCGCAAGTGTCAACGGCGGGCGACGGGCCGCGGTGTGTGCCGGTCGTTCATCGCGGCAGCGTGTTTGTGTTCGGTGCCGCGGGCGATCTTCATTGCCTCAAGCTCGTGGACGGAAATGAGCGTTGGTCGCGCGCGGCACTGCAGGAATACAAAGCCCAGGAAGGATACTTCGGCGTCGGCAGCACGCCATTCGTTGAGGGCGACAAGCTAATCGTCAACGTCGGCGGCGACCGCTCCGGAGCTGGCATCGTCGCGTTTGATCTCGAAACTGGAAAAACCATCTGGAAGGCGACTGACGAGCAGGCGAGCTACTCCGCCCCCACGGCCGCGACGGTGGACGGCGTGCGACACGTGATCTTCGCCACTCGGCTCAATCTCGTGTCGCTCGATCCCGACACCGGCGCCGTGCGATTTCGGTTCCCGTTCGGCCAGCGCGGCCCGACGGTCAACGGTGCGACTCCGCTGGTGATCGACGGCCATCTGTTCCTGTCCGCGAGCTACGGGATCGGCGCGGTGTTCGCCAAGATCGGCAAGACCGATGCTAAGACGATCTGGGCCAACGACGACGTGATGTCCAGTCAGTATCCAACGTGTATCTACAAAGACGGTTTTCTATACGGCGTACACGGCAGGCAAGATGGCCCACCGGCCATGCTGCGATGCTTTGATCCGAAGACCGGCAAGGTCGCTTGGAGCAAAGATGGTTTCGGCATGGCGTCGCTCATTCTTGCCGATGGCAAACTGCTCGTCGTGAAAGTCGACGGGACGTTAGTCGTCGCCGAGCCGCATCCGAAAGAGTTCCGCCCGCTTGCGTCGGCCCGCGTGCTCGACAACGCATCGTCCCGCGACCCCGCGCTCGCACTTCCCGCGTTGTCCGGCGGCCTGCTCTACGTCCGCGATACGCAGACGCTTAAGTGTATCGATTTGCGGAAACAGCCATGACGATCGACCGCATCGAGCTGTACCACGTCGCGATGCCGCTCATCTACTCGTGGCGGACCGCCTACGGTGAGGATGCGGCGATCGAGTCGGTGCTTGTGAAAATGACCAGCGACGACGTGTACGGCTGGGGCGAAACGGCTCCGTTCGCCGCGCCGTGCTATAGTCCAGAATGGGCGGCGGGCGTTTTCGCGGTGCTCCGCGATTGGCTCGCCCCGGCGATCATGCGGCAGGCGATCGATTCACCCGACGAACTGCAGCGGCGGCTGGCGATATTCAAAGGCAACCCATTTGCGAAGGGAGCACTCGATACGGCGTGGTGGACGCTAGACGCACGGCGACGCGGCATGCCGCTTTATCGGGCGCTCGGCGGAACGCGCAACGCGGTCGATGTCGGGGCCGACTTCGGTGTAATGGATTCGCTCGACGATTTGGTTCGATCGGTCGGCGAAGCGGCCGACGTCGGATTCAAGCGGGTGAAACTCAAGTTTCGCCCCGGCTGGGACGTAGACATGCTCAAGGCCGTGCGCGGCACGTTTCCGAAACTCACGATCCACATCGATTGCAACAGCGGTTACCGGCTCGATGACCTGCCGCTATTCAAACAGATCGACCGTTTTGGGCTGGCCATGATCGAACAGCCGCTGCAACACGACGATTTGGTTGATCACGCGAAACTCGCGAGGTCGATCGAGACTCCGATTTGCCTTGACGAGTCGATCACGTCGCTCGATCGCGCGCGGCAGGCGATCGAACTCGGAAGCTTCCGCTGGGTAAACATCAAGCCCGGCCGTGTCGGCGGCCTGACCAGCGCGCGGGCGATTCACGATCTCTGCCGCGACGCCGGCATTCCCTGCTGGGTCGGCGGCATGCTCGAAAGCGCGGTCGGCGCGTCGCTCTGCATCGCACTGGCGACGCTCGACAACTTCACGTACCCCGCCGACATTTTTCCATCCAGTCGGTTTTATCGTGAAGACCTGGCCAATCCGCCCATCACGCTCACGCGCGCGGCCGACGGCTCACCACAGGTCGTCGCGAGCGAATTGCCGGGAATCGAATCGCAGCCAGTCGCCGAGCGGCTCGATCGCTGTTGCGTTCGACGGGCACTGGTCGAATGAGTGAGCATACGTCTGGCTTTCGAACCGGATGGACCAGTACTCAGGAGTTTCGACGCGCTGCGAACGCAGGATCTGGATGATCCAGAAAAAAATCGCGATCTTGAAAAAATTTGTTTGACATCGTGTTTGACTCGCCCTAGAATCCGCCTGAATTCAAGTCTCAAGGAAGCTTTGGTCGAAGGAGCGACTGATTGTGATAGGCGTGAGGTATCGAATCGGCGAGTCAGTTAGTAATTCGGAGACGCGGTAAGCGGAAAGTAAGTTTGACTGACTGTTAGTACGAGGAGGTCGAAGTTCGGACGGTTCTTCGCCCTTCGCCCTTCGCCCTTCGCCCTTCGCCCTTCGCCCTTCGCCATTCGCCATTCGCCCTTCGCCCTTCGCCCTTCGCCATTCGCCCTTCGCCCGTGGGTGAAATTGCGCTCTCGTAGCGGCAACGAAGCCCTGCGGTGACGCTAAACCGACTGGTGAATTGCTTCTGGTCAACTACGGGAAAGTGTGGCGCTATGCAAGCTACTGGCGTCTTACGCGAGCGTGTTCCTCAAAGCAATCGTTGGCCCAAACTACTTGCAGTGGGGGCTATAGTCGTGCTAGTTCCCGGCTACGTGTTGTGGATGCGTACCGCTCGGCAAACTGTGGATTCAAGCATCGCGGGCTTGGTGGTCTCTCAAGAGCTGCTCGATTTCGGCGAAGTTTGGAGTGACCGAGATTTTCAATGGCGACTGCGAGTACACAACACAACGGGTTCCGCGATTGAGGTTTCGGATATCGGTGCTGATTGCCAATGCACCTGGGTTTCGCCCCGTTCCTTTGTAGTCCCCGCCCATGGGTCAGTGGACCTTCATCTTGTGCTGGATCTGACAGGGAGAGATTTTCCCGAGACGGCGTCTGAGTGGCGCGACCTTACTACTCGCGTCAGGCCGGTCATCAAAAGAGGATTGCCTAATCAGTCTGGGTGGGAGTTACGCGGCCGAATTCATCATGCATTTGAGGTCTCAGCTCGAAAGATTCGTTTCGAGGGGGCGGAACAGCTCGTTCGCGGGACACGCTTCTCTTCAAAACGCGTCCAGGTTCGGAGCCACATTCCGTTGCAGCGTTTGGTTGTGCAGACCGACTCGGAGATGGGCTCGGCCTGGGTCAGACGTTGTGAAAACCCTTTGGAGTTCGAGGTGGACATTTTACCGAGCGAGTCGTTGCCTGAAGGATCTTTCAACTTCGAGGTCACAATGCGTGGCGTGACGCCTGGGGACCAGGTACTACCAGGGATTGATGTTGCCGTCAGTGGAACGGTTTCGCCGGGAATTCAGGCCTTTCCTGGATTGGTTCAGTTTGGTGCACACCCATTAGGCACTAAGGCGGAAGAATTGGTCACCGTGAGGTCGATCAGCGGGATTGAATTCAGAATTGATAGTGCGGCCACCGATTGCAACAGTTTCGCAGTCGAGCCGACACAGGTGGCTTCGATGGCCTCTCAACACACTTTTCGTCTTTCGAGCCACTTCGAGAAGGCTGGAGAAAGCAAGGGCAATGTGAAATTCGTTGTGCGCGACCAGAATGATGAGTTCCATGCGGTCGTCGTTGAGGTATCAGGATATGCTTTGGGGCTAAAAACACAGGAGAGCAACGAGCTAAAACCTGCGGCGGGTGAGAGGGAGTAGGAGCCGCGGCTTCATTTTGTTGCGAGTAGTTGAGGTCTTTTTCGGGGGCGAAGCCAAGGTCAGGAGCTGGGAATTCTTCGTTTCAAACGCAAAGTACGAGAAGTCGACATGAGCTTTCAGATCAAGAAGTTGGTGATCTTCGGATCTTGGCCAAAAGCAATCCTCGGTTCCTGCGTGCTTGCCCTGAGCATGGAAATTGTCGCCACAGCACAGGACAACGTGCAGCGGATTGTGGAAGATTGGCAGCGACGCCAAGAGAAAATGTCCATTGTCAAGTATGTCTACGAAGGCGACTGTGTTGTTCCCAAGGGCTCGATGACAGGTCACGCCATGCTGGGCGAGGACGTTAAGGGAGAGGTACCGCCTGAAGACTATCGCTACAAGCGGCAGTTCGTATTACTGCTGGATTTTGAAAGAAATAGAGTTCGTAGAGAGGTGCGGGAGGAACGACTTTGGCTTCCGGATGGCAGGTTTTATCCAGCCTTCAACGTTCATCTGTTTGATGGGACGAGTTTTCAGCATTACATGCCTGCCAAGGAGAATTGGCCTGGGGGACGCCCTCCGCATCGTTACCAAGTGGAGCTGGACCTTCAGACCGATCGGTATTCCGCTTTTGTGATCGAGAATATTGACTTTCCGATCTTCTTCGCGCATGGGATATTCCCAAGCCGTACGGCATCAATTTCCCCGGCGCTTCTTCGCATCCCGCTCGAACGAGACTGGTTTGGGTACCACGGAGAGGCACCAACGAGGGATGGTCAATGTACGGTTTTACGCACTCAGGCCTTTCATAGTGGCTCATTTGGAGAATATTGGGTTGACCCTACTAGGGAGTCCGCGGTGATACGATATGTGGCGCATTCCAAAGGACGGCCTACGCACACCGCCGATATTTCCCACCGCAATACGGAACACGGCTGGATGCCGGAGAAATGGACTTTGTCACGCTTTGATTCAAAGGGAGGGCTTGAAAGGACCGAAACGTGCGAGATTAAGCTGTTCGAGCCTAATGCAACTGTCGAGGCAAGTGATTTCCATATGGACCGTATTCCTGGCATGTTGGTGAGCGATGTCGCAGCCAATAAGTCCTACCGGGTTGGTGAGCCCGGAAAACCTGATGTAGACGTGGCCGTCCTTCTTGCGCAAGACCAATCCGGTGCAAATCCTTGGGGCTGGCGTGCCATTGTTTTTGGTGCATCGCTGGGCCTTGCAATTATGATCTTAGGCTGGTGGCTAAGGTTTAGAAGAGCGCGAACCGTCAAGTAAGTTCCTTTGGAGTTCTTAGTTCTTGCAATGCTGAAGGAAGACACAAGATTTCAGCATCGAGAGTGCGAGATAGTGGGACCAGGTGTCTTTGGCAGTTTCCCTGTTTTCTTAGGAGGGTTGAGTCATGTCGCGCGTGTCAGTTGTTGGAATGTTCATGTGCTTGGTTTCGGTCACGGCATTCGGGTGTTTCCTAGCTACAGTCCTGGCTCCGTCCATTGCTTTGGCTCAAGACGGTTGTGAGTCGGTCACTTGTGCTCGTTGGCACTGCGTCATCAAAGACCCGAATGACACGTGTTACGTAGGGGATAAAACCAGTTGCAGCGAGGACATTTTTGTTACCTCTGGTTGGGGAACTCTCCCCGGCATTTGCAAGGACTACCTCACTGAGCAAGTTGCCGTGGTCATTTGCACGGACTGCAATGATTGGTGTCCTTCTCATAGCGGACAAAAGAGGGTGTGTGGCAAGGACTACTCAAATCAGACGAACTGTGATAATCCCAACAACACTGCACGGCGGTGCTGCAAACCGGTAAAGGACACTACGAACTGTAGTTAAAAGGATTCATCAGAAGCCGCAGCATGCTTGAAAGAAAGCCATCGTGTTGGGGAAAGGTTGTAGGGCAACTTGTCAACGCCTCCTGTGATGGACATTCGCGCGCAAAGATATTGAGTGTGGCAGTAATTGGCATGTTCGCCACGCAAGTCGTTTTGCTTGTCTGGGGGGCGTTACACCATGCCCCAACGGTGGACGAGATCGCCCATTTACCGGCAGGGCTGTCCCATTGGCAGCATGGCGAGTTTGTTCTCTATCGAGTAAATCCTCCGTTGGTGCGCCTAGTTGCCGCGCTGCCAATGCTCGCGATGAGTCCGGTCACGGATTGGAGCCAATGGATCGACCGGCCAGATTCTCGTTCCGAATTCGGCGTGGGTCAGGATTTCGTCGCCGCAAATGGAACGCGGTCGTTTTTCCTTTTCACGGTCGCGCGGCTTGCCTGTATTCCGTTTAGTCTGGTCGGGGCATACGTGTGCTTGCGTTGGGCCAGCGAATTGTATGGGCGGGTGGCAGGCATGCTCGCTTTGACGAGCTGGTGTTTCTGTCCGAACATTCTCGCTCACGGGCAGATGATCACTCCGGACGCTGGGGCTACCGCCATGGGCATTGCAGCATGGTACGCATTCTGGCGCTGGCTGCGGGATCCGACTTGGAACAGGGCTGGCTGCGCGGGCGCGGTGATGGGCCTGGCACTATTGACCAAGTACACTTGGCTGGTCCTGTTTCTCTTGTGCCCAATCTATTGGTGCATTTTCACATGGCCACGGGCCGGCATGGCAATCCGAAGAGGGCGGTTGAGGCGATTGACCCAATTGCTGTCAATCATGCTCGCTAGCGTCGTGGTCATCAACGTCGGCTATGGGTTCGAGCGATCTTTCAAGAATTTGGGCGATTTCCAGTTCATCAGCAGAGCTCTGGGTGGTAGTGAGAAACCGCACAGCGACACTGGCAATCGGTTTGCAGAGACATGGCTGGCGGCACTGCCCGTGCCAGTTCCCGAAAACTATCTCCTGGGCATCGACAGTCAGAAACGTGATTTCGAAAACCGCATGCCGTCCTACCTGCGCGGCGAGCATCGGTTGGGGGGATGGTGGTATTACTATCTCTACGGCCTCGCCATTAAAGTTCCGCTCGGGACATGGTTGCTCATCTTATCAGCGAGCGCCCTCAGCCTTAGTGGGTTCAAGTTTTCATCCGGGTGGCAGACGGAGTTGGGACTTCTCCTACCAGCTCTTGTCGTTTTGTTGCTTGTGAGTTCTCAGACGGGTTTCAATCATCATTTTCGCTACGTGCTGCCAATATTCCCCTTCGTTTTCATCTGGACGAGTAAATTGGCTCAGGCCCAACTGCTGAAGGACTGGAGAATCACATCGTTGGTCGGATCGGCTTTGCTGTGGTCTGTGGGGAGCAGCTTGTGGGTCTACCCTCACAGTCTGTCGTACTTCAACGAACTGGTCGGTGGGCCGACGCGGGGGCATGAGCATCTCATCGACAGCAACATCGACTGGGGGCAGGACTTGATGTACCTGAAGAAGTGGTTGGACGAGCATCCCGAAGCTCGGTCTCTTGGGTTCGCCTATTTCGGACTTGTAGACCCACGCATAGCCGACATCGAATTCAGATTACCCCCACCGTACCGGTCTCAGCCACCCAAGCACCCTCCATTCTATTCAGACAAGGATATCGGACCCCAACCTGGCTGGTTCGCCGTGAGCGTAAACCGTCTCCACGACATCCGGCGAGTGCCTGCTCCGGACGGCAAGGGTGGGTGGAAGCATCTCGAAAATGATTGCTACGGATACTTCTTGCGATTTCGCCCCGTGGCGATGGCTGGTTACTCGATCTACATCTACCACATCGATTTGGCCGAGGCCAATCGGGTCCGCCGTGAACTCGGGCTGAGCGAGCTGAGCGACGAAGCGGCATCGCCACTGTTGAAGTTGGCTGTGGAGGAGTAAAAAATATGAGGTCATCGACATGCGCCGGTCCGCGTTTACACTGATTGAACTTCTGGTCGTCATCGCAATCATCGGTTTTATCGTAGCGCTGTTACTGCCGGGGGTGCAGTATTCACGCGAGGCGGCGAGACGTAAGAAGTGTCAGAATAACTTGCACCAGCTCGGGATTGCACTGAGCAGTTACCAAGGGTCGCATGGCGTGTTACCGTTCGGTTGGATGTGCCGCGGGGACGATCCGGCGTGTCAGCCGAACAATCCGCAGCCACACATGTGGAGCGGCTTGGCGATGATTTTGCCGGAGTTGGAGCAGAGTGCCTTGTTCAATGCCGCGAATTTTTCATTGCCGCGGAATGCGCCGGCAAACACGACGGCTGCGGCAAGGCCGATTGAGGTGTTTCTCTGTCCGAGCCACAGCCGGCCGCCGAGCGTGGCTGATCCGCTTCCGGCGGGCAACGGGTTCCTGGCCGGTGTCAGCGACTACAAAGCAAACGCGGGAGGCGGTAGCCAAATCCAGAGCGGCGTGATGTTTCGTAATAGCCGGATTCGGATGGACGACGTTCTCGATGGCGCGGCTCAGACGATACTGCTCGGCGAGTCGTCCGGGCGGCAGTCGGACGCTCGTTGGGCCGATGCGTTTCATTGTTGCATACACACGCAGGCGGCCTTGCGCAGTAACCCGGCCTACTGGACCAGCGAGCACTCCGGCGTTCACTTTCTGTTCGCAGACGGGTCGGTTCGGCTCTTGAGCGACGGCGTCCGGCCGGAAGTGTTGGTCGCCCTGGCGACGCGAAACGGAAGGGAGAAAATCGGGGCGGGAGATTTTTGAGCCGCAAACGAGCCGGTTTTGGAGTGCGGTGGCTCGACACCGCTTTGATTCTCCTGGACGTGTCGCGGCTCGATTCAAAGCGGTGTCGAGCCACCGCACTTCAGGATTGGCGGATACTCTGCGATCGGAGGATGGGATGTGTCGCCGGGCGTTCACGCTCCTTGAATTGCTGGTGGTGCTGGCGATCGTCGGGCTGCTCCTGGCGTTGCTCTTGCCCGCGATTGCGGCGGCCCGCGCGGCCGCACGGCGCACCCAGTGCCGGGCGAACCTGAAGCAAATTGGCGTGGCATTGAATTCGTACCATTCGGCCTATCAGGTGTTCCCATTCGGAGCCGGCGCGGATCCGAACGTGGACCGCAGTTCGCCGCACCGTCTCTACTCGGCGCTCTCGCAACTTTTGCCCTATCTCGGCTCCGAGGCGGTTTTCAATGCGATCAACTTTCAAGTGCCGCCATTCTTTCCGGACCCGGACGCGACGGCATCGCGACTGGCCCTGGCGGGTCCCAATGCCACGGCCGCATTGACCAAGATCGGGATGTTCCTTTGCCCGGCGGACTCCGGCGGCTACGAAATGGACCTGCGTGAACTGCACCCCTGGGGTCACACCAACTACCGCTCATCCAACGGGAGCACGTGGAGTGCCGGACCAGGGGATGGCCTGTTCGGACAAGTCAGCAGCACACGCTTCTCCGACGTCCTGGATGGTACCAGCCACACGGCCGCGTTCAGCGAGAAGCTGATCGGCGACGACGATCGCAAGCGGATTGGCGTGCTCACCGACCTGTGGTTTGACGGCAACGACCACGGGCACCAAGAGGGCCTGAACGCGTGGTGCCGTGCGCTGGAGCCGGAATCGACGCCCGGCCTAATGCAGGATTCCGACACGGGGCAAAACTGGCTGCGGGCGAACATGAACTGGACACGGTACAATCACGTGGAACTGCCCAATCGGAAGAGCTGCAAGAACCGCGGACTGACCGTGTTCGGCGTGTCCATGGCGGCGTCCAGCAACCACGCAGGAGGTGTGAACACCCTGTTCGCGGACGGCTCGGTCCGGTTCGTCACCGATGAGATTGAACTCGTCGTGTGGCGGGCCTTGGGCACCATTCGTGGCGGCGAGTCGGTCGAGAAGGGGCTGTGAGCGAACCGACATGAATGGCAAGATTCGCCCCGCTCTGTGGCTGACTTGTGTGTTGCTGCTCGTGCTTGTCGTCGTAGGCCCCCGCGTCTGGGAGCTGGATCGCAAGAGCATCTGGTTTGACGAGGCGGCGGCGTGGCGCACCGCGTCGTTTCCCCTGCCGCGCATGTTCGAGAGCTTGGCTCAAAACGTGCATCCGCCGCTGTTCTTTGTCACGCTCAAGATCTGGATCGAAATCGTCGGCGACTCGGTGCTAGCACTGCGATCCCTCTCGGTGCTCTGTGGCGTAGCCGCGGCTGTGATGGCCGGAGTCTTGGTGGCCGAGGGGGCTGGATGGGCACCGATGTTTGGCTCGAACACCCACCCCAAATCCTACGGATCAGGTGCGGAGTGCAGCCCAGACGTTAGCTCCTCGTCGATTTGGTTCCGTAGCGGTATCGCCGTCGCGCTGTACGGCCTCAGTCCGTTGGCGGTTCGATACGCGCGAGAGTCCCGGATGTATACGCTGGCCACATTTCTCATTCTAACCAGCGCCTGGCTCATGCTGCGTGGGTTGCGACAACGAAGGGCTTCCTCTCTGTGGGGATCGGCGCTGATCCTGACCGCTGGCGTGTACACACACTACTACGCCTTATTTCACTGCGTCGCGCAAGGACTGTACTTGGTTCTTTCCTGCCGAGGGCGACGCTGGCGCGAGACGATTCCTATAGCTTGTTTGCCGCTGATCGGCGTTCTGCCGTGGCTTGGTGTATTTCTCGCGCAGGCAGAGCGAGTCGGTGAGGAGTACTGGATTCGCGCGTTATCGTGGGAGCGGGCGGGCAATCTATTGTGCCAACTCTGGTCAGCGGATGACGTGGACAACGGACTTTGGCGGGCGGCGGGCGGAGTAGCGCTGGCGTTGGTCTGTTCCGCGTTCTGCTGGTATCGCGGCGGCCCACTCGGTCAATTGGCCGCATTGCATTTCACGACCGTCGTTGCTTTGGCATTCCTCAGCTCTATCGCTTGGAAGCCGATCGCCATGCCGCGCTACCTGGCGCCGGCCCATGCAATATTACTTTGCGGCCTAGCCACGGCGTGGCCCAGGCGCTTCCCGACGGCTGCGCTGGCGATCCCGGCTGTGGCGTGTCTGGCGGCGCTGCTTCTCGATCTCTGGCCGCACCTCGTTCCACCGAATTCTCGGCCCGGCCTCAGAGGTGCAGTTGCGTGGGTGGTGCAACAACGCCGCTCGGAAGATATCGTATTGATCGAAAGCCCGCTGCTATATGTTCCGTGGCGCTACTACGATCGCACGGGAATGCTGTTTCTAACGGACGCAGGCTCCAGCCGGCTGAAACACTACGAGGGCAAACCGCTGCTTGAGCCTGAGGAACAGCAAAGCGGTGATGCGCGCGTTCGACCTGGTCAAAGCGTTTGGTTTGTGTTTGACGTCCGTACCGACGCGGTAGGAGGTACGGCAGACAAGTCTCGCTGGGAGTTCGTGTCGCGACATCAATTCCTGGACGCGTTTTCATGGCAAGGGCCCGTGATCGTCGAGCACCGTATCTGCCTCGACGAATCGATCACGTCGCTCGATCGCACGCGGCAGGCGATCGAACTCGGCAGTTGCCATTGGATGAACATCAAGCCGGGCCGCGCGGGCGGTCTGACAAACGCGAAGGCGATTCACGATCTCTGCCGCGATGCCGGCATCCCGTGCTGGGTCGGCGGCATGCTCGAATCGGCCGTTGGTACCTCGCTCTGCATCGCGCTGGCGACACTCGACAATTTCACCTACCCGGCCGATATCTTTCCGTCGAGCCGATTCTATCGCGAGGACCTTGCCGATCCGCCGATCACGCTGGAACGAGCGGCCGACGGCTCGCCGCAGGCCGTCGCCAGCGGATTACCGGGAATTCCCGGCGATCCTGTGCCGGACCGAATGGAACGCTGCTGCGTTGCGCGGGCGGTCGTTGAGTGATTTCAAGAAACTTGTGCCGACTCGGTCGGGTTGACGGCATCACGAACGCGTGCGGTGGGTTGTTCGTTCGTTTTGGAGGCCGCGTCCGAGGCAGCCGCAGCCTTCTCGCTCGCACGTTGAGCGATCAGCATTTCCAATCGCAGAATCTCTTTGCGCAAGTCCGCCGCGTCCGCTTCCTTTTCGGCCAACATCTCCTGCAACTTGGCCAGCCGTTTCTCCGGCGCTTGGCCGATGAGCCGCGCGATCAAGTCCAAGAGCAGCAGGGCTCGAAATGCCCGGATCATCAAACCACGCAGACGATAGAGCCGGCTCATGCGGCCGAGTCGGATCAGCCAGACAAGCTGAATGGCCCGTGCAAACGAAATCATCGGCAGCAAAATGATGGCCATGTCGAGCCAATGGGTTTTGCAATATGCGAATCTTTTGTCGGCCACGGCACACATGACGATGAACTCGGTGGCGAACGCCAGCCAGATCACGACGGTACACGAATCGAGAACGATCAGCGTCCAAACGTTTTCGTCCTGCTTGAGCGAATCGCCCCAGTAGTGCTCCACGATGAGCACGGGCAAGATCATCAGTGCGACGACGATCATCGGTACGCTGAAAAAACGCTCCAGCTTTTGCCTCAGTTCGCGAGTGACCGGCCGCCAGCCGAGCACGGGGAACCAAATTTGGCCGTTCATGGCCCGTACCCTCGAAACCATCCGAAGCGGCGGCAAGAGCGCTGGCCAAAACTCATTGCGAATGATATTCCAGGCCGACCGGCCCGGCCCACGTTGCAACACGAGCCATAGCACTTCCGCGACCAGCACAAGCCAGAGACCACCGAGCACCGAGACGAATACCACAATCTCGTGCATCGTGATGTCGAGCGCGTGGCCGCGGTAGGTCGGGCCTGCCACTCGCTGAATTGCCGCGCCCGACAGCACGAGCCAGAGGAACGAAAAGATCGTCATCGGCAGCTCGCGCCGCCGCGCCCAGGTGATGCGACGATCCGGTTTGCCGGAATCCAGACCAATGCGTTCAGAATTGGATTCAGCGCTACTGCTCACGCGAGAAGTCCGTCGATCTTCTGTCCGATGATGAGGTGCTGCGGCCGTTTGAGCTGGTCGTAGATGATCGTGTCGCCCGGCACTCCGAGCAAGTGATAGATCGTCGCAGCCATGTCCATCGGATCGTGCGCTCGGGAGGTCGGGTACGCAGCAATTTTATCCGAGGCACCGTAAACGACACCGCGAGCCGTGCCGCCGCCGGCCATCGCGAGCGAATAGACCCACGGCCAATGGTCGCGCCCGGCCGAGCCGTTTACCTTCGGCGTGCGGCCGAACTCGGCATTCGCGATTACCAGCGTCTGATCGAGCAACCCGCGATCATCGAGATCGGCAACCAATGCAGCGAACGCCTGGTCAAACGTCGGGCAGAGCGACTCTCTCATCTGCTTGAAGTGCTGCCCGTGCGTGTCCCACGAGCCGACCGGTGTGCGGCAAAAGTGGACGTTGATCATCGGCACGCCCGCCTCGGCCAGCCGGCGCGCGAGCAGACAGCACTGGCCGAATTGAGTGCGGCCATACCGGTCGCGCACGGCCGACGGCTCATCGGCCAGTTCGAAAGCCTTGGCAGTCGCCGACGACGTCAAGAGGTCGAGTGCCCGCTGTTGAAACGAATCGAAACTCCGCACTTCACCAATCCGGTCGAGCTGCTTCCGCTGTTCGGCAACCTGATCGAGCAGGTTGCGCCGGTTGGCAAGCCGCAACAGCGGCACTTCGGAATCGGGTGTAACCGCTTCGACGCGCACGCCGGCCGGCAATAAGTCCTGATCGATCACGAGCGGATTGTGGCTACCGCCCAGGAAGCCGGGCGACTGGCCGTGCAGCACGGTGCCGTTGTTGCGCCGCATGAGCGGTCCGAGCTGGACCCACGTCGGCAAATTGCTGGATGTCCGGATCGCGTCGAGCACGGCGCCGACGGCGGGAAAATCGTTGGGAGACGGCGGGAAATCACCGCGCGACTGGGTGCCCGACGAGTGGGCGTGGCCGGTCATCGCCGGCAGTGCAGCTTGCACGTGATTCGCATTGTCGTGACTCATCGAGCGAATCACGGCGAGTTTTTGCATGATCTTCGCCGAGCGCGGCAATAACTCGCTGATCTGCACGCCGGGCACGCTGGTCGATATTACGCCGAATTCGCCCCGCGCCGGCGAAGGACCGTTTGGCTTCGGGTCCCATGTCTCTTGCTGCGCGTGGCCGCCGTGCAAATAAAGCATGATGACCGACTTGGCCCGGCCAAACCGACTGGTCCCCTGCCCCGCATCCGCCCGCACTCGCAACAGACCGGGTAAAGCCAGCCCCATACCCCACAGGCTTCCGACCTGAAGAATCTCCCGACGAGTTCGGCGAGTGGCGATTTGAAAGTCCCGGCAGGCGATTGGGCGTTCGGTCCCCGACAACATACGCAGCCTCCATTTCGGGCTCAATCGTCGCCAGTTCGAGAATGCTTGTCAACCACTCAATTGCTGAGGTGGGTGGGTCTGCCGCTAAAAGATACCAAGATGATCGCGGGCCGACTCGGTCATGCGATCGGGGGTCCACGGCGGCGTGAGTACGATTTGAATGTTTGCCTGCGTGCCTTCTTCCAATGACTCGATCGCCTTCTTTGCCTGCGCCACAAGCTGCGGCCCGGCCGGGCACGCCGGCGATGTCATCGTCATGTCGAGCGAGACTTTCTTGTCCTCGATGTCAATCTTGTAGATCAGCCCCAGGTCCACGACGTTGACGAACAACTCGGGGTCGATGACTTGCTTGAGCGACTCAAGGACCTGCTCGTGAGTAACCATGCGCGAACTCCATGACTAGGTAGAGCCATCCAATTCTACTCGTTGACTCGCAGAAACACCGCGCCATCTTCAATCCTCACTTCATGCGTTCGCACTGGCTCGAAGGCTGGCATGCACAACGCCGCGCCCGTCCGCACGTCAAAGCGTGCCCCATGCCGCGGGCATTCGATCTCGCAACCGTGCAATTCACCCTCCGCGAGCGGTCCGCCGTCGTGTGTGCAGACGTCGTCGATGGCGTAGAATGTACCGCCGACGTTGAAGAGCGCCACCGCCCGGCCGTCAAGGTCGAGCAGTTTCTTGCCGCCAGGTGGAAGTTCCGAAGCGCCTGCTACCTTCACAAACTCAGCCATGCCTCTCCTCACTTGCTGGTGCTCAATGTGCCGTTGCGTTTGGCGACTTGGTTCTTAATCCGATGTACGATCGCGTTCAGCCCGCGCGACCGCGTCATGCCGAGTTTGTCGGCCAGTCCCATCTGGCGCAGAATGTCCGGCGGCGTAGCGGCAACCTCGTCGGGCGTCGCGCCGTGCCAGGCATCGACCAAGATCGACACGAATCCCTTCACCGTCGGTGCCTCCGGGGCCACGTCGGCGATGAGTTGCACCTTGCCGTCTACGACGTCGATCCACATGAACACCGGCGTCATACACTCCGGCACTTTTCCAATCCCTGCGTCCCGCTCAGCCCGGTACTGCTCCGGCAATTCCGGCATGTGCTCCGCGAAGTCGAGCAACAGTTCAAGCCGCTCCTGGTAATCCAGGCCGTCAAATTCAGTGATGATCTCGACGAGCTTGGTCATTGGTCACACCGCATGCCATGATAATGCACGAGGATGTGTGCGGCCCAGACGGAAAACGGAACGAACACGCCCGCGGCCAAATCGCAGCGTGGCTGCGTCATCCGTTTCACAAGCCGTTGACCAGTCGCGATGATCCGGGGAAGAGGAATTGGATTTTTCTTCTCAAAAACCACATACCAGAGGTCGGGTCGGAGACCCAACCTACGGATGCGGATTAAAGGAAACGCCGGTTTTTCAAAACTCGCGGAAACAGCTCGCCGTCGTCGAGGAGTCGATCCACGACGACGGCCGAGATCGTGCCGATTTGAAAGGCTGGTGCGCGAAGGTTGTTGGTGATACCGGCGCTGACGCCGCGCAGGGCGCCGATGACTGCGGTGCCGTTGCCGTCGGCGGAGCGCCGAACGCTGCCGGATAGGACGGCGGGGGCGATGCCGGTCTTGGTCGCGCGCAGCGTTTCGACTTGGCCGTCGGACCGGCGGATCACGTCAAGGACGCCGCGTTTGACCTTCAAGTTCGCACGGTCGTCGTCGAGGTCGAAGTAGGTCAGGTTCGTGCCGCGGGCGAACGAGGCGATGTAGTCGCCCGACGTGCCATTGCGGTTGCCGTCCAGCCGGTTGCCGGCCAAGTCGGTGACGCTCGACGTGCCGTCGACCGTGACACGGAAGAACTGGTTCGAGACCAAGGGCGCGGTCGGAGTGATGCGGACCGTGAACTGCGCGTCGTCGTACGTCGGCGTGCCGTAGGTGATGTCAACGTCGTCGGCCGTGTCGAAGCGATTGTCGCTGCCCGCACCGACGATCGTGTAATTGCCCGGATCGGCTGCGTCAGACGGGTCCAGCCGTTCGCTGAACTGAATCTCGACCGTCGTGATCGTCACACCGGCGCCGATCAGCCGCACGTCCGTCACCGTCGGGCCGGTTACGTCGAGGTTGAGTTCAAAGATGAAGACCGTGCCTTGTTGCGTGCCGGATTCCGTGCCGTTGGTCACGCCCGTGATGTCCACCACAATCGTCTCATCGGATTCGTCAAAGGTGTCTTTGACGACGGCGAGCGTGACGGACCCTGACGTGTTTCCGGCCGCGATCACAATCTCCGTGGCCGAACTCGTGTAGTCCATTCCGTTCGTGGCCGCGCCGCTGAAGCCCAGGTCAACCGTTACATCCAGGGCTGACACGCTCGAAAGCGTCGCGGTGACCCTAAAAGTCCCGCCCGTTTCAGTGATGGACGAGGGAGCGACACTCATCGTGACGCCGACGTTCGGGCTTGTGTTGTTCACGTACCATGCGATCTTGTCGTCATTGGCTGACGCCGAAAGCACGTCCAGGTCGCCGTCCCCGTCCAGGTCTGCTGCGAATACCGAAGCGGCACCATCGGCGTTGGAGGAAATCACGTCCACGGTGAAGTTCTGATGGCCGTCGTTCACGTACCACGCGATCGCGTCATCGCCGGGCGATGCCGAGAGCACGTCCATGTCTCCGTCCCCGTCCATGTCCGCCGCGAGCACCGAACGGGGATTGGCGGCAGTGCCGATCGGCATCGCCACGAAGGTCGGAAAGGTGGAGTACAAGGCGATCTTGTGGTCGGCGATCGACGCGGAGAGCACGTCCAGACTGCCGTCCCCGTCCACGTCCGCCGCAAAAACCGAAACGGCCCCAAAAGCGGCTGCGGAAACCGCCAGCTCGGTAAACGTCGGCGGTGCGGCCCCGTCGTTCAGGTACAACGCGATCTCGTCGTCGTTCGTCGAGGCGGACAACACATCCTGGTCCCCGTCCCCGTCGATGTCCGTCGCAAACACCGAATACGCACCCACAGCGGCGGTCGAGATCGGCCGCTCGGTGAAGTACTGGCTGCCGATGTTCTCGTACCAGGCGATCTTGTCGTCGTTGGACGACGCGGAGAGCACGTCCATGTCGCCATCGCCGTCCAGGTCCGCCGCAAAAACCGAACGAGCAGAGTCGGCCGCGGTGGAGATGACGATCTCGCTACTAATCGTCCCGTTCGTTGTAGTCGGCGAGAGAAGCGTCACGGCGTAGTCTTCGACCTCGCCGTCTACGGCTGGACCCGCCGGGCCCAGGTTTCCTGTCGTGCTCAACCGGAACCGCGCAAATGTCGTGCCGTCTTTCGCCCAACTCGGAACGTCGAACGTCAAGTTGTTATCGCCAACCACAACGCTTCGCGCCGCAAAGATATGCTCCCCGGGCCCGCCCCACGATCCGTCGCCGTTGAAGTCGATCCAGGCGGATAGCCTGCCATCCGCACCCTGCACGTTGACCGTCACCGTGGCCCCGAGCGCGCCGACCATCATCGTCCCGAACGTCACGCCGTCTTCATCGTCCGGCGAACCGGTGGTGTCGTCGGCGTTCGCCGCGGTGGAATGGTCGCCGTCGGTTTCGCCGTCCCGGTTGGACCCGAGTCTCGGACCGGCCGAATTATGCCTGGCCCCGTCCTCCGCGAGCGTGGTCGGATACGGCTGCGGCGCGTCGCCGAAGTCGGTGTCCGGGATGACATCACGGTTCTTGTACCACGCGATCATATCGTCGTTGTAAGACGCACTGAGCACGTCCAGGTCGCCGTCGCCGTCCACGTCCGCCGCAATGACCGCCAGGGCGCCATCGGCGTTTGTGCTGATCGTGCGCTGCGCGAAATTCTCGTTGCCATCGTTCTCGTACCACGCAATCTGGTCGTCCCGGAATGACGCGGAGAGGACATCCAGGTCTCCATCGCTGTCCAGATCTGCCGCAGACACCGAGTAAGGATCCTCCACGGCTGAGCTGATCAAGTGCGGCGTGAAGGTCTGACTGCCGTTGTTCTCGTACCAGGTGATCTCGTCGTCGGCGAGCGACGCGGAGAGCACGTCCATGTCGCCGTCGTCGTCCACGTCCGCCGCGAATACCGATTTGGCACTGTCGGCGTCCGCACTGATCGTGTGCTCCGTGAAGCTCTGGCTGCCGTTGTTCTCGTACCAGGCGATCCTGTCGTCAACCTCCGAGGCGGATAGCACATCCATGTCTCCATCTCGGTCCACGTCCGCCGCGAACACGGAACGGGCGAAGAAGGCATTCGTTGTGATCGTGAACGGCGTGAAGCCTTGGCTGCCGTCGTTCTCGTACCGAATGATCTCGGAGTCATACGTTGACGCGGAGATGACGTCGATGTCCCCGTCCCCATCGAGATCCGCCGCGAAGACCGACGCGGCCCCATCGGCCTCCGTACTGATCGTGTGCGACGTGAAGTTCTCGCTGCCGTCGTTGTCGTACCAGGCGATCTGGTTGTCCAATTTCGACGCCGAGAGGAAATCCATGTCGCCGTCCCGGTCCAGGTCCGACGCAAATACCGAAACGGGTCCAGACACGGCCGTGCTGACCGTACGCGGCATGAAATTCTGGCTGCCGTCGTTTTTGTACCAGGCGATTTTGTTCTCCAGCTTCAACGCGGCGATGACATCCATGTCGCCGTCCCCGTCCACGTCCGCCGCGACCACCGAATACGCGCCATCGGCCGAAGTGCTGATTTCATTCCGCGCGCCGAAGTCGCCGTCCGACGCGGCAGGCGGGTCAATCGTCACCAAATGCTCCTCCACCTCGCCGTCCGCCGCCGGACCCTCGGGCGCGAGATTTCCTGCCGTGCTCAATCGGAACCGCGCGAACGTCTCGCCGTCCACTGCCCAACTGGGCACGTTGAAGGCGATCGTGTTGTCACCGTCCATCACCGCCGCGCTGCTGGCGATCTGTTCGCCCGGCCCGCCCCACGACCCGTCGCCGTTGAAGTCGATCCATGCGTCGAGCTTTCCCACGCCGGACAAACCCTGCACGTTGACCGTCGCCGTGGCGCCGAGCGCACCGACCATCAGCGCGCCAAACGTCACGCCGTCTTCGTCGTCGGGCGTCCCCGTATTGTCGTCGCCGCGAGCATTCGGCGAGTGATCGCCGTCCGCTTCCATGTCCCGCTCCGCGCCGAGTGTCAGGCCGTTGGCCGTGTGGACGGCCCCGTTCTCGGCCAGCAGCGTCGGATACGGCGCCGGGGCGTCGCCGAAGTCGTTGGCCAACAGCACGCGGTTTTCCAACTGCTCGATCCGGGCCAAGCACCCGCGCCGCTCGTGGCGACGACGTTTGTGTCCCTGCTTCCATGCACTGAACAATGGCCGCAGATCGTGAAGCCGCGCGTGTGGAACTATCCGGTTCATGAAGTCCCGCCTTTCGTCAAAGAAATCTGCGTACCACACTTTGTCGCCTTTCGCTCCGCGAAAGCACGTCCTTTCGCGGAGCGAAAGGCGACACTCATCCACCCGAAGCTCAACCTCTGACCCTTGCACCAGGCCACAAGCAAGCGACTCGTGCGTGCGCTCGTGTTCCCTCTCCCCTGTACTCAGGGGAGAGGGTTAGGGTGAGGGGTCTGCGGAGTGCATTGGCGACGAACCCCTCACCCGGCCCCTCGCGTGCTGGAGGACTAGCTCGATTTCCCCAGCCACTTGTGCGTCCGGCCATCCGATTCAAACCAGACGTTGTGGCGAATCTCTTCGGTCTTAAACCCGAGCGCCTTGGGTCGCCGAACGTCCGGCAGCACAACCACGTCGTACAACTCCTCCACCACACCCTCGACGCAGACCCAGTGCCGCACGTCGCCCGAGTTCAGGTCGATGACGTAGAGACCGCATTGGGCCGTCGCGTTTCGCCGCGCCAGTTCGCCGTCGAGCGGCAACCCGGCGAATGTCTTCTCATGGCGCGGTCGCGACAGGCCCACCACGGCATAGTCGCCCACAAACGTCAGCCCGCGCGGATAGCCGGGACAGAACGCGACCGGCTCGAACCGACCCGTCGAGCGGTCCACAAATCCAAATTGCCCGCGACCCGATTCGAGCAGCCACAGGCGATCGCGATACAGTCGCGGCGAGTGCGGCATCGACAGGCCCCGCGCGACGACCTCGCCGCTCGGAACGTGCAACACGCAGCCGCCGTCCGCTCGGCAATCGCGCCAGCCGTCCACGACGTCCGTCTGGCTGCACGCGGTGACGTAGCGCGGCTGCCCGTTTTCCATCGCCAGGCCGTTGAGATGACAGCGATCTTCGGCCGCCAGTTTGGAGAGAAACGGCGGGCGCCAGATCGGCTCGAAGTTGTACCGCGAACTGGTCGTCGCCAGGCAGCCGAACAGCGTGTTCACGAAGACCACGCCGCCGCTCGAGTCCACCGCAAGATCGTGAACGTCCAAATCGCCGGTGACGTAACCCACCCGCGGCACGTACAGCCGGTCGTAGCCGTCGGCCAGTTCGCCCGGTTCGAGTACATTCTCGAACTGCCAGAGTTGAAACTGCGAAGACATCCAAATCGTCTGCCCGTTCGACCAGAGGCCCAGGCAGCGACTGAACGTCCGCTCGAACGCCGACAGCCCGCCGTGCGGTTGCACTCCCAACAGGAATATCTTGCCCGTCTGGAACGTGCTGAACGCCAGACTCACCCGCTGCTCCGCCAGCCACGCCGTAAAGTGTCGCGACGAAAACAGTTCGAACGCCGGTTCGTCGGCGGTCGATGTGCCCACGGGAACGGTTAGCTGCGACATCGGAAAGTCCTCCGCACAGGGTTTGTTGCGCCGGCCACAGGTTCATGCGCCAACGGTACGGGAAAAGGATCAGGGAATTGCCCCGGAATTACCGGGAAAGCTGGTAGAATCATGCCGTGCTAGAAGCCCCCAAACAGAACTGGCCGTGGTATGAAGCGAAGTGCCGCGAGGAGCACCAGCGGTGGCTGCGTAGCATGACAGTGGCTGAGTCGTGGGACCTTTTCGTCGGGTTCCACCGGCTGGCCAGTAGTCAGGTGGATGGATCCGCCGGACTCCAGGAATTGGAGAATCGCCGGTGGTCGGAGAAGCTGGCCCTGCGCGGTCGGCTTCGAGGCTTCTTGGTCAAAATGGATCAACTCCAACGTGAACGACGGACCTAATTCAACTCTCGCTGATTTGGACCAGTGGCTCCGCGATCGAGCTTGAGTTTTTTGCGAAAGGAGATGGCGTCGTGAACGACCGAATTCTCATCGACCCGAAGGTCTGTCATGGCAAACCAGTGGTCCGCGGGACGCGGACACCGGTAACGGTCGTCCTGAGCGCGCTGGCGGGTGGCGACAGCTTCGACACGATTAAGCACGACTACGAAATCTCAGACGAGGACGTGCGGGCCTGCATCGCGTTCGCGTGTGAAGAGATCGACGGTCAGACGTATCACCCGCTCTCGGCGTAAGACGAATGGCCCACTTTCTTGTCGATGCGAGCCTGCCTCGGCCCACAGCCGACCTGATCAGAGCGCTCGGCCACGTGGCGACCGACGTGAGAGACATCGGAATGACGGCCGCGACCGATCGCGAGATCGCGGACCATGCCCGCGGCAACCAACTCAGCATCATCACGCGCGATCAGGATTTCGGGAACATCCTCGACTACCCGCCAAATGACTACTTCGGAATCGTGGTCGTGCAGGCACCGCACGGAGCCACTCGTGCCATCGTCTTGAACTTGGTGGAGAGTTTCCTGCAACAAACGGCAATCATTCAGCAACTCGCCGGCCGCCTCGCAATCGTCGAAACTGGTCGAATCCGGCTACGGCCGCCACCTTGACGTCGAGATTCGCGCGGTGCCGCTCATCGGCCTGGTATCCGCTCACGCCAGCGAGCGGCTTCGTCGGGCTTTTCCCACGCTTCGTAGAGTTTCACCAGACGGCGGGTCACGAGCAGCACGTCGTCGATCTCGAACGGCGTTTGGGAGCGAGCGGCGCGGTCGAGGGTCAGGAGCAATCGTTCGGCGGCGTCGAAGCGGCGACGGCGGATGAAGAGGTCGGCGCGGAGGCACTCGGCGCGGCCGACGGCGCGGCGAGCCCCGGCTTTGCGCGAGCCTTCAAACGCGGACTGAATGAGCGGTTCGGCCGCGTTCAGTTCGCCGCGTGCGATGTGCAGTGCGGCGGCGGCCAGGTCGGCGGAGACGCGATTGGCGGCGGTCGGCGATTCCTTGCGGAACTGTTCGAGCTGACGCACCGCGGCTGCGATTTCGTCGAGGTGCGTCGAGGCCTCGCTGGGATCGGCGGATTCGTGGAGTTCGAGCAACAGGTCGATCCAATCGATCCACGCGATTGGCCGTTCCGGGCGGCGCGGGTCGCAGATTTCGGTCGTCTCGCGTAGCAGCCGGTTCGCTTCCGCCAGATTGCCGAGCTGCCGCTCGGTGCAGGCCAGGTAATACAAAATGACTTCGGGGCCAAGCTCGGCCGGTCCAAGTTCGGTTTCGGCGTGGTGCTTCGAAACGTCGAACGCTTCGCGCAAGCAGTCGGCCGCTTCGGCCGCGCGGCCGATTTCGCGCAGAGCCACGGCGCGGCGGAAGTGCACGTCGGTGATTGCGATTCGGTCGATGGCGACGCCGCGCTGCGTTTCGATCGCCTTTCGAAAGTGCTCGGCCGCCGCCGCGGGGTCAGTTGCTCGGAGCGACATAGCGAGCGATCGGTAGGCGAGGAACCGGAGAAAGTCGGCATCCGTCGTGACTCGCTCGGCCACGGCGACGGCTTCGCGCGCCACCGCTTCCGACTCTTCACGCCGTCGCAGTTGGCGGATCGCATCGGCGAGCGTGACCAGATCGCGAACCAACTCGCCGCTCTCCGGACCCAATTGCTTGCGGTGGATTTCCGACGCGCGTCGCGCCAGACTCTCCGCCTCCTCCGCCATCGAACCGCGTTCGACGAGCGCCATCGCGAGGATTCGCATCGTGGTGCCGACAATCGAATGATCGGGGCCAAGAATCTCCGTATGCTGCGCGAGGAATTCCCTGGCCAACGATTCGGCCCGCACCAGTTGACGACGCTGCCCGGCCGCGTAGGCGAGAAGTGGCTGTAGCCAGAGCGTCGTGACGTGTTGTTCGCCGTGAACTCGCCGCGAGAAGTCGACCGCCTGCTTGAAACTCGCTTCCGCCTCCGCGTGACGGCCGCGCACGCCGTGAATGCGGCCCAACGTGGCGTAGGCCCACACATGCGCGTCGCGCGGCGGGTCTGTGTGGGCCGATTCGAGAGCCGGCCCGATCCGTTCCAATGCCTCGTCGAATCGTGAGACCACCACGAGATACCGAGCGAAATCGACCCGGCTGTCCACGACAAGCGGGTCGGTGGGTGGGTAGATCGCCCGGCGGAGTTCGAGCGCCCGTTCGAGCTGCGGGCCGGCGCGGGGCATGTACCCGAGTTACCAGTACGCGCGGCCGATCGTGCGCCGCAGCGTCGCTTCGACGTCCGGCTGCGTCGCCAGCGTGTCGAACTTCGTTTGCGAAAACTCATCCAGAAGCTGCCGCACCTTGAAATCCGCCGGGTGCCCCTGGTCGGGATGGGCCGCGCCAAGAAGTTCTTCGAGCACCTTGACCACACGGTTCGCCTTGTCCGATTCGGCCACGGCGCGGGCGCGTTCGATGTCGGCTTGCTTTCGCTCGCGTTCGGCCTCGTCGCGCCGCGTGTCGGCTTCGCCGCGGAGGCGTTCGGCGTCGCCTCGCGCGATTTCGGCCGCCTGCTTCTGCTGCTCGGCCCTTTGAGCGTGCTGGCTCGCGCGAACAAAACCAATCGTCGCCACCGAGCCGCCCGCGACGATCGCAAGACTGACCGCCGCAACAGCCGCGACCGCGATGCGATTTCGCCGCACGAACTTGCTCGCGCGGTACCACGCGCTCGGCGGCCCGGCGGAGACCGGCTCGTGGTTCAAGTAGCGCTCGATGTCCGCCGCCAGTTCGCTGGCCGTTTCATAACGACGCGAGCGGTCCTTTTCGAGCGCCTTCATGACGATCCAGTCGAGGTCGCCGCGCAGCATGCGCCGCAACGCCGCGGGTTGCGTCTGTCGCAGCGCGGCGATCGCAGGTTGGCTCTCTGAGCCGACCGAATTGATTTCTGATTTGGTCGGGTCGGAGACCCAACCTTCGAGCCGGTCCGAAGGGCGCTGCGGTTCGACTTCGCGGATCGCACGGCAAATTTCGTCGAAGCTGCGATTAGAAAGCAAATCGCTGCCGAGCGGTGTGACGCCCGTCAGCAGCTTGTACAACATCCCGCCGAGCGCGTAGATGTCGGCCCGTGTGTCGATGTCGGCACCGCCCGCGAGCTGCTCCGGACTCATGTACTCCGGAGTCCCCATCAGCGACCGCAGATCGCCCGTGATCGACAGCGACGCCGGTTGACGCACGGCCTTGGCGATGCCGAAGTCGATCACCTTTGGAACGGGGCGGCCGTCGTCGATCGCGACCAGCACGTTCGACGGCTTGAGATCGCGATGCACGAGGCCCTTCTGATGCGCGTGCTGCACGGCCCGGCAGATCGCCAGGAAGAGCCGAAGCTGGTCGGGCACGGAGAGACGCCGCGCGTCGCAGAATTGATCGAGCGGCTGGCCGGAAACCAGTTCCATGACGAAGTATGGCCGGCCGGCCGGAGTGGCACCGGCATCGAGCACCGTGGCGATGTTCGGGTGGCTCATCATCGCCAGCGCCTGCCGCTCCGCCTCGAATCGCGCGATAATCTGCCGGCTGTCCATGCCCGGCTTGAGAATCTTCAGTGCCACGTCGCGCCGCACCGGATCGAGCGGCTCCGCCCGGTAGACCTCGCCAAACGCCCCTTCTCCGATTCGATCGACCAGTCGGTAGCGGTCGAGCACCGAGCCGAGCAGCTCGCCGCCGACCGTGGCCGCCGGCCGAGTCAATTCCATTGCGGGCTTGGAGAGCAGATCGTCTTTCGTGTCGTGGAACGCCAGCAGTTCCTCGACTGCGTCACGCAGCGTCGTGTTGCCGCGACAAGCATTGTCGAGGAATGCGCATCGAGCGGCGGGGTCGTCCAACTGAATCGCCGCGTCGAAAATGGCTTCTTCTTTGGTTACGTCGCCGCTCATCCATCACCTGGTACAAAACGTAAATCGAAAGCGTACCCATTCTAATGTCATTGGCGCCGTCTCGTCCCAAACTGGATCACGATCGTGGCGAGAAGCGTAGGGCGCGTCTGCGACGCGACCCACTTCGGCCGTCAAATCAGTCTTCCATTTGGTCGGCTCGGAGAGCCAACCTACGACGACGGCTCTTTTCCATGGCTGATCTCGCGCAGGAGCCAGACTCGGGCGTACGACCAATACCGTTTCACCGTCGGCTCTGAGATACCCAGGACCGCCGCCGTCTCTTCGATGGTAAGCCCGGTGGAGTAACGCAGTTTCACCACGTCGGCCTTCGCTTTGTCGTGTTGCTCCAGTTTCGCCAGCGCTTCGTCGAGCGCAAGCACGTCGTCGGAAGGCGGCTCGACGGCCAAGTCCACCGCGTCGAGGTCCACGCGGGCGTGACCGCCGCCGCGTTTCAGCCGGTGCTTTCGACGGGCATTTTCAACCAGGATTCGGCGCATCGCTTCGGCGGCCGCTGCAAGGAAATGTGCGCGAGACTGCCATCGTGCGGAGTTACGGGGCAACTCGCCGGGCGTGGCGCGGTCACCGCCGTCATCCGGTTTTGCAGGGAGCAATCGCAAGTACGCTTCGTGGACCAGCGCGGTTGCCTGAAGGGTCTGACCCGGTTTTTCGTGAGCCAGTTTCGCCGCGGCCAGCCGCCGCAACTCGTCATAGACAATCGCCAAAAGCTGATCGGTCGCCTGCCGATCACCTTGCTCGATCGCATGCAGAATTCGAGTCACCTCGTCCACCCGAAAGCTCCGTGAATGCAAATTGCTGCCGGCTATGATACCAGCCTGTGGCGAAAACGAAAAAACCCGGCCCCAATTAGCCGGGTTTTCCGCTGGTCTCTCGCGGTGCGAGACGAGTCAAATCACTTTTTCGGCACGTACGACTTCTCGATCGGCACACCTACCAGGTTGCCCCACTCGGTCCAGGAGCCGTCATAGTTTCGGACGCGCTCGAAGCCGAGCAGGTACGTGAGGACGTACCACGTGAGACTCGATCGCTCGCCGATGCGGCAATAGGCGATCACGTCGTCGGACGGCTTGAGGTTGCAATCTTTGAGGTAGAGTTGCTCGAGTTGTTCGCGCGACTTGAACGTGCCGTCGTCATTGCAGGCTTTGGCCCACGGCACGTTGGCCGCGCCGGGGATGTGGCCAGTGCGAAGCGATCCTTCCTGCGGGTAGTCGGGCATGTGCTGCAGTTCGCCGGAGTATTCACCGGGCGAGCGGACGTCAATCATCGGCCTTTTCGCGAGGCAATGGGCCAATGCCTCGTCGCGGAACGCGCGAATCTTTGGCGTCGCGATCTTCGGGTCGGCGGCCCGGTACGTGCCGCGCGGGTACGTCGCCGGCTCTCGTGTCGTCGGCCGTTTGTCGAGTTCCCATTTCTTGCGCCCGCCGTTCATGATGCGGCAGTCGGCGTGGCCGAACAGCTTGAACGCCCAGAAGGCGTAGCACCCCCACCAGTTGTTCTTGTCGCCGTAGAACACCACCGTCGTGTCGTTCGAGATGCCGCGATCGGCACAGATTTGCTCGAACTTCTCGCGGCCCACGTAATCGCGCACGACCGCGTCCTGCAGGTCGCTGACCCAGTCGAGCTTCACCGCCCCCGGCACGTGGCCCGACTCGTAGAGCAACAAATCCTCGTCCGACTCGACGATGCGAATCTTGTCCGTCTTCGTCCGGTTCTGCTCGACCCAGTCACACGAAACGAGCACTTCCGGATGAATGTAATCTGTCATGTGTTAATCTCCCCCGATGATGGTCTTGGTTGTTGTTAGAAAGCAGCCTTTTCTCAAGTCCGACGGCGTGACTTTGGACTTCGACCTGATTCAGGCATCGACACCAAATCAGTAACGAGCAACAGGTCGATATGGTGCAGTTTTCCGTTTGGCTCCGCGACAACCAGCATTCGACCTTTGGGCATTACGAGAATGAACTCACGGTGATGCACCGCGACCTCGCGGCCATCGGCCAAGTGAATGACAAACGGCTCAAACGGCGTCGCATCGTAAAACTCACGAACCTGCTCTATCGTCATCGCTGTCTCCCAAACTTCTCACCACCCCAGCTTCTCCGCCACCGCCGCCTGTAGCGCCTCGCGCACGGACTCGATCGGGATGCGGTCGAGGACGGTGCCGAAGAAGCCTTCGACAATCATGTGCATGGCTTCCATGCGAGTCAGGCCGCGGGACATCGCATAGAAAACCTGCTCGTCGTCCACGCGGCCGGCGGTCGCGCCATGTGTGCAGCGCACGTCGTCAGCCTTGATTTCAAGGCCAGGGATCGAATCGGCCCGCGCGGTCGGCGAGAGCACGAGGTTGTCGTCGCGCTGGTAGGCGTCGGTCTTCTGCGCGCCCGGCTCGACAGCAATCATGCCGCGCCAAACGATCCGCGAGTGGTCCTTCAGGGCGCCGCGATACAACAGGTCGCTCCGCGCGTGGTCAGCCTGATGAATCTGCCGCGTGTGATACGACAGGTGCTGCCGGCCGGTGGTGAACATGACGCCGTTCACCTGCGCCTCGGAGCCGGGCCCTTCGAGTACGACTTCCTGATTCACCTTCGCCAGCCGGCTGCCCAGCCCGCCGACGACCCACTGCAAGTAACCGTTCCGCGCGACCAGACCACGCTGGTGCGAAAAATGCCAGACGCGGTTATCCCAGTTCTGCAAGTTCACGTAGCTCAATCGCGCCCCGTCGCCGACGAACAACTCGATCGCCCCGACGTGTAACGCCTGCCGCTCGTGTTCGGACGAAGTCTGCTCCTGAAAGATCGTCGCCTCCGCGCCCTCTTCGAGGATCACCAGCGTGTGACTCAAATCCGAACTCGCCGCAGCCGACAGCCCGGTCAAAAAGTACAACGGCCGCTCGATCCGCACCCCGCGCGGCACGTACACGAACGCTCCGCCGGCCCAAAACGCCGCGTGCAGCGCCGAGAACTTGTCGTAGTTCGGGTCCACGCATCGCGTCATGAAGTGCGGCTCGACCAGTTCGCGATGGTCGCGCACCGCGTCATCCATCGAGCAGAAGATGACGCCCTTTTTCGCAAGCTCGTCGGCCAACTCAACCGATGCATGCCGGCCATCGACCTGAAGCATTGACCCGGCGAATTGGCCTTTCGACAAGTGTGCCGCGAAAGACTCAGGTTCCGCAGGCCGGTCGTCACCTGCCGAGTCCAATCCTGCCGGCGCGAACGAATCCAGTTTGAGTGCCCGGATATCGGTTCGCCGCCACTCCTCGTCGTTCAGCGCCGGCATCGGCTTAGACGTGAACATTCCCCAGGCCTGGCGACGACGCGTCGCAACCCAAACTGGTTCACGCCTCGAATCGAGAAACGTGCGGAATGTCTGCTCGGCGAATCCATGCATCAATGGTCTTGTGGCTGTGGCTTGAATCATTGTTGTAGTCGACGAGCAACGCGTTGCGTACTATTTGTTTGCCGTAGGAGGTGCGTCCGCGTCGTTTTCGTCCTCGTCGTCCTCGGGCATGAACTCTGCCTCGTCTTGCATGTCGTATTTCTTGGCAACGTCAGGATCGTTCGTGACCAGCAGGGCGTAGTCATCCGCGGTTCCACCCTCGGGGTCGAGGTAAACTCCGTCCTGTCGCATCGCCTTCAACGTCTCTGCGTCGCCTTGCAGTGTAACGATCATTTCGTCGAGCGATTTTGCATCGAGCGTTAGGAACTTGTTTCGCCAGGTTTGCACGTAGCGTTTGGTCGGCGGTCGTGTGGTCTTCCACAGTTCTTGGAACTTTTCACGAACGTACGAGTTCAACTGCTCCGCAAAATCCACTTTCAGGCCCAGCACCTTGATGAGTTCCTCGACATCCACGAGGTCCTTATGGCGTTCCGTGCCCGTCATTCCCGATGCAAGCTTCATCTCGACAAGCGTGGGAAGGTTGACGAAACAGATTCCGTCGTGCTCGAACTTGACGGCGCCAGGGTCAGGGAAAGACACCGGCTTCGGTTTCCCGTCTCCCGGGTACTCACCGGTCACGAGGAACTCGATTTTGATTCCGAGTTCCGTGTCGCGAAGGTTCTTGCTTCGCGTGAACGGCGGCAAGTAGCCGCGGCCTTCCAACTCTTTGTGAATCTGCTTGAGGTCCTTCTTCGCAACCACAATGTCCAGATCTTCCGTGAATCTGCGGTATCCGTGACGGAACAACGCGATTCCGCCGGCCACAGCGTACGGAATTCCAAGATCTGAAAGTCTCTTGCCAATCTTCCGCAGGGCGTCCCAGACCGCACTCTTCTCTTCAAAGTACTTGCTGCCCTCGATCAAGGCCCACCTCGGATCTGCGGAGAGTTGTTCCGCGTACGAGCGAGTCGGTACCTCCTGTAGTGGTGGTGGAGCATGATGGCTCGCCAGCGGTAGGTTGTTTGTAGCCTGGTTCATTGATGCCTCCTATCCCACCGACCCCTCCATCTGCAGCTCGATCAGCTTGTTCATTTCGACGGCGTATTCCATCGGCAGCTCCCTGACAAGCGGCTCGATGAAGCCGGAGACGATCATGGTCGAGGCTTCGTGCTCGCTGAGGCCGCGGCTCATGAGGTAGAAGAGCTGCTCGTCGCCGATCTTCGAGACGGACGCTTCGTGGCCGACCGAGACGTCGTCTTCGTCGATTTCGATGTACGGGTACGTGTCCGA